>MDTD01024915.1_pt1 | contig 11772 bp, 9 predicted proteins | sample 811221 | NCBI WGS metagenome assembly MDTD01 (sample SAMN05326646, study PRJNA326480) | marine metagenome | isolation source: seawater | place: Pacific Ocean: South West | collected 2011
GACGAGCCCGCCGCCCACCTCGACCCGCCGCACCAGACCGCGCTGTTTCAACTCCTCGACACGCTGGTTCGCGACGGGATCGTGTCCACGGCGGTGATCGCCACCCACCATCTGCATCTGGCGCTTCACTTTTCCCCGCGGCTGGTACTGGTCGCCGGTGGATCGGTGCACCCCGGTGCCGCCGCGGACCTGCTGGAGAGCGGCGCGCTGGAGGAGGCATTCCTGCGGGATCTGCCCCCGGCGACGGCGGCGGAATCGCGGCTGGATCCGCGTCGCGGATGGTTCGTACCGTCCGGCTGACACAACCGGTCGGCTCTGGTAGATTTTGGCAATGCACACGCGCAAGGTCCGGAGATACTTCATCGTTCCTGTGGTGTATCTCGCGGCGATCTTCGGACTTCTGTTTCTCCAGTTTTCCGGTACCCTCACCGTGCGACGCTCGATCGGCGACCTTCGGTTCACCGGAACGCTGGTGTCCGGCGCCGACGAAACCAGTCAGCAGATTACCGGTGCCCGGATCGAGTACCAGGGGCTCGTCTTCGATTTCTCGGAGGACTCCCCGCTGATCGTCGCGCAGGACGACGGCAACGATATCCGCCTCTACCCGCAGCGCTACGAGCTCGAGGGAAACGAGCTCCGGATCGCCTTCAGCGACGAGAGCGCCCTCCGCTTTGAGGTCGCCGCCGAGGAACCCCCGGAACTGCACGTGTTCCCGACGCCCACGAATCGATGGCCAACCGACGGCCAGCTCCTGCTCCCGTACCGTGTCGCCGCCGCTGCCAACGCCGCCGCTGTCAACCCGGCGACGCCGGAAACCCGCACGGTATCGTACGAGGACCGGGAGTTCTTCTTTTCGACACCGCCGCGGACCGTGTTCGATGAAAACCAGGACCGCCTGATCATCCCCCTGTCGGGGACGAGTCAGATGGTGCGCTACGCCGAGGTCACCGAGGAGCGGTCCAACGTGATCGAGGTGGCGTTCGGCGACGGCCGCCGGCAGATCAGCACCGCCGCCTACCAGAACGCGATCGACGAGTACCTCGAGACCGCCTACCGAACCTGGGGCGGCTCGCGCTTCAACGGCGGGTCCGGAACGTGGCAGATGCGCGGTCGGGCTCCGCGATTCTCGGAGGAGATCCTCACAGCCTATCTCGCCGAGGCGTGGCAGCGCGACGAGTACACGCCGGCGTTCAACCAGATGCGCAGGGCGGCGGACCTGCACCCCGAGCAGGTGGGACTGCTCTCGTCGGTGTTTTTGGGCAACCTTCGCCAGGTAACCGACCGCTTTATCGCGTCGGACGAACAGCGCGCCCTGGCCCTGGTCTCGCGGATCCGCTCAAAGGACCCCACCGTCTTCCGGGAGGAGGATCTGGTACCGTTTTCGGCGCTTCGCGGAAGCGAAGACCTCTACGAACAGCTCGTCTCGTTCGCGGCGGAGGTCGACTACCGAACCGTGGACCTCCCGACGGCGATCGGCATGCTGTCCGCCGCGGTTGACCAGCAGCACCCCTCCGCGGAAATCACGGACGCAACGCGACGGTTTTACGGCATCATCGACGAACGCATTCTGCCGGCGATCCGGCAGTTCGAGGATTACTTTTTCGTGGAGACCGCCCAGTCCGAGATCGAAGTGTACTGGTCGATCCGAGCCGGCCAGCTCCTCAACGAAGTCGGGCGCCTCGACGGCAATCAGCTCTATCGCACGATCGGCCGCAACCTGGTGCTCTCGGGCCTCCAGCTGGCGGACGACCAGGGCTTCATTCCGGAATACCTCTTCTTCGGCGATACCGGCCTGCAGGGCGAGGAAGGCGCCTTCGGCCCGGAGCGGCTCTACCCGCACTTCACCGACAACCCGTGGTATCCGCGTATGCTCTCGCTCTATGACAGCCTGGGTGCCGGAAGCTTCATCTGGACGATCGCCAACTTTACGCAGGTGGACATCGGGGAGGAGCAATTCCAGTTCCGGCTGCGGTACCCGGAGAACCGGACGCACTACATCATCATGCAGGGAATTCCGCCGTTCCAGTCCATGACACTCTTCGGGCTTCAGTGGCGCAACGATCCGCGCTTCGAGTCCTATATCAAGGGACGGCATTACGAACCGCGGACCAACACGCTGATGATCAAATACACCGACGACAGCACCGAAGAGAACATCACGCTCTTCTACTGATCGCGGCAGACAGGAGACACCATGCGCTCGTTTCACGACATCATGACCGGTCTCGCCGGTCCCACCACGTTCTACTTCGTCCGCCACGGGGAGTCCGAGGGGAACGTGGCGGGAAAGATGCAGGGCCATCGCGATCATCACCTCACCGATCTCGGCCGCGATCAGGCGCGCGCCACCGGTGAGTGGTTTGCCGCCGCAGATGTTGCCGTTCAGCGCGTGTTCGCCTCGCCCCTGAAGCGCGCCTTTGAGACCGCCGCCATCCTCGCCGCGACCGCCGGGTTTCCGGACCCCCAACCGCTTCCGGCGGCCAAGGAACTCCACACCGGTGTCTTTACCGGTCTCTCGTTCCCGGAGATCCAGGAGCGGTTTCCCGAGGAATACGCCGAGTTCGTGGTCGGCAGCTGGGAGGCGGTCCCGGAGGCCGAATCGGTCCAGAGTCTCACCGCGCGGGCACTTGATACGTGGGAGCGGGTCGTGGAGGCGGCGAACGCCGTTCATGAGACCGCCCCGGGCGGGACCGAAACCGCCACCGGCGCCCGGATCATGACCGTGACCCACGGCGGAATGCTTCAGTGGATTTTCAAGGCCAGCTTCGGCGCCACCCCGGACGAGGTCTCTCCGTGGATGCCGCTGGTACTCGCCTCCAACTGCGCGATCTTCGAGTTCACCGCCCGCCCGGTCCGAAGCCGGGATCGCACCGGAACCGCACTCGAGTGGTACTACGGCCAGTGGTCACGGGTGAACTATGCCCCGGCCGCCGAATCCAGTCCCGGCGCCGTGGCGCGGGAGCAGTTTCACACCGGCGGGGATCGGGCGCGGTAGGCCCCTGTCCCCAACGGGGCCATGTTGCCTATGCTGGGACGATGTCGAACACCAGCGCAGATTCCCTTCCCGTGACGCTCGTCGACGGCCCCCGGACCCTCGACACGATGCTCGCCGACCTCACCACCGCCGATCTCACGGCGGCGGACATGGAGTTCAGCAACGACACGACCCGTATTCTGCTGATGCAGTTTGCCACGGCCGACGCCGTCTACCTCGCCGATCCTCTTGCACTGCCGGATCTCACCCCGATCCTTGACTGGCTGGCGAATCCCGACCACAACAAGGTGTTTCATTCCGGCCACGACGATGCGCGACTGGTCGCGCGTCAGCACGGAGTCGACACCCGCGGCGTGGTGGACACGCAGGTCCTCGCGGCGTTCTGCGGCTACCGGTACCCGGTGGGACTGGCGGCACTGCTGGAATCGATGGAGGGTATCGCGCTGAGCAAGGGGCAACAGCGTTCAGACTGGGGCACCCGGCCGCTGTCGCGAGCACAGATGCGCTACGCCGCCGCCGACGTGCGCTACCTCCGCGACATGGTCCGTCGGATGGAGGGGCAGCTCGACGGGTCGCCACAGCGGGAGTGGGCCCGGGAGGAGTCGGCTCGGGTGGTTGAAGAACGAAACGGTTTTTCCGCCGAGGAGACGCCCGATTGGCGCTTCGCGGACGACTGGCGCCAGTCAGATGACGAGACGCTGTACGCGTTCCGCCTCCTCGACTGGAGTCGCGATCTGCGGCTTCCGAGAATCAAGGGAAAGAAACGAAAGGTGCGCCCGCGCGACCTGGAGCGCATCATGCGCCGCATCCGCGACGGAGCCGAACTCACGCCCGGAGCCCGGGATCTGCCGGACTGGCTCACCACGGAACACGTGGCGCAGATCGACGACCTGCGCGGGCGCCCGGCGACCCCCGACGAAACGGCCCGCCTCCGAAGGCTGCCGCCGCCGGGCCCCTCGGGCGAGGAGCGCGGCCGGCGCGTTGCCGCGATCATGAAGCATATCGAGGAACGCTGCGGTGAAGCGGGGATCGCCGTCCCGCTCGTTGCCTCCAAAACCGCGGTGGAGGACTTCGTACGATTCGGCGATGCCGCCGAGTCGGTCCTCACCACGGGCTGGCGCGCGGATCTGCTCGGCCCGTTACCGTAGAAACGGCCACGCGGTGCCGGGGCCGCGCGGGGGGGAGGCCGTACCCGCGTGCACCGGTCGGCATCCTCCCTCGGGCCCCGGACGGTACCGCGAAATCGCGGCGACCGTCCCCCGGCAGCCTCAGATCGCCGAGGCCATTACCTGCGCCAGACGATCCTTCCACTCGCCGTAGGCGGTGGCGTACGCATCCGACACCGACGTGTCGGGCTCGATCCGCTCGCGCAGATCCAGACCGCTGAAGGCGTCCTCGGGACTGGCGAAGAGACCGGCGCCGTAGGCGCCACCGCGGGCAGCTCCCTCGCTCCCGTCGGTGTTGTACAGCTCAACGGTCGCACCGGTCACCGTGGCAAACGCCCGTCGGAACAGCGGACTCAGGAACATGTTTGCGTGGCCCGCGCGCACCGTTTCTACTTTGAGGCCGATCTCGCGCATGATCTCGAGACCGTAACCCAGCGCAAAAACGATCCCCTCCTGCGCCGCCCGTACGAGGTGGCTGCGGCCGTGAATGTTGAAGTTCAGTCCGTGGATGCTCGACCCGTAGTTCACGTTCTCAAGGATGCGTTCGGCACCGTTGCCGAAGGGCAGGATCGCCAGTCCGGCGCTGCCGATCGGCGCTTCCTCCGCCAGGGCGTTTACCGTCTCGTAGGAAACGGGCCCGGAACCGTCCAGCGGATCGAGTACATTCTCGCGAACCCAGCGGTTGAGGATTCCCGTACCGTTCAGGACCTGCAGCACGCCGTAGCGTGACTGATCCGGCCGGTGGTTGACGTGAAGGAAGGTATTCACGCGACTGCGGGGATCCCACACCGGGCGGTCCACGACGCCGTAGACCACCCCGGACGTTCCGGCGGTGGCGGCGATCTCACCGGGGTTGAGAACATTCAGGGAGAGCGCGTTGTTCGGCTGGTCACCGGCGCGGTAGGAAACCGGAGTCCCGGCGGGGATGCCGAGCGTGTCGGCCACCGATGCGGCAACCGAGCCGTGGTCCCCGAAGCTCTGACGCGCCTCGGGAAGCACCGCGGGGTCGAATCCAAAGTGATCGATGAGAAACCCGGCGGGCTCGTTGGCCTGAAAATCCCAGAGGATCCCCTCCGAAAGCCCGCTCTCGGTGGTCAGGACCTCCCCAGTCAGCCGGAAGCCCACATAGTCACCGGGGAGCATGATTTTCCAGATCTTCGCGTAGGTGTTCGGTTCGTTGGCCTTCACCCACGCGAGTTTTGAGGCGGTGAAGTTGCCGGGAGAGTTGAGCAGCCTCGGCAGCACCTGTTCGGCACCACCGAGGGCGTGGAACGCGGCATCTCCGTAGGAAACGGCGCGGCTGTCGCACCAGATGATCGACGGCCGCAGCGGCGTTCCGTCCCGGTCCACCGCCACGAGTCCGTGCATCTGGTAGGAGATGCCGACGGAGGCTACCGATCCCAGGTCGAACTCGCGCCCGAGCTTCTGCGTAGCCTCCACCACGTAACGCCACCACATGTCCGGGTCCTGTTCGGCCCAGTCCGCCTGCGGCGCGCTGATCGGCATCTCGGTCCCGGGGGCGGTGGCGGCCCCGACACGCTTCCCCGAGTCCACATCAACCAGACTCGCCTTGATCGACGAGCTTCCAACATCGTAACCCAGGGCGTAGCGTGCCATGCGGTTTACACCTCCCTGATCATGGCGGCCAGCCGGGCCGTCGTGAATCCGAGGTGCTCGGCAACGTCGTTGCCGGGTCCGCTCTCACCGAAGCGGTCGATGGACAGAATCCGGTCGCGGGTGGTGAGAAACTCCCATCCCTGGCGAATACCGGCTTCGGCGACAACGACGGGCACGCCGGCGGGAGCGATCGACCGCTGCCAGGTGGTATCCTGCGCCTCGAAGAGCTCGCGACTCGGCATCGACACCACGCGCACCTTCCGGCCGCTCTCCTTCGCGGCATCGAGTGCCATGGAGACTTCACTGCCGGTGGCGACAACGACAACCTCCGGGGAGTCGACGTCCTGAACCACGTAGGCACCGCGCCGCATCGACTGTCGCCAGTCGGCGTCGGCTTTCTCCAGCGTGGGAAGACCCTGCCGGGTGAGCGCCAGGACCGTGGGTCCGCCGTGTTCCAGCGCCATGAGCCACGCCTCGTTGGTTTCCTCACCGTCCGCAGGGCGTAGTACCCGCAGACCGGGAATCGCGCGGAGCACGGCAAGGTGCTCGATCGGCTGGTGGGTGGGACCGTCCTCTCCGAGGTAGATCGAGTCGTGGGTCATGATGTACACCACCGGCACCTGCATCAGCGATGACAGGCGCAGCGCCGGCCGCAGATAGTCGGTGAAAACGAGGAACGTCGCCACGAAGGGACGCAGACCGCCGTGAAGCGCCATTCCGTTGCCGATCGCTGCCATTCCGAGTTCGCGAACGCCAAAGTGCAGCGTCCGTCCCGCGGGATTCTCCCGGGTGAAGTCACCGTAGTCCGGCAGGGCGGTGTTGTTCGACGGCGCCAGGTCGGCGGATCCACCAACCACGTTGGGCAGCATCTTCGCGATCGCCTGCAGCGCCGCACCGCTCGCCTTGCGGGTGGCGACCTTGGATCCCGGCTCGTAGGCCGGCAGGCCGATATCCTTCAGGACGTCCTTGTATCCGCCCTGCACCGCCTCGTTCCACTGCGCGAGCAATCCGGGGTTTGCGGCGGCCCAGGCGTCAAACGTCTTCTGCCACGCGGCGTGGCGCTCGGCGAGCTCCTTCCGGTAGGCGGCAAAGAACTCCGTGGCCGCCGGGTCGATATAGAACATCTCCGACGGATCGACGCCGAGCTCCTTCTTGGTCAGGGCGACTTCCTCGTCGCCGAGGGCGGCACCGTGAACCCCGTGGGTACCGGCTTTGTTCGGTGATCCCTTCCCGATGGTGGAGGTCAGAACGATCAGGCTCGGTCGTTCGGTATCCGCCTGCGCCTCCGCCACGAGCTTCCGAATCGCGTCGGCGTCGTACGCGTCCCCTTCGAGGACCTGCCACCCGTACGCCCGATAGCGTGCCCGGACATCCTCCGTGAACGCCAGGGAGGTGGATCCCTCGATCGAGATGCTGTTGTGATCGTAGAACACCGTCAGCTTGCCAAGGCCCAGGTGACCGGCGAGGGAGCTCGCCTCGGAGGTGATGCCCTCCATGAGGCACCCGTCGCCGGCGATCGCCCAGGTACGGTGATCCACGATCGTGTGATCCGTGGTATTGAATCGCGCCGCCATCATCCGTTCGGCGATCGCCAGACCGACGGCGTTTGCGAGCCCCTGGCCCAGGGGTCCGGTGGTGGTCTCCACACCGGCGGTCATACCGTACTCGGGATGCCCCGGAGTCTTGCTGCCGATCTGCCGGAACTTCTTGAGTTCGTCCAGGGGCAGGCCATAGCCACTGAGGTGAAACAGACTGTAGAGAAACATCGATCCGTGCCCGGCGGACAGCACGAAGCGGTCCCGATCGGGCCACGACGGATCGGCGGGATCGTGTTTGAGAATCTCTCCGTAGAGCAGGGCTCCGAGTTCGGCCATACCCATGGGCATACCCGGGTGTCCGGAGTTTGCAGCCTGCACGGCATCTATTGTCAGGGTACGCACCGAGAGAGCGACGGCTTCCAGCGCCTTGTTATCCATGTGAACGATTCCTCCCGAAAAAGTGTGGGAGTATTCTATCACGCGACGGAGAACGATTGCAAAACGTTGCGATTGTCCGCAACGTATTCACAGAGTTGAAAGAACGTCAGCCGATCCGGCTATTCCGCCAACATCGCCTTTTCTTCAACGCGGTTTCCAAACCGCGCGCGCAGACGCTGCCAGCCGTCGATGAGCTGCTGTCGCGGGAGAAAACTGAGGGTCACCCCGAAACGCGCGTTGAGTTCCCGGTCCCGGAGGAGATAGTCCGCCCCCGCCAGCAGGCTCACGTTGGTGTCCGGAAGGTTGACGATACCGACCGCCCCGAGGGAACCCGCCGGCGAGAAGGTCGCGCCGACCTGAAACAGCGATTCCTCTTCGATCGAGTCCAGTGACAGCCGCAGGTCCGCCACGTCGGCGCGGTAGTCGCGCCGCGTTTTGGACAGATCTTCCTTGAACGCCTGCGCTTCGTCCTGGGCGTTTTTGAGTGCCACCTGCAGCGCTTTGAAACGGTCTTCCATCTCGGAAACCTGCTGTTGCGCCGCCTCGAGTTCTCCGTTCAGGCGGTCCTCCACCTCTGCCACGGCGGCGTCCAGCTCCGCCTGGGTGTAGAGATCGGTGTTTCGTTGGAGTTCCTGGCGGTAGAGTCGACGGAGTTCCTCGTAGCGATCCACGAGGTCCCGGATCGCGCCTTCGTACTCCGGGGGAATGTCTTCCGCCTGCGAAAGCAGGGGAGTGGACTCGGCTGTGGCGTCCTGGGCGCTCGTCACCCACGGGAATACGGCGAGCAGAACGATGACGGGCACGATGCGAACCACGGGCCTCTCCTTGCCTTCATGTATCGGCCGGGATGCCGCGAGCTTGAGGCGCCGTTCCGGAGGGTCACTCGACGCCGACGATCGATCGCAGCTCCACGAGGCGGGTAATGCGAAACGTCGGCACGTGACCGTCGGTCGGCGTCCGTTGCGGTTCGCCGAGCATCTCACTACGATCGTACCACACCGTGTCCATTCCCACCGCGTTTCCGCCGGCGATGTCGGAACTCAGGGAGTCCCCCACAACGAGGCACTCTCCGGGGTCGGGGGTGCCCAGCTCCGCGAGAACGTGGTCGAAAAACGCCTTCTGCGGTTTGGCGGCACCGATCTCCTCGGAAATAAACACGTGGTCTACATACGGGAGCAGCCCGCTGGCCTCGAGACGGGGACGCTGAACGTCGGCGAATCCGTTGGTAACGATGGACACCGGAGCGATCGCCGCCACCACCGCCGCCGCCGTCGGGATAACGTCGGGGCATCCCGACAGCCGCAGGATGAACTGCTCGTTGAGGAACTCGGGGCGCACGGGACGGGAGATCGCCGTGAAGTCGAGGTGCTCGATAAGTCGACGAAAGCGTTCGATCTTCAGCTCGTCGGGTGTGATGGAGCCCTGTTCGAACTCACGCCACAGGCTGGCGTTGATCCTGCGGTACACCGCCGTGAGGTCTTCGTCCTCCCGTGTCCGCGGCATGAACCCGTACTCCCGTGCCATCGTTTCCAGTATCCGGCGTTCGCACACCGCGAAGTTGAGGATCGTGTTGTCGGCGTCGATCAGAATGTGTCGGTAGCGTCGCATAGGTGGATCATACTTCCTCTCGCGTCAGTTCCGGAAGCTGGTGACCGGCGCCGGGATCAGTCCCCCGCGGCGCACGAAGCCGGTGCACGACGCGCGGTTGACCGGCATCACCGGGGCCCGACCCAGGAGTCCGCCGAACTCGACCCATTCGCCGGCGCCCTTCCCCGGCACCGGGATGATCCGCACCGCGGTGGTCTTGTGGTTCATCACACCGATCGCCATCTCGTCGGCGATGATCCCGGACAGGGTGTCCACTGAGGTATCACCGGGAACGGCGATCATGTCGAGGCCGACCGAACAGATCGCGGTCATCGCCTCGAGCTTCTCCAGGGTCAGCACGCCCTGCTCTGCCGCCCGCGCCATCGCCTCATCCTCACTCACCGGGAGAAAGCTCCCGCTGAGACCGCCGACGCGGGAGCTGGCCATCAGGCCGCCCTTCTTCACGGCGTTGTTCAAAAGCGCCAGCGCCGCCGTCGACCCCGGCGCCCCCGCCATCTCGAGCCCCATTTCCTCGAGGATCCGCGCGACGCTGTCACCCACCGCCGGCGTCGGCGCCAGGGACAGGTCGACGATCCCGCGCTCAACGCCCAGGCGGTCGGCGGCCATGTCCACCACGAGCTGCCCCAGCCGGGTGATCTTGAACGCGGTCTTCTTGATCGCCTCGGCGAGGGTGTCGAGGGAGGCATCGGGGTACTGCCGTACCGCACTCTGGACCACACCGGGACCGCTGACGCCGACGTGAACCACCGTGTCGGGGTTCCCGGGACCATGAAACGCCCCGGCCATGAAGGGGTTGTCCTCCGGCGCGTTGGCGAACACCACCAGACGGCTCGCCGCAAACCCGCCGCGGTCGCGGGTTCGGTCAGCCGCCTCCTTGATCGCGCCGGCGGCGAGCTGTACGGCGTCCATGTTGATGCCGGCACGCGAACTCGCCACGTTCAGCGAGGCGCAGACCTTGTCGGTGGTGGAAAGCGCCGCCGGGATCGCGCGGATGACCCGCTCGTCGGCGGGGGTGAGGCCCCGGTGGACCAGCGCGGAGAATCCACCCAGGAAGTCCACGCCCACCTCTTGGGCGGCCCGTTCCAGCGTCTCCGCGAACAGCAACGGGCCGTCGGCGGCACGACCCCCGGCAACCGCCGGCCCCATTGTGGATGCGGAGCCCGCGCGGGCGCTCCCGGAGAGGCTCGCCCCCGCCACCATCGAGATCGGGGTGACCGCGATGCGCCGGTTGATGATGGGCACGCCGAGTTCAGCCTCGATCTGCGCTCCCACCTCGGTCAGGCGGGCGGCGGAACGGGTGATTTTATCGTAGACCCGCCCGGCGGCGCGGCGCGGATCGCTGTCCGCGCAGTCCAGGAGGTTGATGCCCATGGTGATCGTGCGCACGTCGAGGTTTTCCTCGGAAAACATGCGCAGCGTTTCCTCGATTTCGAACGGTGAAAACAGCACGTATTCCTCCGGTCCTACACGCGATGCATCGCGGTGTAGACGTCCTCGTGCTGCAGCGTAATGCGAACCTCGATCTGTTCGCCCAGGACGTCGAGGTCCTCCCGCAACTGCTCCAGGGAAATCGACATGCCAGCAAGGTCCACCAGTGTGATCATCGTGAAGAAACCCTGCATGATCGTCTGGCTGATGTCGAGAATGTTGACTGATCGCTCCGAAAAGGCGGTACTCACCGCCGCGATGATGCCCGGCTTGTCCTTGCCGACCACGGTACACACTGCCCGCATGGCCACCTCCTGCGGCGGCAGTGTAGCGGGATGCAGCACCCGTGTCACGGCGGGGGCTGTATATAGAAGCATGTTGCACATACCCAGATAACTCGTACTCCGGAAACGAGATGGGTCTGCAGAGTCCCGCGAGTCGACGCAAATCGCGGCCGGATAACCACTTCGCGGTCGATCTGCAACAATTTCCTGTATACAGCCCCCGGTTCCACACTTCTGAATCGCGGCCAAGCTGTCGATACACTCAGCATGATGCGTCTGACCCCTGCAGTACGGTGGTGTGCCGTGCTCGTTGCCATACCAGTGTTCCTCGCCGGATGCGCCGGCGATCCCGATCCGGTTCCGGTACCGCCGGCGCCTGTCGTGGCCACGCCGCCGCCGGAGCCGGAACCCGCGCCGCCCCCGCAACCGGAGGGGCACGCTCCACTGGTGGGCACGCGCTGGACGCTGACGCGGCTGTACGGCGACATGCGTCGCCTCGTTCCCCCGAGCCGCGACGTGTGGATCGAGTTCCGGCCCCCGGAGGATGGTGAGGCTTCCGGCAATGCGGGCGCCGCGACGGCGGGAGAAGGGGCGATCTTCGTGCAGGGCCCGGAAAACACGATTGACGGCCGCTACCTGTTCCGGGTGCACACGGACGCGACCCGCACCGGTCCGGAGTACGAGGAGGGCACGCTCAC
>MDTD01034865.1_pt1 | contig 11771 bp, 8 predicted proteins | sample 811221 | NCBI WGS metagenome assembly MDTD01 (sample SAMN05326646, study PRJNA326480) | marine metagenome | isolation source: seawater | place: Pacific Ocean: South West | collected 2011
ATATCCTTTCTTAAACACCCGGGAGAGTGTCTCCATGGATCGCTGCATCCCCCGGTTGTCCTTTCCGAAGTTGGCGTATCCGACATTCACACCGTTGATTCTGGTGAGCTCATCGAATATCGAAAAGATTGTCGCGAACATTCCGCATTGCCGATAGAGCGCCTTTCCGTTTTCGCTGAAAGTGCTAACCCGGAGAAGATTGTAATAATAGGAAGGGCACAACGCACCGGAAGATTGGTCCATGTAATCGAAGCTGTTTACATGAGCATAACCGGCTATTCTGTAATTTCTCTTTCCCGCCTGATCCTTGTCCTTCAGCGGGTGCAGACAGAGGACCACCAAAGCTCGTCCATTGATTGAAGCAAGCGAGTCGGGAAGGTTTCTGAAGTAGACTCTGAAGGTTAAAAGTCCTTGCCCCGTTTGCTCATTGAAGTGCTTCTCAGGAACCGATATCACCTCCTGGCATTGCTCCCTGAAAAAGTCACGGGAAGTGTTGAGTCCTACGTCTGCAAGAACCTCGTCGATCCTTTCAAGACTTCGCACGGGAACAACCAGCAATTCGAGTTCCTCTTTGAAGCGGTCGATCACCTTGATCTCGAAGCTGTCGAAACGCAGGGGTTCTTCCGGATGAAAATCCATCCTATCTCTCTCCAGAGGACGAAAATAATGAAATGTGCGGATCTTCCCCATCGCGAAGTCAAACCAGACTCTTTTAGTGCCTTAATTTCCCAGAATCCTCAATCATAACGAAAGGGTCTTATTCTAAAACGATAAGGCGGATTAGCATCCGCAACCTTATCGCGATTACCATGGGCCAAGTTGGCAAAGCCCCGGAAGGTTCACTTGATATTCGACCTTCATAATGCAGCATTTAAGTAACCCATGAGAATCTTCTGGAATTCGTGCTTACCCATTGCGCTTGCGGCCGCGGTGCGACAGGCGGCTCCTCCCTTGGAACCAGCGGGAACTGGAGTGGAAACTACCTCAGGATAAGTAAGAACCCCTGAGATCCTGAATTTTTCCCAAGCCTTCTCGCGACTCAACTCAAGACCCTCTGAGTATGAAGCTGATCCAGTTACTGACTTTTTTTATTACCGCTGCAAACCCCCTTGGAGCAGAGGACGTCTGGAAACCTGATCACACACCCAAGTCCATTCCTCCCGAAATGTTCAAGCTCGACCCGTCCCTCGAGGTGACGGTCTGGGCCACCACTCCGCAGCTCTACAACCCAACCAACATGGACATCGACCAGAAGGGTCGAATTTGGGTTACCGAGGGGGTGAACTACCGGGGAAACAACGGCCAAAGACCAGCTGGTGACCGGGTCGTCGTATTGCAGGATACAAACGGAGACGGGAAGTGTGACCAGTCTCACACCTTCGTTCAGGAAACCGGCTTTATCGCGCCGCTCGGGATAGCGGTATTCGACAATGTCATCTATGTCTCTCAACCTCCTGACCTTCTCGCCTACACCGATGTCAATCGGGATCTGAAGTTTGATCCGGAGGTAGACAAGAGAGAGGTGATTCTCACAGGCTTTAATGCCGTCAACCATGACCACGGGCTACATTCCCTGGTAGCGGGTCCGGGCGGGAAATTCTATTTCAACAATGGCAACTGCGGCGCAGTCTTCACCGACAACTCTGGCAAATCCTTCTACCTCGGAGGCACCTACGGCAATCGAGGGCCGAATTGGCCCGCAGACCATCTCTCCACGACCGGAAAAACATCCGACGACGGACATGTATGGATATCTGGATTTGCGGTTCGAATGAATCCCGACGGCTCTGAAGCCGAAATCGTCAGCCACGGACTTCGTAACTCCTACGAGCAGATCCTTACTTCTTTCGGAGACATGTTCCAGAATGACAACGACGATCCTAAGGGATGCCGCACGTCTTTCGCACTTGAGTATGGTTGCGCGGGCTATTTCACGCGGAGCGGAAAGCAGCGAAACAAAGCGGTCCGCCGGCCCGGGCAGCCCTACGACCGGGTGCACTGGCGGCAGGATGACCCGGGCACCATGGATGCAGGAGACGTCTATGGTGGAGGAGCGCCCACGGGAATCACCTTTTATGAAAATGGAGCACTGGGAGAAAAGTGGAACGGCTCTCTCCTGAGCTGTGACACCGCTCTAAACACCATTCTGGGTTACCGCCCGAAACCTGCCGCAGGCACCTTTGAGCTTAACCGGTTCCACTTTCTTACAGCCAACCCTCTGAAAAGATACGACGGGGCGGACTTCGTGGGTGGAGGACCCAAAAACCGTGATATTGAAAAAATTGCTCCCAGCTTCTTTCGACCGAGCGACATAACCGTAGGACCGGACGGTGCGATATATTTCTGTGACTGGTTTGATCCACGTGTCGGCGGATCCGGGCACATGGACAGCTCGTTCTCAGGCACAATTTACCGAGTTGCTCAACACGGGTTCAAACCCGTGATTCCCGCTGTGAACACTGCGACTCTCGCGGGCCAGATCGCTGCCCTGCGAAGTCCCGCAGTTAATGTCCGCTACCTTGGTTTTCGTGGGCTCCGCGCAGCCGGAGAAAGAGCTCTTCCTGTTGTAACAACGCTGCTTACCGACCGTAACCCATGGATTGCAGCACGGGCTGTCTGGCTTCTTCCTCACTTAGGGCAGGAAGGAGTGCAGAAGTGTCTCTCCCTTCTGAATAGCACGGATTCACAGCAGCGGGTGGTTGCCTATCGAGCGCTGCGTCGTGCTGGTCATCCCATTCTTCCTCATGCCAGACGTCTAGCCACTGATTCCTCTCCCCAAGTCCGCCGGGAAATCGCACTTTCCCTGAGGGATTTTCCTGCCGCTGAGACTGCCGAAATTTTTGTTGAGCTTGCCCGACGGTGCGATACCGAGGACAAGAATTCGCTGGAAGCAATAGGCCTTGGCGCAGCGAATAAGGAGAGTGCGATCTGGAAAGTCCTGCGAGCAAAGATTCAACCCGGACCACCTTCTGAATGGCCCGATTCCTTTGCTCGTCTGACATGGCGACTATGGGGTCCTGCCTCAATCAACGACCTCAGGAAGCGGATTCTCGACCGTTCCCTGAGTCTCGAGAAGAGAAGGTTCGCGGTAGAGTCCATCGCGTTTATTGATGATGAGAAGGCAGCTAAAGTCATGCTCGAGCTCGCCACTCCAGGATCTCCTCTTGCGGGAGAGGCTACTGCATGGCTCATGCGAAACGTCACAGGTGAGTGGTCTAAATACAACCTTCGTGCGGCACTCAAGGAAAGGAACATTTATGATCCGGAATCTCTCGTGATTTCACCCTCTCCGGTTCCGCTGCCAGCTGCCCCGACACCTGAAGTGAATGAGATCCTCAATCTTGAAGGCGATCCCGCCCGGGGGAAAATTGCTGCTGCCAAATGTCTCTTGTGTCACAAAATCGATGACCTCGGAACAGACTACGGACCGAATCTTCAGGGTTGGGCGCGGAATCAGGAAAGAGAGGTCATCATTCGTGCCATTGCTGACCCATCAGCTGAGATCGCGCTCGGCTACGGTGGGACGGAAGTAATCCTGAAGAGCGGGGGCCGAATACACGGTATCGCCTTCAACAACAGCGACCTCGGTCGAGATGATTCCCCCCCGGTTGTTATTCAGTCTGCGGGCGGCAAGACTCAGCTGATCCCCAAGGAGCGAATCGAAAAACGGCAGGGATTGAAACGCTCCCTGATGTACGATCCAGGAACGCTGGGCCTGACGAATCAGGACATTGCCGATCTTGCTGCCTGGCTGCGGACCTACCGTTAGGCTTCGCACGAATTTGAAAGATTGGCCCCCCCGGCAAGGCCCTCCCTTTTCTCGTTTGAAGGCAAATGCTCTCGTTTCGTTGAATATTTTTTGGTTCGCAAAGGCCCCTAATTACTCTTAATCGACTAAAAATTAGTCTGTTATGGATTTAATGATCTCTTTGGATTCGACCTTAACATGCGATTGAGATTTAAATTTCCATACGTATTATTTCCACGGATGGTCAACCCCATCTGTTCTAGAACAATGAAAGTACATCACCTCATCGCCTTTCTGGCGGTTATGCTGTTGGGCGTCGCCTATGGTGCGGACGTTAAATACGAGGCCACCTTCACGGGTGTCACTTGAGCCGGATGTAAGCGGAGCGTCAGTTCGTCGCTCCAAAAGCTCGCAGGCGTAAAGACTGTCGAGATCAAAGCCGGTAAGGCACCCAAGACCCAGACCATCATCGTGATGGCTGAGAAGGGCGGCATCAGCAAGGAAGACGTAGTAAAGGCCCTCGGAAAGACGGCCAAGAAGTTCGTCTGTAAAGACTGGAAAGAGGCCAAAGGCTCCTAACCAGAAAGCTTTAACCACAAGCTTTATTAAACGCCCCGCGCTCTGAGGAGCCGGGGCGTTTTTCTTTGGTAGTTCTACCCAACGATATCACCAATTGAACCAAATCCTGGCGAAAATAGCCTCTGATACATCCGCACCGCATACCCATCAGTCATTCCTGCCAGAAAGTCACAAACCAGTCGTGCTCGTTCTCCGGCGGTTTCGACATTCTCAATCTCCTCAACCTGCTCAGGTGGCAATAATTGAAAAAACTGACCATCAACAGGCTGCTGATCTACGTAGCGGAGGTGAAAGAGTTCCCATAGTCTTCGCAGCATCATACTTCCCTTATGCTCGAGCTGCTTGAGCTGGGTCGAGAGAAAGACGACTTCAAAAGCGAGACGTTTAAAGATTTCGCTTTCTGCCTGCGTCGCCTCATCAATCACGAGCCGAAAGCGGTAGCGGTTACTTTGTTCGCTCAAAAAATTCTTGGTTTCCTCCACTTTGGCCGCTCTTACATACAAGCCGATCCGGTGGCCCACGAAAGAATCTATCCGGCCCCGGCTTATCGCCCGGATTAAATCGCCCAAGGGACTGTTCGGCCCCGACTCCAATCCCTTTTTTTCCGCCCACCGACGAACTGATTCCTCGTTGAGAAAACCTGCGCGTACGCTGTCCGCCAGATCGTTCAGCGAATAGGCGGTATCGTCAGCCCAGTCCATGACCTGACACTCCACTGACTTGAAACTATCTCGCACCTTCCCAGCCTCCAGCTCTCCCGGAAATGCCAGCCCTCCCAATGTCCACTCAGTGTATTCCGACTGTTCGTCATAAATAAAGTGATTCGCAGGCTCTTTGCCTTTTAGACCCTTCAGCTCTCCCCATCCTGACTTGTATTTGAGGATGCCGTCCACGAAAGCCCGGGAGGGGTCCATCCCGGTTCGCCGCTGCGAAAAAATACGTTCTGTGAGAAGCCTGAGGGTCTGAGCGTTTCCCTCGAATCCTCCGTAAGGTGCCATGAAGTGGTTAAGCGACCTCTCCCCCGCATGTCCGAACGGCGGATGACCCAGATCGTGCGAGAGGCATACTGCTTCAACCAAATCCGCATCAATCGTATTTTCCGACGAGAATTCTTCTGTAGAGGCAAGCAGCCATCCGCAAATAGAGCGTCCTATCTGGGCGACCTCAAGTGAGTGAGTCAGCCTCGTTCTGTAGAAATCATATTCTCCACTCCAGAACACCTGAGTCTTATTCTGAAGGCGCCGAAAAGCAGTCGTATGAAGCACTCGGTCCCGATCGACTTGGAACGGGCTGCGGAAATCGCCCTCCACAGGGAGAGCACCGGACAATCTCTCGAAATCAAATTCCTGATAGAAGCGGTTTCGCACGCCCAATAGGTGACCTCTCCAAGCGTTCATGGGAACCACGAACTTTTCAAATTCGCCACCAGAGCATCCGCCTATCGTTGCCAACTCCATGATTTCGGCTCGAAAATCACGGGCTGAGACAATTAGAAGTTCTCTATGAGCCTGTAATTCCTCACACTGGAGTCGTGGCTCCAGCTATCTACCTCGCCCTCGTCCTGGCTTTGGGAATTCTTGCCCAGTGGCTTGCGTGGCGCTTGAAAATACCATCCATTCTCATTCTTCTGGCCTTCGGCTTTGGACTTTCCCTGACCACGGGCGCACAGATAGATGGCTACCTCGGAGGCGAAACGGATACTCTCCTTGCAGTCGTAAGCCTTTTTGTCGCGATCATCCTTTTCGAAGGAGGACTTACCCTGAAATTCTCTGAGCTCAAGCAAGCTGGAGCCCCTATCCTCCGCCTCTGTACGCTGGGAGTGGCCATTGCCTTTATTCTCAGCAGTATCGGAGCAGCAATGATCTTCCAGTGGAACTGGCGGGTCGCGGCTTTGCTCGGAGCGATCCTAGTCGTTACCGGACCTACTGTAGTTGGGCCACTCCTGCGAGTTATCAAACCTTCCCGAAAAATTTCCTCGATAGTTAAATGGGAAGGAATCGTAGTTGATCCCATCGGAGCAATTCTTGCCGTTCTCGTCTTTCAGGCCGCTGTAGCGGGCGAAATTCAATCTGCGGGGAGTGCGGTGTTAATCGCCCTGATCAAGACCGCGCTAGTTGGTATCGTTCTAGCTTTGATTATCGCCAGGATAACCGAATTTCTTCTGAAACGGCACTACGTGCCTGAATTCCTCGAAAGTGTATTCCTGCTCGCAGTGGTCGCCGGGGCCTTTGCCGCCTCTAATTCTTTCCAAGAGGAGTCCGGCCTTCTCACTGTCACCGTATTGGGGATCGCGCTCGCTAACCAGAAAGCGGTCTCTGTCCGTAAAGTACTCGAGTTTAACGAAAACCTTCGAGTGCTTATCATCTCCATCTTGTTCATTGTCCTCGCTGGTCGCATCAATCCCGCCGACCTCTCCTCGGTCGCTGTTCCCAGTCTCATATTTCTTGCACTCCTGATTATCGTCGTTCGACCCGCGTCCGTTTATCTCTCGTGCATCGCCTCCGGCAAACTGGACTTCCGTGAGCGTTCCTTTCTCGCAGCTCTAGCACCAAGAGGAATTGTCGCTGCGGCGGTTACCTCTGTCTTTGCTATAGAATTCGGACATGCGGCTCACGATGGTGCCCTCCCGCCGGAAATCGCGGAACAGGCCACCCAGATGGTTCCAACCGTTTTCATGATCATTATTGGAACCGTATTTTTTTACGGCCTTAGCGCGAGACGCCTCGCTCTCTCTCTGGGCGTAGCCCCTCCGACAGCTGACGGCGTCCTCTTCGCAGGTGCCGATCCTTGGATTCAAGCAATCGCATCTTCTCTTCACGAAGATGGGCACCCGGTCATGCTTCTCGATACACGCTATCCCAATATAGCCGCTGCCAGAATGGCGGGACTCCACGCAACCCGTGCGAACATCCTGTCCGAGCATGTCGAAGAAAACCTGGAGTTCCCCGGCATAAATCATCTTGTTGCGGGCACCTCCAATGATGAAGTGAACTCTCTGGCTACCCACGAGTATGCCCATATCTTCGGCAAATCCAATGTTTGGCAGATCCCCACATCTGATAAGGACAATCATCCCTCCACATCCGTCGCAGCTCATCGCAGAGGCAGAATCTGCTTCAGTGGAGAACCTACATTCAAGAGACTTGAAAAGCTGGCCTCAAGTGGTGGCCTGATCGTGAAGACCCAACTTACAGAGGTATTCAATCTCCAGAATTTTTTCGAAGTCCATGGCGACGACGCAATTATCATGTTCCTGCATGATAACACCCGGGGACTCCGCCCCGCTGAAACCGACCTTGAGGACGTGCCGCCGGGAACAACGATCTACGCGATGGTCAGTCCTTCCTGATCGAAGCGGACGTGGATCCAGCCCACCACCAGAGCTTGGGATCCAGTTCTTTCCTGGCATCCCCTACCAACTCCGTGGCTCTCACGCCTTTCTCCAGAATTGCGAATACGGTCGCACCTGACCCACTCATCATGGCACCCTTCACGCCCCGCCGGTCAAGCAGCCACATCTTCAATTCAGCAAGGAAGGGGAATCTCGCAAACGCTGGACGTTCGAGGTCATTAATCATCTGCAAGTCATCCACTTGCTGGGGCCCGTAGAAGACACCAGCGAGATCCGTAGATTCTGCCCACCTTCGGTAAGCGTCCACGGTGTTGACTGAGAACGCTGGCTTGAGAAGGACAACCTCCTGCGAGGCCAGAGAGGTCTCTTCCAGAACTTCACCCCTGCCCCGGCACCAGCATGGCGAATCTCGAAGGAAAAAAGGCACGTCCGATCCCAGGAGCGCTGCCATCTCCTCCAGCTCAGCATTACCAAGACCCGCCTTCTCGACTTCGTTCAGAGCACGAAGGACTGCTGCTGCGTCACTGCTACCACCACCGAGACCCGCCCCTGAAGGAATATGCTTCTCGAGCTTGATACGATAGGAACACCTTCGACCTGTGCTCTGTTCAAACAGGCGCAGAGCTCTCGTGACGAGATTAGTTTCAACCGGTCCAACTTCCGCATTACCCGTCTCAAGCTCAAAAGACTCTGAAGGGTTGATCTCCAGACGATCACAAAGACCTGCCACGGGAACCATCAGGGTCTTCAATTCGTGAAATCCGTCTTCTCTTTTCCCGAGAATCTGCAGAGAAAAGTTGAGCTTCGCTGGAGCAAAAACGGTCATACCGGCTCCGTATTGTTGATTCTGCGACCGAGGAGTGCCAGCATTCGTCCTGTTTTTCCCCGCTCTACCCGGTAGGAATAATACCTGTCGACGCGAGCACCCGTACATTCTCCACTTGAGAAGATCTGCCCGGAAGGAATTCCCGCTTTTATCAATTGTTCCGCAATCAGAGAGGAGAAGTCCACCTCATAAAGCGGGGGCCTTATACAGGGAGAGATCGCCACCTCAAGATTACGGGGGTCGGATCCATATGCTGCACGCATCTTCTCTAACGCCCTCACCGCGATCTCCTGTTCCGTGCCTCTTCTCCCTGAGTGCACCAGCCCGAGAGCTCCGGTGTGGCAATCACAGATATACACTGCCGCACAATCGGCCACGTAAATACCGAGAAGAGATCCTTCCGTTCCACACGTCACCAATCCATCCGCGCCTTCCACAATTTTTCCCTCTACCCCCTCTGCCGGAATTTGCACGACGAGATCCTCATGAATCTGTTCTGCCCTCCAGAGATTATTCCAACCGAAACCAAGATCCTTCACCGCCTCCTCGTGTGCTGGTTGAAGCTTTTCGAGGGTATCCCACTTATCTCGCGACACTGTAATCTCGGGAATTCTGGGAACGAAGCAGGCACTTACTCCGCCCCGAGCTCGTAACCGTTCCAGAAAAGAAAGAGCCCCCGTCATGGATAGAACCATAACGGGGGCTTCTGCATCGTGCCAAGTTTCCCCGGCATCGATGATGGAAAAATCATTCCCTAGCGGGTCACCACGCGCCGGGCGTGATCGAGGGTCTCAGCCTCTTCCTCATCCATTTCAGACATGATGTCGGCGAGATTCGTAGCGATTTCCTTGCGCATGTGAGCAACAAGTTCGGTGCCCTTGTGAGTAATGCGGACCATAATCTTGCGGCGGTCCTCAGCAGCATGCACTCGCTCGACGTAGCCGAGCTTCTCGAGCCGATCGACAAGTCCAGTGGCGGCAGCTGTGGAATGGCCCATCTTTTTGGCGATGTCGGACATCGTCAGGTAATCCTCACTCGAAAGGTAGGCGAGCAGGAAAAACTGGGGGAAAGAGATGTTACCGCGGTTAAGCTCGTTCGAGAGGTTGAGAATGCAGGAGCGCTGTGTGAAGAGGACAAAGTCCGCAAGACGATCAGCGTCCGCTTGTACTGCACCTCTTGATTGGTTGGCTGTGCTTGATTTCATGACTATTCGACTGTGATGATATTTGGTAGGTTTGGGTGCTCAGCAGCTTCGGGTGAAGGGTATTCCAATTTTTATAAACTTTTCAAGAGTCTAATTAAAAAAAAGTAGGTAATCGGGCTCTAGGGGACCATAAAGCTCTCTTAAAGGCCTGAAATTGCGGTCTTTTTTTTAAAAACGCACTACTGCGTGACGTTTTTGGTCTTGGAGCCAGGCTCCGAACTTCCAGTTCGGTCCCCGGTTCTGTCAGTTTTTCGTATTACGACTACATCACCTCTCGAGGGCTTTCCCTCCTGGATGTCCGCAGCGTAAAAGCGTCCCAGCTTCTCTCCGGTTAGGATGAGCGAGCTCGTTATTCCGTCCCGACTGACCGCTGCGATCAGATCGCTCGTTCCGAAAGGGCCAGCTTGCAGGAATCTTTTGACCAAGACGAATTTTTCGTCTGGATGCACCGAGATAATTTCTCCAACGATCCTCATTGGAGCAGCCTTTGCCGCCCCAGCCTCATCTGGTTTCTTCGAATCACCATCTGACTGCGACGCTATCCCGTTCGAATGATTACCTTTTCCCGATAGACCACAACTGGTGATTGATCCGGTAAGGATCATTATCACGACAAGCGATGGGGATAACTGGGAATAAAACCGCACACCTCTTCATAGTCTGGACAATCGATATGACACGAAAATTCAGCGATATCACCTTTCTCGCCATTGACGAATCTCCTTCGCTATGGTTTCCCTCTCTCCGCACTCACCCTAGTAAGTGAAAAAACGGATCGGTGGCTGAGTGGTCGAAAGCGCTCCCCTGCTAAGGGAGTATACCTCAAAAGGGTATCGAGGGTTCGAATCCCTCCCGATCCGCCAGTTCATCCCGTTGGTCATTGAATTGGATCCACGACCCGCGTGTCACTTTCCCGAAAAATTCGCTTCTCCCTCTGGTCTTACTTCGAGGGTATTTGTCCGCCGCCAGCGATATACTCGAGAATACGGATAAATGAGTGGCCCCGATTTTTCATATTCGGATGCAGCCGCTGTTGTTCCTTCCAGAGCGCACCGACCAGCGGCCTCTGGTTCGGCTTCATCTCCGCAATCCGCCGGTCGACATAGTTCTGATGCGCGGCAACCTTATAGGCGGCAGGAAGATCGTGGCTGCTCAATCTTACGAGCAACTGCTCCAAGGTCTCCTTCCCTTTCTTCAACTCCATTTTGTGATCGCCCCAGATCGGAGCATCGGCAAGGACACTGGCATTGATTCGCAGCAACTCCCTCTTCAAGCGTTCCGTTACTTCGGGTTCTCTGGTGGCGATATCCGTGAGCTGGCGGGGGTCACTCTCCAAATCATACAGCTCAAACTTTCTGAAATTTACCGCCTTCTCTTTGATCGCCTTGCTCCATGATTCCTGAAATCCATTCCTTTGAACAAGTTCCCGCCGCAGCGCCTCAGTCGAGCCAGTTTTGAAGCTGCTGTTGAAAATCAGGGAAAAGAGCTCTCGTCTCTCAACCTTACGCTTCATCTCCTTCTCCACGAGAGGATGAATCCGCTTTACCAACATCCCGATCGTCTCCCGGTCCTTTCTACTCCTGTATTCGTGGGCCCGGTATCCCATCAGGGTATAATTACCTTCCCTGACTGATGCACTCGGCTGCCCTGTCGGCCAGCTCCAGAAGAGAGGCTGACTCCGTTCGAACTTACCAGACCTCGTCAGCAAGGGAGACAGATCAGCCCCGTCCAAATGAACCTCGCGAGGCCGTGCCACCTGCAGAAGCCCACACAGAGTCGGCAGAAGATCAACGGATCCGGCTGGCTGATCTTCCACTCGCTGACCGGCAATACCGTCTGGCCAGAAGAAAATACCAGGAGTGAGGAGTCCCCCCTGAAACTGCGACCCCTTGTTGCCCCGAAGACCTCCATTCCGATCTTCCCGGTAGCTTCCGTGGTCAGAAGTATAGACAATCAGGGTATTGTTCAGCTCCCCTAGCTCCTCAAGTTTGGCGACCAAACGGGCGATCGCCCGGTCCGTATTCTCGATGGTCGCAGAATAGATGGCAGCTGGATCGTCAAG
>MDTD01001653.1_pt1 | contig 11770 bp, 9 predicted proteins | sample 811221 | NCBI WGS metagenome assembly MDTD01 (sample SAMN05326646, study PRJNA326480) | marine metagenome | isolation source: seawater | place: Pacific Ocean: South West | collected 2011
ATAAGTTCCTAAAAACTTCTTTATAATATACCAGTCTAGTTTTTTCAAATCTTAGAGCCTATGAACGAGTTTAGACACCATTTTATTCTTCCATTCATGAAAATTTCCTTCAATTATTTTTGTTCTTGCTTCTTTAACCAACCATAAGTAGAATGTTAGGTTATGAATACTTGCTATTTGAGCACCTAATAATTCTTTTGAAATAATTAAGTGTCTGAGATAAGCCTTTGAATACATCAAATCAACCGTTGCTTTTCCATTTGGATCAATTGGAGATAAATCATTTTCCCATTTTTTGTTTTTTATATTGATGATTCCTTTTGAGGTAAAAAGCATTCCATTTCTAGCGTTTCTGGTAGGCATCACACAATCAAACATATCAACTCCAAGTGCTATACACTCCAAAATATTTACTGGAGTGCCCACACCCATTAAATATCGAGGTTTGTCTTCAGGCAAAATAGCACATACTTCATCTGTATGCTTGTACATTAGTTCAGCAGGTTCACCGACTGATAATCCACCAATAGCATTTCCAGGCATATCAAAACTTGCAATTACTTCTGCACTTTTTTTTCTTAAATCCGAATAGGTACTTCCCTGTACTATGGGAAATAAACTTTGATCATAACCGTATTTAGATGGAGAAGAATTTAAGTGATCCACGCATCTTTTTAACCATCGATGTGTCATATGCATAGATTTACTGGCGTAATTAAAATCGCAAGGATAGGGAGTACATTCATCAAATGCCATGATAATATCAGCCCCAATAGATTTTTGTATGTCCATTGCATTTTCCGGTGTAAAAAGATGTTTTGAACCATCAATATGAGATCTAAAACTAACTCCTTCTTCCGTTATTTTTCTTCTATCAGATAAACTATATACTTGATATCCTCCAGAGTCTGTTAAAATGGGTTTATTCCATGAAATAAATCGATGAAGGCCTCCAGATTTTTCAAGTAAATCAATACCTGGTCTTAGATAGAGGTGATACGTATTTCCTAAAATAATTTCTGCCTTTACATTCGTGGTAAGTTCTTCCTGAGAAACTGCTTTTACTGTTCCCGCTGTTCCAACAGGCATAAAAATGGGAGTTAATATTTCCCCATGATCGGTTTTTAAGGTGCCAGCTCTTGCTTTTGAAAACTCATCTTTGGAATGAAGCTTGAAGTTCATAAAAATGTGAATAAAGTTGAAAGTGACAAATATATGCAAGATAATTAAGCAATAATTTTAAAATATATAACTGTTTTGGAGATGAAGGAAGTCGTATTTATTATAGTAGTTCTATGCTTTTTAGTACAGTTGATTTTTATACTGTTTTTTTACTTAAGAGTATCTACACATAAAAATAATCAAGACAAAAAAACGCAAGAAAAAATATCATTAATCATATGTGCTCGTAATGAAAAAGAAAACCTTGAGCAACATCTGGAGAGTTTTTTAAAACAAGATTTCAAAGACTTTGAATTAATAGTAGTCAATGATAGGTCATGGGATAACAGTATCGAATTTCTTAATAACATGGCCTTAAAATACCCCAAACTCAAGGTGGTAGATATTCCAGATAATCAAACCGATCATTTTGGAAAAAAATTTGCCCTTACATTAGCTATTAAAGCGGCTAAGTATCAGCACCTACTATTAACAGACGCAGATTGTAGACCCAAAACAAATAATTGGATTCATAAAATGGTTCATTCATTTGATGAAACTACAGATGTGGTTTTAGGTGCCAGTACATATGAAAAAAGAAAGAGCATACTTAATAAACTTATTCGGTTTGACACTGTAATGATCGCTGTAAATTATTTAAGTTTTGCCAAAGCTGGTATTCCATATATGGGTGTTGGAAGAAATTTAGCCTACAAAAAAAAGTCTTACGAATTAGCAAAAGGATTTAAATCCCATTACCACCTTGCATCGGGTGATGATGATTTATTGATCAATCAAATAGCAAATAAAAACAATACCCAAATCGTATTTGATGAAGAAAGCATCACTATATCAAAACCAAAAGAAAGTTGGAAATCGTGGATATTTCAAAAAAATAGACATCATACTACTAATACTCACTATAAGTTAATTCATAAAGTGATTTTATTTGTGCAATATGTAACAAATACCTTATTCTATGTTGGCACTATTACCCTGTTACTTCTTCAAGAATACATGTTTGAAGCAAGTGTTCTATTTGGAACTAAATTTTTACTGAGTTTGATCATAAATTGGAAACCTTTCAAGATTCTATTGTGTAAAGATCTTTTATTCCTGTTTCCAATATATGAATTCATCTTGCTAATTTGTCAACCGATCTTTCAAATTAACTGGAAGAAAAGATAAAATGAATAGTACAAAAGAAACAAAACACTTATCTGAAAAAGCTCAAAAAGATTACGAATTAGTAGTAAAGGCCACCAAGTACAATGACCAACAAGCCTTTTCAGATTTAATGGATAGATACAAAGATTCTATTTATTTTATGCTTTTAAAAATGGTAAACAACAAAGATGATGCTGAAGATCTTACTATTGAGGCTTTTGGAAAAGCATTTAATTCTTTAAAACAATATACCCCAAATTACGCATTTAGTACATGGCTTTTTAAAATAGCTTCTAATAATTGTATAGATTTTCTTAGAAAGAAGAAAAAGAAAATCATGTCTATAGACAATAGTATCGAAAATAAGGATGGAGATGAGATAGCAATAGAGTTAAAAAGTGATGCAAGAACTCCAGAGCAAGAAACCATACGAGATCAAAAAATTGAAGTCATGAGAACCTATGTCAAAAAATTAAAACCTCGATATGAGACATTGGTAGAAATGCGCTATTTTAAAGAAATGAGTTATGAAGAGATATCAACTGAACTAGGGTTACCCTTAGGCACGGTGAAAGCTCAACTGTTTAGGGCTAGAGAATTTCTTTACAACCTTATGAAGCACAATATTGAAACCATCTGAGTTTTCTTCTCTACTTGTTGATTGCTTTCCAGAAATTTCATCTTCCAAATTAGAAAAACTCTGTGAATTGAAACCCCTTTACTCTTATTGGAATAATAAGATAAATGTCATTAGTAGAAAGGATATGGATAATTTCTATCTACATCATGTTTTACATTCCCTTTCCATTTATAAATTAATTTCATTTCAAAAGGGTGCAACTATTTTAGACGTAGGTACAGGAGGAGGTTTTCCAGGAATTCCTTTGGCGATAATGAATGATGAAACTTCATTTCAACTTATAGACTCAATAGGAAAAAAAATAAAAGTTGTAAATGAAATTAGTACAGAACTCAATCTGAAAAATGTGAACGCAAAACAGATAAGAGCTGAAGATATTCATACCAAATTTGATTTTGTAATAAGTAGAGCTGTTTCAAAATTTTCTACTTTCTGTCCTTGGGTTAAAAATAAATTCAAAGACAAGAATATGCATAAATTGAATAATGGCATTCTTTATTTAAAGGGAGGGGATCTCACGGAAGAAATCAGAGAAATTAAAAACGATTACCATTCCAAATGTTATCATTTACATGAATATTTCAAATTTGATTTCTTTCTCACGAAACAAATTGTTCACCTAGCTAAAAAATAGCCTTATTTATAAATAATTAACACGGTAGGATGAAGAGATTTCATATCTTCATTATTGATTATAAAAAATGAAAGCAGTTTATTTTCTATTACTGAGTTTTCTTCTAATTCCAAGTACTCGTTTTTCTCAAGAAGTTAACGACAGAACTACTGGAATAAAAATTGAACGACTATTATTTTTGGTGGAGCAAATGTATGTTGAAGAGGTTGACACCAAAAAATTGAATCATGACCTGGTTTTAGGCATGTACAATACCCTACATCCATCGGGGCTGTATCAACCAGATTCAATTTTTAAAGCACTAGACATAGATCCGCTCCCTTATTTTGGACTAGGAATAAGAATTAAATTTAATAAAGGGAAAATCATTGTTGACGAAGTTCTTCCAAATAGTAGTGCTGAAGAATCTGGAATATCAATTAAAGATGAAATCATCTGTATTGACCAAGATAGCTTGAATGAAGTTTATTATTATGCAGATTTTGACCAGTTAACCACATCAAAAGAAGAATCAATCAGTAAGCTTACCATCCTAAGGAAAGATGACACATTAAATTTTGAGGTTAAAAAACAAAATATTGATGGGTATGGCCTTTTACCCTTGCCGTTATTTGAGTACGAAAACTGCATGAACACATACAAGGATGCTATTAAAGCTTTTGACTTAATTTACCCCGATTCTATTACCAACGGGGATATTACAGAATTTGGAATAAGGTATATGCTAGAACAATTAGATCCTCATTCTACTTACATTTCACTTGAAGAAATTCATGATATGAATGCCCCATTAAAAGGTTCATTTTCTGGCGTTGGGATTCGCTTTCAAATCTTAAAAGACACGATAATGGTTGTTCAAGCTATCCCAGGTGGTCCGTCTGAAAAAGTTGGATTGATGGCCGGAGATCAAATTATCAAAATCAATGAGGAATTGGTAGCTGGTATTGGTATGAAAAATAAGGGCGTTAGGGATAGGTTACTTGGCGAAAAAGGAACCAAAGTGATCGTATCCATTAAAAGAAAAAACCAAAATAATGTGCTTGATTTTGAAATTACAAGAGACAAAATTCCAATATTCAGTGTTGATGCTTCTTACATGGTCAATTCAAATACGGGTTACATAAAACTCAATAACTTTTCATCCACCACTATTTCAGAAATTCGAAAGGCTACGTTTGATCTTCAAGATCAGGGCATGAAAAATCTTGTACTAGATCTTCAAAATAATGGAGGTGGGTACCTGAGAACAGCAGTAGATTTATCTGACGAATTCCTATCTGGAATCAAAAAAATAGTTTCCACTAATGGCAGAAAGTTCCCTGAAAGAAACTATACAACTGGCAGAAAAGGGCTTCTTGAAGATGGTAAATTAATCATATTAGTTAACGAGAGTAGTGCAAGTGCAAGTGAAATCGTTTCTGGAGCAGTTCAAGATTGGGATCGTGGATTAATAGTGGGGAGAAGAACGTTTGGCAAAGGATTAGTTCAAAAACCCATAGAGCTTCCAGACGGTTCTCAAGTTCGTATAACAACCTCCAAATATTACACTCCGAGCGGTAGATGCATTCAAAAACCCTACGAAGATGGATCTATGGCTTATAGAAAAGAAAAATACAGTAGATACAACTCTGGTGAATCATTCAATGCAGACAGCATGAAGTTCAACTCAAATGATTCGTACCAGACACTTCTAAAAGAACGAACTGTCTATGGAGGTGGAGGAATTATCCCAGACCATTTTGTCCCCCTTGACACTACTGGCACTAGTGTATATTTTAATAAGTTGATTCGAAAAGGTATATTCAATCAATTTGCCCTCTCATGGGTAAATGAAAACAGAGAGTCTTTAGAAAAAAAATATCCCAACTTTGATAAGTTTAATTCCAAATTTGACACTCAAAAAGCAGTTGATGAATTAATAAAATATGCTGAAGCTGAAGGATTAGCATTCCAAGAAGATCAGTACAATAAGGCAAAACACGTAATTCATACCAGATTAAAAGCAAATATTGCACAGGATTTATTTAACTATAAAAAATTCTATCAAGTCATTAATACTTTAAATAATGCATTAGAAAAATCGCTTGAACTTTTAAAAGATGATAAAGCGTTCTCTAAATTAGCAATGAATAACAATTAACACCATGCAAGATAAAAGCAACATTTCTCTTATAATTTCAGGATTAGCCCTAGTTATTTCTTTATATGCCCTATTCGGAAAAAGTAACGAAAATAGATTTGTGAAATCTGATGATAAGGTCTACATACCAGCTGATCCAAAGGCAAAAAACGGCATACAAGATTTTAAAAACCAACTGGAAAACAGCCCACTTACTGATCCTAATATTAATCTAGACAAAACACCTAAAACAACCATTGCCTTTTCAAAGGACAGTCACGATTTTGGCAACATAGAGCAAGATACAGAAAACAAATATTCCTTTACTTTTACCAATACAGGTTTAGAACCACTAATCATTAAAAATGCCAGAGGGTCTTGTGGATGTACAGTCCCAAACTATCCTAAAGATCCAATCATGCCTGGAAAGACTGGACAAATAGATGTAGTTTATAAACCAGCCAAACAAAAAGGGAACCAGACCAAAACGGTTACTGTTAGTGCAAATACTGATCCTGAAAATACCATTCTTAAAATTTCAGCAAACGTAAATGAACCTAGTTAATAAGAAGACACTCTTATTACTTTTACTGTTAGTATCTTATAATTCATGGGGGCAAGTTCAATGCAAACCTAATATTCTTCCGTTTGTTGGTGGTGAAGAACTAATTTATGATGTAGATTATTTGATGGGCAACAACTGGGTTTCTGCTGCAAAAGTTCGATTTATTGTCAAAGACTCCATATTCAATAGTAAACCCTGTTTTTATGTAGAAGGTAAAGGAAGAACATTAAAAAGCTATGACTGGTTTTTCAAGGTAAGAGATAAATATGCCAGTTTTATCGATAAAAAGACACATAATCCTCTGCATTTCATAAGAAGGGTTAGAGAAGGTGATTTCTATTTAAACTACGATTACGACTTTAATTATAACAACCTTACTTCTAAAGTCTATGAAAAAAGGAGAAATGTTGAAAAGAGCGAAACGTTGGCCATATCGTCTTGTAGCTTTGATATAATAAGTTCAGTTTATTTTGCAAGAGCTATTCCATTTCAAAAATTATCCAAAGGAGATACCATCCCACTAGATCTCATATTAGATAAGGAATTATACAATGATGTATCCATAATTTACAATGGTTTAAGAACGATAAAAGATCAACAGAATAGAAAAATAGAGTGTATACATTTTGAAATTGAATTGATAGCAGGAACCATTTTCAAGGGAAATGAAAAAATGGATGTTTTTGTAACTAATGATGAAAATAAAATTCCTATTTACGTAGAAGCTGAAATTTTGGTTGGATCAATTAGAGTGTATATTAAAAGCATTAAGAATACCAAAACACCTTTACTATATATTCCCTGATTTTCTTCTTTTGATCTCCTTCTTTATAAGGGTAAGTTCTCTCCCTGTTTGCCCAGCAACTGAAGTATTTTCTTTAGCTCTTCTAATTAAGTAGGGTAACACTTCTTTGATTGGGCCATATGGAACATACTTTGCGGTATTATATCCATTTTTAGAAAGGTTAAAACTAATGTGATCACTCATTCCTAAAAGTTGTGCAAACCACACTCTGTTATCGTTATTTTTTAATTTCAGTTTTGACATTTTTTCCGTAAGGTATTTCGTGCTGAATTCATTGTGGGTTCCTGCACAAATAGATACCATATCGATATGATTTAGACAGTGATCTATTGCTTTGTTATAATCTATATCCGTATCCTCTTTTGTAGCATGAATGGGATCTACATATCCATTAATTGTAGCTTGTTCCCTTTCCTTTTCCATGTAGGCTCCCCTAACCAATTTTAAACCACATTTCACGCTATTATCATTACATTTAGCGATCAAGTTTTTCATGTAATTCAAACGGTCATGCCTGTAAAGTTGTATGGTATTAAAAATAATGGCAGATTTCTTATTGTAAGATAACATCATTTTTAGCGCTAACTCATCAATGAAATCTTGAAACCAGCTGTCTTCTGCATCAATAAAAATGGAAACCTGATTATCATGAGCTTTTTTACAAATCTCATTCACTCGTTTTTTTATACTTTCTAAGGCTATTTTTTCTTTCTCATCTAGTTCCTCATGATAATTTGCTTTTCGAATGATGGAAGAAGGACCTAACCCTGTAATTTTAAAAACTGAAAATGGTATATGTTGGTTTTCTTTGGCTTTAATTATACTCTGGATTATTTCATCCTTTGTTTTTTCAAAATCACTGTCATTTTCTTTACCTTCCACAGAGTAGTCAAGTATAGTTCCAACATTGAATCTAGCTAATTGACTAATTCTATCTTCACTTTCATCTATCGTTTCCCCACCACAGAATTGTCTGAAAATAGTTGCTTTTACAATTGATTTTATTGGTAACCCAATCTTGAATGCAATAACTGTAGAAATACTGCCTAGTTTTACCAAAAAGGGAAATTTTAACAATGAAAAAAGTAGGTAGGCTTTTTGTAACTCCTTTTTAGATTGATATTCAAAAGCTGATTCTGTATTTTCGAAATTCAACATATTTATGATATCATTTTATTAAGTATACTGACTAATTTCTCTGTTAATTCAACTCTTGAGAAAGATGAAATGTTGTTTTCAAACTTAATATCATCTTTAAAAATGCTCCAAATTGTTGATGATAAATTTTCTACATTTTCATAATCACAAACAAGTCCCGAACTAGTTTTAGATAAGATTTCTCCGAGTTCTCCATCTTTTGGACCAATGGCTAGTATGGGTCTTTTAGATGCCATATACTCGAAAACTTTACCAGTAACTATTCCCTTAGCGTTAGGTGTGTTATTTACCATTAACAGCAATAACTTAGATGATTTCTGGTGCTTAATCACTTCATTATGGGACACATAATCTATTTTTTTCAAATAGGTTTCAAGACCAAAATCTTTTATGGATTCTAAAACAGAATAATCTACTTTACCAATTAATTTAATTTCTAGTTTTGATTTAAATTCTTCTTTTTCATTTACTAATTGACTTAATGCCTTCCAAAGCACCATGTGGTTTCTAGAAGGAGTAAAAGAACCAATATGAGCAATGGAAAATTTTTCATCCAGCTCATAATTTTTATCCTCTAAAAAGTCTTGGGGATCAAATCCATTTTCAATAATTTCTACTCTATTTGCACCCAATGTTTTTAATTCATTGGACAATCGTTTACCTATAGTTAAAACAATATCAGATTGAACCAAAACATCATTTTCTAATTTTTTATGTTTTTGGTCAGCTGTCTTAGTCAATTTAAGGTCTTTGTAAAAGTCAATATTTGTCCAAGGATCTCTAAAATCAGATATCCATGGAATTTGAAACTTCTTTTTTAGGCTGAGTGCTATTAAATGAGTTGAGTGAGGCGGACCAGAAGAAATGATAACATCAACGGGGTTATTTTGAAGGTATTCATTCAAAAATTGATTGGCTGGTTTTATCCAAAACTTTCTTGCATCCGGAATAAATAAATTTCCTCTAATCCATTTGCTTAAACTTTCAATGAAGCCACTTCCTTTTTTTTCCGATAAAAATCCGCTATTTATACCATCATTTTTGTTCTTTCCAGAAAAAAACTTGTACATTTTATATGGTTCCCAAGCTGGAACTTTTAGGACTTCTAATCCGTCAGGTATCTCTTTAATAAGATCAAAATCTAATACTGGAAATTCCCCATTTTCTACAGTGAAAACAATAGGTTCCCAATTGAAACTCCTTAGATACTTTACAAATTTCAACCATCTCTGTACACCAGCTCCCCCACTAGGTGGCCAGTAGTACGTGATAATTAAAACTCTTTTCATATTACAGGAAATTCCTTGTCCAAGATTTTAAAAAGAATAAATAATAGAAATAATAAAATAATAATGGAAGAGCTAATGGTTGAAATCAAAGAAGCTTGGTTATAAATAGGTAAATCAAATTTAAATTCAATTTCGTTATCACCAGAAGGAATCACGAGACCTCTTAAGATGTAGTTGACTCTAAAGTGTGGAACTTCCTTGCCATTAATAAATGCTTTCCAACCTTTATCGTAAAATATTTCAGAAAATACGACAAGTGCATCACCATCAGAACTGGATGCATATTTCAGATAATTAGGTTGGTATTCTAATAATTTAAGTGTACCACCGCTTAAATTAAGCGATTCATTAACCAATTCTTTATATCTAACATCTATTACGGCTGTATTTTTAGGGTTAAAGTCAGGTTCTTCAAAAATGGCAATTTCTTCATCAGCATTATTTACCCACCTTACGTTATTTACTGTCCAAGCATTTCCTAAAGCAAATGGATTTGGAAGTATTCCAGGCTTTTCTTCCGGTTTTTGAGATGGTTTTCCAACAACTCCAGAGGAATTCAAATCTAAGATAATGTACTTAGTATGTAACATGTTGAAAAAATGCATGTTCTGCATACTAGAAATATTTCCACTATTTAATGCGTTAGTTAATATAGAATAATTGGATTGAAAATAACGGTCGATCATTTCTTGGGTACGCTTCACTTTTACTGCGGAATAACCACCTATTGATTTGTGAAAATAAGAAGTTCGAGCCGTATTCAGCGGGTTTCCAAGCTCTAATACACGATAATTCGAATTGAAATTTAATACTTCGAATGCTGATATATTAGCTATTCTATTTTTATGCTTACTTCTGGAGTATTCCCCTTTATTTAACTCATTTACTTTTTGTTGAATTTTAGCAGTTAATGCCGGATTTTCAATCATTTCTAAATCTCTAATGGCAATATCTGCAGCAGTTGGGTTATGTGGGAATTTTTTCAATTCTTCATCTTGCCAAAACTTTTTACCCCTCATACCCATTTGTTGCTCATAAGATGAATGATTTTCGTTATTGAGGTAATTTTTGCTAGTTGACCAAAGATCACCAGTGACTATTAAGGAAATAGATACCACAAAAATAGTTTGACTTATTTTTCTGTATTGTAATGCCAAGATAGAAATGAAAATAAGTATACTAAAAAAGAACGACTGTAATGCGCTTGACTTAAATTCATCTATTCTAAAATCAATAAGTTGGTCCACATTCTGTTGATACATTGGATTACTTAAAACGAGTTGACTTATTATGTTGTTTTCACTTTTGGAGGTGAAGCTAAAGAACAAATCTGGTTTAAAAGAAAGGATAAGTAAAATCAAAATGAATATACCACTTATACCAAAGAACACTTTATTCTTTGGATATGATTTTTTAAATATTGTGTAGTCACCACTAAAAGTTAGATTTTCTTGATAAATAAACTGATACAACCACAATACCCCTATTAATGGTATAACTAATTCTAATATGACTAATATCATGGTAACAGATCTAAACTTGGCATAAACTGGAAAATAAGATGCAAAAAGCTCTGTTAAACCCATAAAATTATTACCCCAGGACAGCATAAGCGCGATCACAGCAACTATAAACAAAGGCCACTTGAGGGCGTCCTTAAGAAAAAACATTCCTATTAAAAATAAAAAGATGACCGATGCACCTATGTAAACCGGCCCGCTTGTTGAAGGCTGATTTCCCCAATATGTGCTTACAGGCCAACCTTTTTGATAGGCATCTCTAAGAAAATTTGAAAATGTAGCATTTTTGGAATCCGTCATTACGTCTTCATCTAAAAGAACTAAACCTGAACCTTTACCTTTTGCCCTAGGAATCATCAAGTTAACAGATTCGTCAATTCCATAGCTCCAATTCGTCATGTAAGAAAGATCTAATCCTCCTGTATTATTTTCGTCGTTATTAGACATAGTCAATTCCGAAGGTCCTCTCTGGGAATCTTCTAAATAATCATACGTCATAAATAAATTACCAAAATTACATAAAACTGCAAGAACAACTCCAGCTAAAAGAAGTCCACACTTTTTGAAAAATGAAACCAGTGATTTTGATTTATAAGAAATTATCAATTCGTAAATTCCAACCAACAGCAGAATCATAAATGTGTAATAAGTGATTTGAACGTGATTCGATCTTAATTCTAATGCAAGAAATAATGCAAATAAAATGGCTCCA
>MDTD01014045.1_pt1 | contig 11770 bp, 15 predicted proteins | sample 811221 | NCBI WGS metagenome assembly MDTD01 (sample SAMN05326646, study PRJNA326480) | marine metagenome | isolation source: seawater | place: Pacific Ocean: South West | collected 2011
CACATAAGTAATCTTCTTGACAAGATGCGTTGTTTAGTGTATTATAACAATATGCTACAACGCATTTTGCATTTGAGGACTCGACGTCAACCCTCACTAAAAATTCTGCCGTTAGAAACAGGAGATATATATGGCAAAACATTTTTCAACTAAAACATACGGGCATAATATTGGACTGAGTGCAGTATTTAGACAGCCAAATGCAGACCATTCGCATTGTCATTTACTACATGGATACAGTTTACAATTCAAATTCACGTTTGGTTGTGACGAATTAGATAATAAAAATTGGGCAGTTGACTTTGGTGGACTAAAACCATTAAAAGCATGGCTTGAAGATCATTTTGATCATAAACTTGCATTAGATAAAAATGATCCTCATTTAGAAAAGTTTAAAGAATTAGAAAAAATGGATCTTGCAGAAATTAGAATATTTGATGGAGTAGGAGCAGAAAAATTTGCTGAACATGCCTTTAACTATGCAGATGGACTTATTAGAGAAGCAACGAACAATAGATGTTATGTAGTCGAAGTAGAGTGTGCAGAACACGGTGCCAATTCAGCAATATACAGAAAATAATTTAAATGGACTTTTCTTATAGCAATGATAAGTTAAAGAATTCTGGATATCCTAATTGGGGTATGCTTGAAGAACTAATTAAAGAAACTAATCCAAAACTTATTGTAGAAGTAGGCACATACTATGGTGGATGGACAAAATATTTTTCTAACAACACAGATAGTGATACAAAAATTTTTACAATACAAACTCCGGAAAGAAGTAGGCTTAATCATTTAGAAGAAACTACAGAAGGTGAAAATAATTTAATTCCTGAATATGTAATAGAAGCATTATCTAAAGATTATCCAGACACTTGGGGACAGTTTAATACACAAAACTGGAAAGACTTGGCAAGGGAAACATTAGATAAAAAATATCATGGAATGTATGATTTCAATTTACTTGCTGATGTAATTGGTAATGATAAAAAAATTACTTGTATTTTAGCAACGTCACCTTTGCCATATCCTTGGCCTTTTCATTATGATCTATGCACAATAAATTTATCTTATCATCTAGATGATAATTTAAAACAAATAGACTATTGGTTAAAATATGCAAAGAAAGATGGAATTTTATGTATTAGTTCATACGGTTCAATAGATAAAATTCAAGAAACTTACCAAAATAAAAATAAGGTAAAAAGATGGAACAATGGCCATTTATGGATTTACAACAATACAAAGACGTAAATTATGTTCATAAATTTACATAAATAATATTATGTTTATGGCAATCCTAACATTGCTGACTGCGTTAAGCATATCAGCGGTAGCAATTTACTATTCAATTGCAGGCTTGGCGGCAATCTTTGCCGCGGCGGCAGTTCCTATTATGATTATGGGAACAGTTCTTGAAGTAGGTAAATTGGTAACGGCCTCTTGGTTATATCAAAACTGGAAGGCGGCTGGTCTCGCAATTAAAACTTATCTATCGATAGCAGTTGTTGTATTAATGCTTATTACGTCGATGGGTATATTTGGTTTTTTATCTAAAGCACATGTCGAACAAACTTCATTAGGATCTACACAACAAGTCAAGTTAAACAATATAGAAGAAAAAATTATTAGATCAGAAAATAAAATTGAACGTTGGTCAGATGAAATTGCAAGACTTAATAGTGGGCAAAATGTTCGTGTTGATATACTAATTGATAAACAAAACGAAGAATTGGCAGTAATATATGCAAGAATTAAAGAAGAAAAAAATGAATTAAGAGTTCAAGCAGATAAGGATATACAAGTACAAAATAATAGGCTTGACCAAGCAAAAGAACGTAAAGAAGCAGATATTGCCGCGGCACAAGAAAGACACAAAGGATCTTTTAGTAAAAAGAAACTAGATACAGCGATAGCAGAAGCTAAAGCAAATGAACTTGCGGTAGCATCAGCGGCACAAAGAATTATTGTAGAAATACAAAACAAGCTACAAGAAGATCTTGCTAAAGTTGATGAAAAATATGCATTACAAATTGAAGACATTAATAACACAATTACAGGATTAAGATCAGAAGCAAATGTTAAAACAGAAAACATTGATGTAAGAATTGACGAATTAGAAATACTTATCGAAAAAGAACAAGAATCATTAAACCAAGTAAATGAAGATAAAATTATTATTGTAATGGAAAAACAAAAACTTGAAGTAGAAGTTGGTCCATTGAAATATATTGCAGAATTTATATACGGTCAAGAAGCAGATAAAAATTTATTAGAAGAAGCAGTACGTTGGGTTATTATTACAATTATATTTGTATTTGATCCACTAGCAGTATGTTTATTAGTAGCGGCCAATATGTCATTCATTAGAAGATTTGGAAGAGGATTTGAAAAACAATACGAATATGATCCTGAATTAATAAAAGCATACACAGGTAAAAAAACAAAAGAACAATCTGAAGAAAATGATAATGAACAGGAAATAAATGATTTAAAAAAAAGGCATGAGGAAGAAATAAAAGAGTTTGGTGAAAAGTTATCTGAAGCAGAAAAAGAATTACAAGAACAATTAGATTATCAAAAAAGTTTAGAAGAAAACAAACCAGAAAAGTTAGTTATTAATATTGATGAAACGGCCAAAATTGAAACTAATGACGATGCCGAGAAAAAAAAAGATTAACCAAGTTCGAAAAAATTGATATTAGTATTAATGATAAAAACGAAATTAAAACACAAGAAGAATTAGAAGAAAAAATGAATGTTTCTACATTTGAAGAATATGCAATAGAAAAACCTATAGAAGTTCCAGTCGAAACAGTTAAAATTGATCCAAGGCCGGAAGTTGAGATGAAATTTAAGGAAGAAGCCAACATCACCATGAAAGAAATAGAAAAAAAGATTGACACAGAGCAAAATCGTGCTATTATTAATAAGACAATGAAAAATGAAAGTTTAAAAAAAACTACCAGTAATTCATCACAAGTTGGATGGCTGAAAACTTATGTTGGTCGAACCGATGATAATAAAAATTAGGAGAAATAATGGCTAAGAAAAAAGACGCAGAATTCACTTGTTCCTTTTGCGGTAAAACAAGAGAAAACGTAAAAAAATTAATAGCAGGACCAAAAGTTTATATATGCAATGAGTGTATTGAACTTTGTCATTCGATATTAGAAGAGAGTGATGAAAGGCAAGATGAACAACAAGATCAAAAGTTAAAAATAATTGTACCAGATGAGTTAAAAGCACATCTAGACGAACATGTAATTGGACAGGATCAAGCAAAAAAAGTTTTATCGGTTGCTGTATACAATCATTACAAAAGATTAAATAATCCTATTATTGATGGTGTTGAATTAGAAAAATCAAATGTGTTATTAGTTGGACCAAGTGGATGTGGTAAAACTTTACTTGCTAAAAAAATTGCAGATTATTTAGATGTACCATTTGCTCAAGCAGATGCAACAACACTAACAGAATCGGGTTATGTAGGTGATGATGTAGAAAACATTATTTTAAGATTATTACAAAATTGTGACTTTAATGTTGAACGTGCAGAAAAAGGAATTGTTTACATTGATGAAATAGATAAGAAATCACGTAAATCAGAGTCAACATCAATTACACGAGACGTATCAGGTGAAGGTGTGCAACAAGCATTACTAAAATTACTTGAAGGTACTATAGTTAGAGTTCCACCGCAAGGCGGAAGAAAACACCCACAACAAGAAATGATAAGTGTTGATACAACAAATATTTTATTTGTAGTTGGCGGTGCATTTGTTGGATTAGATGAGATAGTACGTAAAAGACTTAATATGAACACAACAATTGGCTTTAATGCTAAAAGCCCTTCAGTACAAGAAGTAGAAAAAGCATTAGAAAAAGTTGAACCAGATGATATTGTAAAGTTTGGATTAATACCTGAAATGGTAGGTCGAGTACCAGTAGTGGTTGCATGTCATAAATTATCAAAAGAAGATTTGAAGGATATACTTGTTAAACCAAAAAGTGCTATATTAAAGCAATTTCAAAAAATGTTTCAGTTGGATGGTATAGACTTAGAATTTAGCGATGATGCTATTGAAATTGTTTGTGATATGGCTTTATCAAAAGATATCGGAGCAAGGGGATTGAGATCAGTATTAGAAAAACATTTATTACAATTACAATATGAATTGCCTATGCTAAAAGAACAAGGTGTAGAACGTATTGCTATTAATGAAACTTTTATTACTGAAAATAAACCACCTATGTTAATGTATAAAGAACTAGGCGGAGATAAGGAAAACGGAGCGAAGTGAAGAGACCCTTTTTCAGAAAACCAAACAAACCATCGGTATTATTAAATTCAGCAATTACCTTTCCTGAGATTAGATTAATTGATCCAAATGGACAGTTTATTGGTATAGTTCGTAACCAAGAAGCACAACAAAAAGCTAAAGAGGCAGGACTAGATTTAATTTGCATGGCTCCAAAAGCCAATCCACCAGTATGTCGTATTATGGAATTTGGCAAATGGAACTATGAAAAACAAAAAGCAGATAAAGAAAAAAAGAAAAAAGAAAGAGCCAATCGTATTGAATTGCATGAAGTACAATTACGTCCTGGTACGGATGTGCATGATTTAAATGTCAAGTTAAAAAAAGTACAAGAATTTATTGACGATGGTGATAAAGTAAAAATGGTAATGAAACTGCGTGGTCGAGAAATAGGCAACGGAACCATGTTCGTAGATCAATTAAAAGTTATAGTAACTGGCCAGTTGAATCATGGTAAATTTGATTCACCACCAAAACAATTTGGTAATAAAATTATAGCAACAGTAACAAAAGCAAATGATAAAAAAAATGCTTGACAATAGTACAAATGATGTTATTATACTAATATGAAATACAACTCAAAACCAAGAAAAACGTTTGATATAGGTAATTTTCAAAGAAACGATAGGCCAAAATGGAAAGATAAAAAACCAAGATACGAAAAACTTCCAGGTATGGCTGTCGCAGTTCAAGATAATAATGTTGAAAAAGCAATTAGACGTTTAAAGAAAATGTTACAAAAAGAAGGAATAATGCAAGAACTTCGTGATAGAAAATATTATGTTAAACCTTCTGAAAAGAAAAGAGTAGCAAGAAAAGCCGCTATAAGAAGAGCTAAAAGAGATAGAAAATTAGAAGAGCTCGGAATACCTGCTAAAAGAAAAAGACAGTAGCACGATGATTGATAAGATTTCAAAATGGATCAAGGATTATGCCTTGGAACATAAAAGAAAGTCTTTAGTCATAGGAATATCAGGTGGTATAGATTCAGCAGTAGTAAGCACTCTTTGTGCCATGACAAAAATGAAAACAATTGTCGTTTCTATGCCAATTAATCAAATTGAGTCACAACACGATTTAAGTATAGAACATGGTGAATGGTTACAAGATAAATTTAATAATGTAACACACGAAATAATCGATTTAAATAGAACATATGACCAATTTTGGTTATCAACATTTAATAGTTATGGTGATGAACTAGCCTTTGCAAATTCAAAATCTAGATTACGTATGGTTACACTACATCAGATATCAGGATCTACAAAAGGGTTAGTTGTAGGTACAGGTAATAAAGTTGAAGACTTTGGTGTAGGGTTTTATACAAAGTACGGAGATGGTGGCGTAGATATATCTCCAATAGCAGATTTAATGAAGTCTGAAGTTTGGCAAATGGGCAAAGATTTAGGAATCATGCAAGAAATTATAGATGCCGAACCTACAGATGGTTTATGGGAAGACGGCAGAACTGACCAAGACCAATTGAAAGGACTGTCATATGACCAACTGGAACATGCCATGGTGCATGGACCGGGTAGTGAGTATTACGATAAATATCAGAAGATAAGGAAACCAAATTTACATAAAATGGAACCAATACCGGTATTTAAAAATGACAGTACAACACAAACATCTGATAGTAAGGGCTGAAGTTAAAAAGCCACCTACTAATCAAAAATGGGCTCACACTTGGCTAACTGATTTAGTATCAAAAATTGGTATGCAAATATGCCAAGGTCCTATTACAACATATTTAGATATGCCAGGTAATAGAGGTTTAACTGGTTTAGTAATTATCGAAACTTCACATATAGCATTGCATTGTTGGGATGAAACAGATCCAGGTTTGTTACAACTTGATGTTTACACCTGTGGCGATTTACCAACAGATATTATATTTGAAGAAATTAAACAATTTGATCCTGTTAAAGTCGAATACAAATTTTTAAATAGAGAAAGAGGATTGACAGAGATTGATATAGGCGATTAGCTCAGTTGGTTAGAGCATTCCGTTGATAACGGAAAGGTCGTAAGTTCGAGTCTTACATCGCCTACCACGGGTGATTAGCTCAGTTGGTAGAGCACCTCGTTTACACCGAGGGGGTCGTTGGTTCGAGTCCAGCATTACCCACCATGGAGTGTTAGCTCAATTGGTTAGAGCACCCGCCTGTCACGCGGGAGGTTGAGGGTTCGAGTCCCTTACACTCCGCCAGAAAGAAAAAGGTATGAAAAAAATTGTTACAGTGGTTATCGCAAAAAATACAAATAATAGATGTCAACTATATAGGAAATTGGAGACATCGTACAATGAATAGTATACCAAAATGGAATTCTAGATGGAAAAGACGATTTGCTTGGTATCCTGTTAAACTTGACGATGGAGATGTAATTTTCTTTAAATACTATTGGGTAAATGAAACTTATATGCAAAATCCATATAATGGTGCAAAAGGTTTTATAGTAGAAACAAGAATGTCGGAAAATGACCGTATAATAGATAAATTGAGTAAGTGATATGATTGATTTAGATGAACTAGATTTAAGAACACTACAAAAAGAAGCGGCAAAAGTGTTAGCAAGTTATTTAGAACCTACAAATAATGGTCTTGCAGAAATCAATAAAAAATGTGATCATGATTCTACTATTTTTTACAAAGAAGTTATCAAACTATATATAAATGAATTCGGTGATTTACCAAGTAAAGTTGGACCAGGAAAAGAGGTGACATTAGTATCCGATAAATATTGATACTATGTCACTAACCATCGATTATATAAAAAAGATTGATATTGAAATTACGAATAAATGTAACGCAAGATGTCCTGGCTGTATACGTACGGTCGATGGTGATACACATCCATTTCTAAAGAAAAATATTAGTGAGTGGTCTTTAGAAGATTTTTCTAAATTACTTCCAGCAGATATAATAAGTGGTAAAGAGTTTATATTTGGCGGAACAGTAGATGATCCTTTTATGAATAGAAACATTGTTCCTATTACAGAATATATATTAGGTAATGGCGGCAAGATAGAGTTACGTACTAACACAGGAGCAAATACCAAAGAAACATTTGCAAGAATGGGACAGTTGAGTAAAGAGACAGGAAGATTACTAGTGGTGTTTTCTGTAGATGGATTTAAAAATACAAATCATTTATATAGGGTAAATGTTAATTGGGATAAAATTGTCGAAAATATGACAGCATATACAACAGCAAAAGGGCAATGTGAATGGCAGTATCTAGTTTTTGATCACAATTATGATGATATTGAAAATGCTAAAAAGTTAGCACAACAATTAGGTATAAGATTTATACTAAGACAGAACGTAAGAAATAATCATAGTTGGGTTAGTAAAAGCAAGGTGAAAGAAGAAGGAAAAGTAGTCACCAAAGAGTTTGAAGTAAAAACAACTGAAAAATTTGAACACCCTGAAACATCAACAGTTACAAAATATAATCATAAAGTTGAAATTTCGAAAGAAGAAGGCAATAGCATATCATGTAAAATGTACCATGATAGAAGTGTATTTGTAGATTGGAACTACAAAGTATGGCCTTGCTGTTGGTTTGCTACAGAAAATTTTGAACAACACGAATACTTTCATATGCTAATTGATGAATTTGGGGAAAATTGGAATAGTTTAAGACATCATAGTTGGAATGAAATATTAAGTCACGATTATTATACTCGTTTACTACATGAAAGTTGGAATGGCCAAGAATCAGATTATTATCATACTACTTGTTTTAAACAATGTGGTGATAATGCGGCCAGACAAACCTACAAAAAACAAGAAATTTGAAAAAAATCCTCTTTTGGCTCTTGACTTTTTAAAAATCATGCTTATATTATATATATACAGTAAAAAACTGTATAAATACAAGTGTAGATTGCTTTAGATAGGATCTACATTAAACAACTTGCTTAAAGGAGGAGTTATTATGACAAGAAATCTATCTATTTTTAATCAGTTACGTCCAGTAACTGTAGGGTTCGATAATATATTTGACCACTTCGAAAGTATGTTCGACGGAGACGTTATGAACATTCCTCAGGTGAATTATCCACCTTATAATATCGTTAAAACAGGTGAATACACTTACGATATTGAATTAGCATTAGCTGGGTTCAGCAGAGATGACATCAATGTTGAATATCAAGATAATGTTTTAACTGTAAAATCAATCAAAAAAGCAGATGAAGATGAAACAGCAAATGGAGTAATACATAAAGGTATTTCTAAAAGATATTTTGCGAAATCATTTACAGTTGCAGATGATGTTGAAGTTAAAGGTGCAGAACTAAAAGATGGTTTGCTTAAAATTTCTTTGGAAAGAATTATTCCAGAGTCTAAAAAAGCTAGAACTATTAAAATAAAGTAACCAAAAAAAGATAGTGGCGGCATTTGCCGTCACAATCTTGAGGAAAAAGGAGATATATTAACGATATGAGTAAAATAATTGGTATTGACTTAGGTACTACAAACTCTTGTGTATCGATCATGGAGGGTAAAGGTGCTAAAGTTATAGAGAATGCAGAAGGAACGAGAACAACACCTTCTGTTGTTTCGTTTGGAGATGAACAATTGGTAGGTACACCAGCTAAAAGACAAGCGGTTACTAATCCTACTAATACAATCTTTGCTACGAAACGATTAATAGGAAGAAAATTTGATGGAGATTCTGTACAAAAAGATATTCAGACATCACCATTTAAAATTGTAAAGGCAGAAAATGGAGATGCATGGGTAGAAGCTAATAATGAAAAATACTCACCATCACAAATTTCAGCTTTCGTACTTCAAAAAATGAAAGAAACAGCAGAAAAGTATTTAGGACAAGAAGTAACAAAGGCAGTTATTACTGTTCCTGCATACTTTAACGATTCGCAAAGACAAGCAACCAAAGACGCAGGTAAAATTGCAGGGCTTGAAGTTGAACGTATTGTTAACGAACCGACTGCGGCCGCACTTGCATATGGTTTAGATAAAAAGAAATCAGGCACGGTTGCAGTTTATGACTTGGGTGGTGGTACTTTTGATGTTTCTATCTTAGAAATAGGTGACGGAGTATTTGAAGTTAAGTCAACAAATGGTGATACATCATTGGGTGGTGAAGATTTTGACAATGCATTAGTAGAATATATACTTGCAGAGTTTAAAAAAGACTCAGGCGTAGACTTAAAAAATGATAATCTTGCACTTCAACGTGTAAGAGAAGCGGCAGAAAAGGCAAAATGTGAATTATCATCTGCAACACAAACAGATATTAGTTTACCGTTTATTACTGCTGATAAATCTGGACCAAAACATTTAAATCTTAAACTTTCAAGAGCTAAATTTGAATCACTAGTTGATGATCTAGTTGATAGAACATTACAACCATGTAAACAAGCTCTAAAAGATTCTGGTTTTAATGCTGGTGATATCAGTGAAGTGATATTAGTAGGTGGTATGACAAGAATGCCTAAAGTTCAAAAAGCAGTTCAAGACTTTTTTGGTAAAGAACCAAATAAAAGTGTTAACCCAGATGAAGTAGTAGCAATTGGAGCCGCAATACAAGGTGGTGTATTACAGGGCGATGTTAAAGATGTACTACTTTTAGACGTAACACCATTATCACTTGGTATTGAAACACTTGGTGGTGTATGTACAAAGTTAATTGAGAAGAATACAACTATTCCTACAAAGAAAAGTCAAATATTCTCAACTGCTGATGACGGACAAACGGCAGTTACAATTAGAGTCATGCAAGGTGAAAGAGAAATGGCCGCTGATAATAAGTTACTAGGTAACTTTGACTTGGTGGGTATTGCATCTGCACCAAGAGGTGTACCGCAAATTGAAGTTACATTTGATATTGATGCTAATGGTATTGTAAATGTTAGTGCAAAAGATAAAGGCACTGGCAAAGAACAAAAGATACAAATACAAGCATCTGGTGGATTAAGTGATAACGACATTGAGCAAATGGTAAAAGACGCCGAAGCCAATAAAGAAGCTGATAAAAAGAAAAGAGAAGAAGTAGAAGTTAAGAATCAAGCAGATACTATGATTCATTCTACTGAAAAAACTCTTAAGGAACATGGCGACAAGTTATCAACAGAAGATAAAAAGAAAGTTGAAGATGACTTAACTGCATTAAAAGATGTAGTATCTTCTGGAAACATTGAAACAATTAAAGATAAAATTAAATCTTTAACTGAATCTGCTATGAAGTTAGGAGAAGCTGTTTATAAAGATCAACAACAGCAACAATCTAACGATAATGAAACCACTTCTAATGATACAAAAAACAACGATAATGTTGTTGATGCAGACTTTGAAGAGGTTAAAAAGTAATTAACACAAAAAGATAACCCCGGACCACTTATTCCGGGGTTTCTCTTGAATAACGATAAATACTATAGAATATTAAAGTAATCCTAGAAAAGGACTGAAAGTTAAAAAATGGCAATTAAATCTTTAAAGAAACATAGCATATTCCTCAAATGGTGGTGGTTCTTCACATTAATATTAGCATTGACAATTGTTTTAGTAGGCTTTGGTGTACATGAAGATCTATGGGCAAATGATAAAACAAAATTATCATTTGGTATACTCGCAATATTTTATACAATGACACTACATTGTGGATATGAAAGTTGGAAGTTAAGTCAACTTGCAAATGGTGAAATTAACAAATTAGAAAATTTAGACACAAGGCACGAACCAGGTTGGTTTGCATCAGACGTATTGTTAACAATTGGATTGATTGGTACAGTATCAGGATTTATTCTCATGTTGGCAGGTGCATTTACAGGACTTAACATTGCAAACGTTTCATCAGTTCAAACGGCATTGGCAAGTATGGCAGTTGGGATGTCAACAGCACTATACACAACACTAACTGGTTTGATTACAAGCACAATTCTTAAAGTTCAATACTTTAGATTAGATCAAGATTTAGAAAGATACAGAACATTACAAGCAGAAAAATTAGTTGAACAAGTTGTGGAAAATAAGAAAGGTTAAACAATGTCACCTAATAGACGTCACAGGAGTTATGGTTCACAGGTAGCATTCATAGATTTACTTTTCAATACTTTAGTTGGGTTCGTGTTTCTTTTTGTATTGGCTTTCATCTTAATTAATCCTGTAGCAAAAAAATCAAATGTTGAAATAGTTGCAGAATTTATTATTAAGATACATTGGCCAACTGATTCACCATCAGATGTTGACTTGTGGATGAGAGATCCATTAGGAAATTATGTAGGATTCAAATCTAAAGATGTTGGATTAATGAGTTTAAATAGAGATGATTTGGGTACATCGAACGATACAGTATATGGTCCAAAGGGTGAAGCAATTACAGTATTTAGAAATGAAGAAATGGTTACTATCAGAGGTATTGTACCTGGAGAATATATTGTTAATGTTCATTGGTACAATAAAAAAGTTGCAGTA
>MDTD01060881.1_pt1 | contig 11769 bp, 9 predicted proteins | sample 811221 | NCBI WGS metagenome assembly MDTD01 (sample SAMN05326646, study PRJNA326480) | marine metagenome | isolation source: seawater | place: Pacific Ocean: South West | collected 2011
AGGAATTTGAGAAATATTTATGTCCAGAGTTTGATTATAATTTACTAAAAGACATAACAAAAATATTAACAAGAAATTTAAACAATATAATAGATTACAATTATTATCCAACTGATAAAACAAAAAGATCTAATTTATTACACAGACCAATAGGAATCGGAGTACAAGGTTTAGCAAATGTATTTTATGAATTTAAGATATCATTTGATAGCGACGAAGCAAAAACCTTAAATAAAAAGATATTTGAAACTATTTACTATGGTTCTTTAGAAGCTTCAATGGAATTAGCAAAAGAAAGGGAAAATGATGTAATTATGTTAAAAGAATTAAAAGAAAAATTAAGTTATGAGTTTGTGATAGAATCAGAAAAGGAAGCAGTTGAATTAGAAATTAAGAAAATCGAAGATAAAATATTGGTGATACCAGAAGAATTAGATAGGGATAAATATTTAGGAACTTATTCAAGTTATATAGGTTCTCCTGTTTATAATGGAGAATTACAATTTGATATGTGGAATCATTCAGTAGATAATAGTTTATGGGATTGGGATAAACTAAGAAATGATATTAAGCAAAATGGTATTCGTAATAGTTTACTTGTTGCACCAATGCCAACAGCATCTACATCTCAGATTTTGGGTAATTATGAATGTTTTGAACCAGTTATATCAAATATATATACAAGAAGAGTTTTGGCAGGTGAATACACAGTATTAAATGATTATATGGTTGAAGATATTAAATTATTGGATAAGTGGAATTTAGAAATGAAGGAAAAAATTATAGTAAATGATGGTTCTATTCAAAATATTCAAGAAATACCAGAATTTATTAGGAATAGATATAAAACAGCGTGGGAGTTAAAACAAAAAGATGTTATTAATATGGCTATTGATAGAGGAAAGTTTATATGCCAATCACAGAGTTTAAATTTATTTATGGAGAGTCCTAGTTTTAAAAAGTTAACTTCTATGCATTTTTACGGTTGGTCGAATGGTTTAAAAACAGGTATTTATTACTTAAGATCAAGACCATCATCAAAAGCCATACAATTTACTGTATCTCCAGAAATATGTGAAAATTGTAGTGCATAGTTTAAATATATAAAGAAAATATATATATATATATTATAAATTAGTTATGGTTATATATTATGATATTAAAGAGATATCTGATATTATGAAGAGTGAAGAATTTATATCTAATTATAATGAAAAATATTTAAATAATGAAAAAAATAGAAACATTAAATTATTTTTAGATAAAATAAAAAAAAATAAAAATTATCATAAATTAAATATAAATTCATTTGCTAGTAATAATAAAGAAATTGATGTTGATATTATAAAATCCATAACTAATAATATTAATAAAATAACTTCTAAAAATAAGGATATTATTATAAAAAATATAGAAGATAAATTAAATACTAGAGAAATAGCTAATATAGTAATTAATATCTTAGTTGATTGTATAATAATAAACTCAAAATTTAGTGATTTATATATAGAATTAATAAAAAAAATTACAGGAAGTTATAAATTTGATTTAAATAAGATAATAGATAAATTTCACAATTTATTATATAAAGATTATGAAGATACAGAAATAAAGAATTACTATAAATTATTATGTGAAAAAAATAAATGTACAGATAATTCTATAGGATATAGTATACTTGTTGTAAAACTAGAAAATAGCAGTATAATAGTAAATAAAATAGATAAATTAATAAATGAGTTATTAGATAAAATAAGTAAATATGATGATGAAGATGATTTATATAAATATATTTTATGTATTTATGAAATTATAAAATTAATAGATATAAAAGAGAAAGAAATATATTCCAAAATTAAAACTACATTGGAAGATATATCAAAGAGTATTAAAAATAAAAAAATTAAGTTTAAAATTATGGATATATTTGATGAAATAAGTTCATAAAGTATATTATATTTATATTTTATTATATATGGATAATAATACATTCAATTCTGTTTTTGATAGTCCAAATAATTATTCTTATTTAATGGGTTCATCTGATGGAGATTTATTAAATAATCAGCCGAATCATATTATAAGAAATATTGATAATAATATAATGGAGGAGAATAGATCTACAAATATATTAGAATTGGATGAAAATTTAAATAAAATAAAATCAAATATCCTATTATTTTTAAAAAATGATAATAATGATGAATATTTTAAAACTATTGAGGATGAAATAAAACAATATAATAATGAACCAGAACCTGAACCTGAATTAGAGAAGGAGCCTGAACCTGAACCTGAACCAGAATTACAGAAGGAACCTGAAAAAACTAATAATGAAATATTATTAGAATCATACAAAATATTTCTGAAAGATTATATTAAGGTTCAAGATAGTTTTTTAGAAGCTGATAATAAATTAAAAAAAAATATAACTAAAACTAAAAAAGATATTAAATTATTAAATAGTGCTATTGATTATACTAAAATTTTAACAGATGAATATATAAATGATTCAGATAATAATGACCTTGTTGAACAAATAAAAAAAATAGGAGATGTTATTAATAAAAACAATAATATATATTTAATAAAAAAGGATTATGTTAAAAAAAGAAAAGAATTAAATAAGTATTTAGATATCATTAAATCTATTAATTTAAATTCAGGTAATAATATGTGTACTGTTTGTATGACAAAACCTGTAAATAAATATTTTAATCCGTGTGGTCATACTTGTTGTTCAGAATGTATAGATAGAATAAAAGAGTATGAAGGACATCATAGATTAACTTGTTTAATATGTAGAGTAAATGTTATGGATGTTAGAAATATTTATTTTAATTAAGAATAAAATTAAAATTTATTTTATATGTTATAATTGTGCCATAATAGCTTAGTTGGTTAAAGCGTTCGCCTTGTAAGCGAAAGATCATGAGTTCGAATCTCATTTGTGGCTTAAATTTATATTTTTTAATATTTATATTTTATATGAATCACCTATTAGACATAGCAATATGTAATTCATTAAATTATAAAATAGAAGAAAACATAGTATATGTATTGAACAGTATACCTAATAATGCTTTTGGAGTATTTGTAACAGTATATAGAGATGAATTACCAAATGATGTTAATTATAAAAATAATGTACACGGATGTATAGGTAATTGGACTAATATTTTAAATACTGTGGATGGTAGTGTTTATAAATTTGATGTTATGACAAAGGATAATATAATAAAAACAATTAAGGAGGTGGCATATAAGGCTACTTGGGAGGATAGAAGAAGAAATTACTTTGATACAATCTATAAAGATGCTTATTCTGAGTATGAAATCACATTTATGTTAAACGATTTATATGAGATAGATAATAATGGATTTATTAGATCTTTAAATATGTATTATACAAATAATAGTAGTTATGGTATAATTGTTACAGATATAAATAATAAAAGAGCAACTTATTTACCACAAATTTTTAAAGATGAAAAAGATTGGAATTATATTAAAAATAGTTTATTACAAAAATCCGGAATTAATTCAAATAGTTATCAGTTTTTTGCTTATAATACAGAAAGACATACAAAAAAAATATATGAGATATTTTCGGTAGATTTTTTCAATAATATTAAGTTTAATTTTATTAATTTTATAAATAAATATTATACTTCAGATATACCATATATTGTTAAAGATGATAAAGTAAAATATGATAAAACTCAAGATGTAAGAAATTTATCGTTATTAAATGATATTTATGAATTTAGAGATTATATAGATCCTAAAATTTTGGAATTATCTCAAGTAGAAATTAATAAATACAAAAGTAAGTTTATTAGAGATAAAAGTAAATTAAGACAAGCAAGTAGTTTTTTGGTTCAAATTTTAGTAAAAAGTTCTGAATTATCAGATAAAAAATTTAGTAAGCAAATATGTAATTATTTATATTATTCAATTGATTTTTTAGAAAAAAGATTTGAGAGAGGTGAAGTATTAATTGCTATTGCTTTATCTTGTTCTAATCATAATTATCATACATTAAGATTACAGCAAGATAAAATGTATAAAGAAATGATATCCAAAAATTATAATATAAATGATATATTTCAATACAATTGGGAATGTAAATATTTATATGTATTATATCAAAATTCTATAAAAACCGATAACCACATATCAAAACACGGCAAGATATTAGCTGAACGAATAATAAATATATTAGATGTTTTATATAAAAACGATGAAACAGAAACGAATTATTACGCAGTGGGATTTGAAGCTTTATCTTCAGTATTAATAGTTATTAAGGATGTAAATAGTAGGAAAAAAATATTAAATAATATTTTTTTTATTTATAAAATGTTAACGCATAGATATGATGAAAAATATGGTTTATTTAAATTTAATAATGGTTCATCAAGAATTGATATAACTGGACATATAATAAATGGAATTTTAGCATTAAATTATAATATAAACTATATTATTAATGATAATTGATACTAAATATATTTTTGTTTTAATATTTATTATATTTATAAAAATATGTTTTTTTAAAGATGAAGCTTTAACAAACACTGTTAAAGTTAAATTAGTAACAACACAAGAGGATAAAAGAACAGGATTAATGTTTAGGAATAATTTAAATCAAGATGAAGGAATGTTATTTAAATTTGAGAATGGTTTTAATTCAGTATGGATGAAGAATACATATATTCCGTTAGATGTATTATTTTTAGATAAAAGGTTTAGATTAATTGGATATGTAGAAGATACAGTGCCATTATCTCTTGATTCAATTGGTATAGATAAACCATCTGATTATATACTTGAAGTTAATGCTGGTTGGGTAAGAAGTAATAATGTTAAAATAGGTAATATTATAGATATAGAATTAATAGATAAGTTATCAGATTAATTTAAAAGAGCTCTTTTTTTTTAATTTAACTATGTTAAAAAATTTGATATTTTTTAAAAATTTAAAGTAAGAAATTAATAGTATAAAATGAGCAAAAAACTTCATTTTATGCTTGCTAAAGAATGGTCAGAAGGAATGAAGAAACCAAGAGGAATTGAAGATTATAACCCACCTGTTGGGTGGAAGGCTTCTGAAAAAATGGATGGTTACAGAGGTCGTTTTTGTAGAAAAAGAAGAAAGTTTATATCTCGTAATCAAAAAGAATATAATGCTCCACAATGGTATATTGATGGTATGCCTGATGTAGATATTGATGGTGAACTATGGATAGGTAGAGAACCAAAAGATTTTCAAGCAATGGGAACAATTAGAAAGAAAGTTCCGATTGATGAAGAATGGATGAAAGTTAAATACTGTATTTACGATTTTCCAGAATTAGATTACAATTTTGGTGATAGATATAAAATTATGAAACAAAATGAAAAGACAATAAAAGAAAATTGGAATATTTACAGAAAGACGTTAGAACCAAAATTTCATTCAATGCCTTGTCCTATTATAATATTACCACAAATAACAATCAAATCACTAGAACATATGAAGGAATTTTATGAAAAGATATTAGAAAAGAAAGGTGAAGGTGTAATGTTTAAGTGTCCAAAGAGTTCTTACTCTGATGGAAGGTCTAACTTTCTACTTAAATATAAACCACAATTTGATGCTGAGGCAGAGATAATTGGTTATAAAGAAGGAACAAATAAATATGAAGGTATGTTAGGAGCGTTTTATTGTAGACCTCTTAAAAACAAAGATACCTATTATGTAAGAGATTTAAAAGAAGAAAATAAGTTTTATATTTCTGGGATGGATGATTCTGTAAGAGACTCATACGAAGAAACACATCCAATTGGAACAATTGTTACTTACAGTTATAATGGATTTTTGGATAGCGGATTACCAAGATTCGCTAGATATAAAAGAATCAGAGATGATATAATTATTAAAAAAGAAGAAAAAACAAAAACAGATGAAAATATCAAAAATTGTGTTAAAATATTTACTAAATTAGCCTTAAATGAAAGAATGAATGGTAATAATTTTAAAAGTAGCGCTTATATGAAAGCTATCGATGTATTTAAACAAATGAAAGATGATACAGAACTAAGTCCAGATAATTTAATTAAAAAAAAAGGTATTGGTAAGAGTATTATAGAAAAAACTATGAATATTGTTTCAACAGGAACTTGTCCACAATATGAAGAAATTAAAGAGATAAAAGATCCAAAAGAATTATTTATGGAAATACACGGCGTTGGTTCTGTTAAAGCAAACCAATTAGCAAAAATTGGTTTTAAAACAATAGATGATATTCGTAATTGTGAAACAATTGAGAATTATTTAAATGAAACTCAGTTAAAAGGATTAAGATATTATGAAGATATTCAAAAAAGAATACCATATTTAGAAATATTAAAGCATGAAAAATTACTAAAGACATTACTAAGTGAAATAGATAGTACTGCTGAATTAGTAATAGCAGGGTCTTTTCGAAGAGGTAAAGAAACAAGTGGTGATATAGATGTTTTGATTAAAACACCATCAGTTAAGAATACAAGTATTTATGATGAATTTTTAGATAAACTAAATGAAAATTATATGATAGAAACTTTATCGAGGGGTAAGAAGAAGTTTATGGGTATATGTAAAATAAGTAATATTTGTCGACGAATAGATATTATGTTTACAAAACCTGAAGAATATCCATTTGCAATATTATATTTTACAGGTTCAAAAGAATTTAATGTAAAAATGAGAAGCGAATTATTAGAAAAAGATATTTCTCTAAATGAATATGGTATTACGAATTTATCAAATAACAAAATGATTAAGCATGGATGTAAAACAGAAGAAGAAGTATTTAAGTATTTAGAATTTGATTATGTTCATCCCCATATGAGATAAATATAACAATACTATTATAATATATTTTTTATCTATTAAAATCTGGTATAGCATATTTTTCTACGTATTCTAACATTTCTTTAACTTCTTTTAATTCATTATCTGATTTTTTTTTAAGTTTTCTTGTGTCAGATAAGGAAGCGTCAAGAGTTTCTAATGCTGGTCCAATTCTATTATGTTGAATTACATTTCTAAGTCCTTCGTCTATTTCTCTATCACTTACTTCTTGTTCAGAAACAATTCTATTTAAGATATCAATTTTTCTTTCAATCAATAATATAGAAGCATCAATATTATCAATATGGTGATTTAAGGTTATAATTTTTTGTTCAAGTCTATATTTATAATCTTCTGGAAAATCTAAACCAATTAAACTATAAACAAAATATCTTTTCATTCTTTCTATTTTATCAGGACTATTATCTCTAATTCTTCTTCTAGGGTCATTAATTGTATCTTCAAATAAATCTAATACACGATTTAAATGAGTGTAACCATCCATTTGATCAAGAATTCTAGGTTCTCCAGGTAAGTGTCGTATTCTAATACCCAATCTACGACCTTGTGAAAATTTAAAATAAAAAGCTAATAAATCAAATCTATTAAGTGTTGTTCTAGCTCTGGATCCCATTTGAGTTTCAAGTAATAAGCCTTCATCTTTCAAAGTATCAATTAAAGCATTTTTAGCTCCTTGTGTGAATTTACTATTTGGAAATCTGTTTATTTTACCTGTTATTGTTTGACCACCACCGTGTGGATTAATTAATCTCCAAGTTAATTTAAAAAAAGAATCTACCAGTATACGTGTCATATCATTTCTACATTCATCGCTAAATATTTTAACAGATGGGTCTTGATATAACATAGGATAAGCATCTAAATGTTCTCTTATTTTTCTACATTTCATAAAATCTAATTCTCTAATTTTATTTAATTCAGCCCTTTTTTGCATACCTTGTCTATCAAGTTCTTCAATATAATCCCTTTTTTCATCTAATTTAGCTGCTTCAGTTTTATACCATTCTGTTAAATATTTTTTATCATCACTAACTGAATCTAATGGATTATAATCTGGAATTATCATAGGAACACCAGTTTCCATTAATTCATCTTGAGCTTCTTCTAATGTCTGACCTCTTCTTGCGATATCTCTATGAAAACGCATACTATTTACATCCACTAATTCACCGTCCCTTGTAACAAATTTACCTTCATCTATTTTAAATAAACCAGTATCTTCTAATTTTCCATATCTTGGATTTTCTACAAAAGTTCTAATCATTTCTTGTTGTGTTCTAACCTCATCCCTTTTATTTCTTAATAAATCATCTATTGAATCTTGCCTATCTTCTATATCATCACCTAAAGCAGTTGTATAAAATATTTTTCTTTTGAGATGTGGGTCTATTGTATCATCAAAAGTTTTCATAAATTCTTTATGTTTTTCTGTTTTTCTTCTACTCTGTCTACCTCTTGTCAATGATTGTATTCTAGTAGCAGCATCTTTCTTTCTTTGAGATTTTTTTCTACTTTGTCTACCTCTTGCTAATGATTGTATTTTGGTAGCAGCTTGACTTGTTTTAATGCTTTTTGCTGATTTATTTTTTTTACTTAAACTTCTAGCTTGTCTACCTCTTTCTAATGATTGTATTTTTGTGGCGGCTGCGTTTGAAACTGGATTTAATGATTCTGGAACAAATTCTGTTGCGTAAGGATTAAAACTTCTAGGTATAAATTCTGATACTTCTGGGTTAAAACTAAACTCAGAATCTCTTGACATAATAAAATATATATATATATTATATACATACATAAAAAATGGAAGGGAATGTATCTAATTTAGATATGAGTAGATTAACGTTGGATAGATTAAGTTCACAAGAATCAGAAGACAATGTATCTGATGCTTCTTTTAAAAGTTTAGACAGTTTAGAAAGTTTGGGTTCTTATAAATCAGTTAATGATTATCCGGAAGGTGATTTAATAGAAACTGAAAATTGTTCTAAGGTTAGTAATTCTCATATTATGGATTTAGATTTATTAACTATGTCTGATAGAAATATAAGAATGAGTAATAGTGTAATAACTAAACATAAAAATTTACCATTTATACCAGGATTAATTAAATATGGAGATATTGAGTTACCTGTAATAGAATATTTATCACGCGGAGGATATGGTTATGTTTTTAAATATTCAGATGAAACTGCTTTATCAGAAGAAGCAACTTCTCAAAAAGTTCACTCAATTGCTGTTAAAACATTTAAAACTAAAAAATATGTATTAAAAAGGGAAAATTATAAAAAAGCCGAACTATTTTCTGAAAAGTTTGGAATTGGAGCAATTTTAGTATTAGAAGATTTGTTTTATAGAGTAATTTATATTGATTCAACTGGACTTATAATGGAAACATTTGATAAAGAAATTATAATAATTGAATTATTAAATGAAAGAATGGATAGAGAATTATGTAACTCAGTTAATGCCAAAATATTAGCTTTAAATAATAACATAAGAAATGAAGAAGTTATATGTGTAGCTATGGAACTAATGGATGGTCCTTTATCAAAATTAGAATTTGAAAGTGTTGAAAACAGTTTTGCTATTTTACAAGGAATTGCAAGATTATTACAATGTTTAATAGACCATCAATTATCTTATAGTGATTTAAAAATAGAAAATTTATTATACAAATGTTATGGTAGCAAAAAAATGAAAATAGTTTTAGGTGATTTAGGTTCTATATTTTTATTAAATTCTAAAGAACATGCTCCTTGTACATACCCTCCATGTGATTTAGTTGATGATAAAAGCAAATATAATACAGAAACAGCTATGGTATGGCAATTAGGACTTGTTTTTATAGCATTATTAAAAGATGATAGATATTATAATTTTTCATACAAACATGTTAAAACATATACTCCATTTTTAAATGATATTTTAGATGATATTATTAAAAAGTATTCTTTACAAAATTATAAATTAACATTTGAAGATATTGAATCGGGTGTAATAGATTTAGGAATATTCTTGAAGTCAATGCTAGATAAAGTATCTAAAAATAGAATTAGAATGCAAGAAATTATTCAAGCCAAATTATTATAAAGAGCTTTCTGAAAAAAAAAATTTGAAATTGTTTACTCTTTTTTTTTAAAGTAAACAAACACAACACATACATAATCAAACAAATGGAATACTCATACCAGCTTGATGAAATGGTTCCTGAAACTTATGGATGTTGTTCTTGTCTGAAAAGAAAGAAAGATGGTTTTAATATTTTAGAGATAGCCGGTGCTATGGTTCAAGATGATATTGAAGAGTTTTACTCGAAAGAAATGGTTATTTTTCAAAATGCTGAGTTAAAGGGGATTGGAGAACAAGACCCAGCTTCCAATCTTCGTTATAAAGATGATTTAGAAACTAATAATAGAGTTGTAAATAATTATATGAATATGTATGAAGCATTCAAAGAATTGAATGATAATCCGATTGTAATATCAACTTATTCCAGAAAACAAAGAAAATACTCTTTTAAAATGGAAGAAGATGGAACTTTTACTTGTACTAATATGTTTACAAAAGAAAAAGAAGAAGATAAGAAAATAATGATAGAAAATCTAACTAATAGATTTGGAATTTCATCAGAAAAAATGAAAAAATTACGCGAGTGTTCAAAGGGAGCGAGATATTATACATATATGGCTGATTGTATTTCATTCATTCTCCAATACTTTTATTTCTATGATTCTAATACATATGAAGCTAAAAAAATAGAGCCAGTTGTTGTAGATACAAATACAATTGAAAATGGTTCTAAAGTTTTACAACCAGTTACAAGTGGCGATAGAGTGTGGACTCCAAAAGATGAATATTTATACTTGTATTATAAGAAAGGAAACTCTGATTCTCAAGATTTCTTGACTCCAAAAGTTGAAAAGGTAGATGAAATATATGAATTCTTTTGGGAATTAATATCTTTGGAAGAAAATGAATCTAAAAAGAAGATTAGAGAATATATGTTGAGTATGAATCAATATAAGAGATGGTCTGATTACTGTAAGAATGATGTAGATGATGTATTTACTATTCTAATGTTGATTAATTGCTTTTCTACAAAAGATGAACTATCTAGAAAAGAAGTTAAAATTATGAATAATTTGCTAAATATTGTTAATCCATTTAGAAGCCAATTGTAATTATGAATAATTATTAATAATATTTTTTTTTAAAGTTCCATTCCACTAAATAAATCCTCTATTTCTTGTTCACTTTGTCTTCTAGGTGTTGGTGGTCTTTGAGGTGTTCTTGATTGTCTTCTAGGTGTAGGTGGTCTTTGAGGTGAAGAAGGTGCTCTACTAGCTAGAGGAGATGATAATGGAGGTGGTGAACCCGGGGCATATGTTGGTCCATCTGATAATTCTTCTGTTGTTGTTGTTGTTTTCAATCCTCTTTTTCTTCTAACTAATTGTTTTCTTTTATTTTTTTGTCTTTTTTTAGAATTAACTATTGATTTAGGTATTCTTTTAACTTTATTACTATACACAGTAATAGTGCTACCATGACCTTTTCTATTAGGGTATCTCAAAACAGTCTTTCTATTTTCAGTTCTAACAAATATCATATTTTTGGATGTTCCATCTTCCATTTTGAGTAATACTAATTCTCCTTTTCTAAAACCCCCACTTTGTTTTGATCTTCTAGTACTTCTTCTAGTACTTCTTCTATTACTTCTTCTGGTACTTCTTCTATTACTTCTTCTGGTACTTCTTCTAGTACTTCTTCTAGTACTTCTTCTAGTACTTCTTCTATTACTTCTTCTAGTACTTCTTCTAGTACTTCTTCTAGTACTTCTTCTAGTACTTCTTCTAGTACTTCTTCTAGTA
>MDTD01187526.1_pt1 | contig 11769 bp, 8 predicted proteins | sample 811221 | NCBI WGS metagenome assembly MDTD01 (sample SAMN05326646, study PRJNA326480) | marine metagenome | isolation source: seawater | place: Pacific Ocean: South West | collected 2011
TAACGGTAATATCTTTTCTGATTCTGTTGACTATTTTTTGAGAGTTAAAGGCGATAGCATGAATGAAGTAGGCATTGTTGAAGGCGATCTTATTGCAATAAATAAAAGTAAAGATGTCAAACCTGGCGATATTGTTGTTGCAAGGATAAATGATGATGTAACAGTTAAGACTCTCTTTCACTTGGATAAAAGAAAAGTTATTTTGAGACCTGAAAATAAAAACTACAAAGATATTGAAATCAATCCTTCAATAGAAAGCTTTGACATTGAAGGAAAATGTCTTGGAGTTCTGAGAAATTATAATTAACTTTTTTCTAGAAAAAATATTCTTTTTGGCTTTATGGCTTCCATTACCAACTTTCTTTGTTCATCATCATCAAGCTTATAAAAGTTATCTGGACATTCAAATTCATCTTCTCCAAATTTAATGACTTTTTTAAATTTAAATGCTTTTCCCAATTTTTTAATTTTTATTCCAATTGGTGTTTTAGATTCCTCATCAAAACCCAAGATTCGTAGAGATTTCAAAACCTTGATTTGATCACCTTCATCCTGATAGTTGAAAGCATCAGGGTCGTAAGTTACTCTTCCCTTCAGTTTAGTAGCCTTATTAAACCCATTAAATTCAGTGTACTCCCCAAATCTTCCATTTTTCAATGTTACTGGAATGCCGCTATTTGGCTCAATAAATAAAATATTTTCTTTATTAGATCTATCAATCAGCTCTAGTGCTCTATTAAGTCCAATATTCAGAATGTTTTCATCTTCATCAGGAGTACCAAAAATCTTTTTATCCTCCTTTAATGTCCATATGCAAGGACCATTTATGCTTACATCTGCATAAACGGGTTCATTTGTATCAGGATGAGCACCAAGATCTTTTGGAAGCTGGGCGTATGTTTCAAATTCAATTGATTTCTCAAATACTGGCTTTGTCCATTGACATTCCCCACATCCAACGAAAAATCCCCATCTGCCATGTTTTATACTTATTTCATTAGAACACTTGGGACAATTATCTTTGACCTCACCTTTTATATTTTTTGGAAAAGCCCTATGACCAATTTGCTCATTTAGCATATCTAAAACTTCTCTAGTCCTAAATTCTTCAATTCTAGATATATATTCTAAGAGTTTGGCAAAAAAATCATCTAGAACATCTGTCCAAAGCGTAGAGCCTGAGGATATCTGATCCAACTGTTTCTCCAATTCTGCTGTAAAATCTATTTCAATGAAGAAAGACTTATATGCTTTTGATAAATAGGAGACCAAAATCCTACCTAAATCAGAAGGATTAATACTCTTAGCTCCGAAAGTATATTTTCTGTCTCTGAGATTTTTTACAGTATTTGCATAAGTCGAAGGTCTTCCAATACCTTCATCTTCCATATTTTTAATTAACGATGCTTCAGAAAATCTTCTTGGGGGGGAGGTAAATTTTTGCTCAGTTACAACATTAATTATATCCAAGGGTGAATCATCGAAGATTCCTTGAAAATTTTGAGATTCTTCTGGATTCACATCATCTTTCAATACTCTCTCAAAACCATCAAATATGATTTCTCTCCCACTTGTTCTAAATTGAAACTTTACATTTTCATCCTCAATCAAAATTGTTTTTCTGAGATATCTGGAGTTTTGTAATTGGCTGGCTACTGTTCTTTGCCAAATCAAACTATATAGGTTTAGTTGATCTTGATTTAGTCCATCAGTATTTTCAGGTTTATTTTTTATATCTGTTGGTCTTATTGGTTCATGAGCCTCTTGAGCATTCGCAGCCTTTGATTTATAAATTTTTGGGCTTTTGGGAAGATAATCTTCTCCAAATTCAGTCAGAATTAAATTTCTTATTTCTTCAACTATTTCAGAGCTAATTCCTATTCCATCAGTTCTCATATAAGTAATCAAACCTGATTCATATAATGATTGAGCCACTTGCATTGTTCTTTCTGGATTAAAGAACAATTTACTAGATGCTGCCTGTTGAAGTGTGGAAGTTCTAAAGGGAGCTTTCGGTGAATATGAAACTTCCTTCTCTTTAATTTCTTTTATGTAAAATTTTGTACTCTCTATCTCATCTTTAATTTTTTTTGCTTCATCCTGAGAATTGATTGGTATTTTTTTTAAATCTTTTCCGTTATTGCTGATTAGATCTGAGCTGAAGATACAATCCTCAGAATTGAAATCTACTTTTATAGGCCAAAACTCTTCAGGACAAAAAGCATCAATTTCATCCTCTCGAGAACAAATCATTCTCAAGGTAGGTGATTGAACTCTCCCAGCAGATTTTGCCCTTGGAACATGTCTCCATAAAAGCGGACTAACTTTAAATCCAATTAAGTGATCTAATACTCTTCGAGCTAGATAAGCCTCCACGAGAAATTTATCAATCTCTCTAGGATTCTCAACTGCTTGCTTTATAGCATTCGGAGTGATTTCAGTAAAACTAATCCTATGAATAGATTTCCCATTAATTAACTTTTTTTCTTTTAAGTGTTCTAAAATGTGCCAAGCAATAGCCTCTCCTTCTCTGTCTGGATCTGAGGCAAGATATATTCCTGAAGAATCTTTTGATAGCTCTCTTAATTCCTTTAAAGTTTTTTTTCCTTTCACAGTTGACTCCCACTTTAAATTACTCCAATTTTTAGGATCAATAGCAGACTCGTTATCCTTAAGATCTCTAACATGCCCCAAACAAGCATGTACAATCCAAGAATCTGAGGGAAAGCTTTTCTGTAAAAAACTTTGTATTTTTTTGGCTTTTGCTTGAGATTCAACTATAACTAAATTCATCATCCTTTTTAGTATTGTTTAAAAAAGAATTTTTTGTCAATCTAATTTAATATTTCTTCAACTACTTTTGGTCCTTGGTAGATAAAGCTAGTGTAAATCTGTGCTAATTTTGCACCATTGTCTAACCTTTCTTGAATATCTCTTTTATCAGAAATCCCTCCAGATGAAATAACAAAACTCTCGTTACCAAGTAGATTTTTAACTTTTTTAAGCATATTCAAAGACTTAGTCTTCAATAATTTTCCACTTATGCCGCCTGTAATATTTTTATATTCTGCTAAGGACGTATTTGAAACAATGAAACCAGAAATGCCATTGCTGAGAGAAGTTGAGATAATTTTTTCAATGTTTGCATTTTCTTCGTCTGGAGAAAGCTTTAGAAATATGGGGACTTCTTTTTTATGACATTTTTTAAGAAAATTTGCTTTAAGAGTTAATTCTTTGGTCAAGTGATCTATGTAGTCTTCTGAACTTAGCTTTCTTAAATTTAAAGTATTTGGAGAAGATATATTAATTGCAACATAATCCGCAACAAGAAAGCATTTTTCTAAACAATAAACATAATCTTTGTAAGCATCTTCAATGAGAGTATCTTTATTTTTTCCAATGCTTACTCCTAAAATACCTGAAAAATTATGCTTGGATTTAATAATATTTTGCACACCTTTGATAATGCCTGGATTATTGAATCCAAGTCTATTTATTAAAGATTGTTCCTCGGCAATCCTCTTTATTCTTGGAAAATCATTACCTTTCTGCGCTAAAGGAGTAAATGTACCTACTTCAACAAAACTAAAACCGATTGAACCTAAAACATCAAAATATTTCCCTTTTTTATCAATTCCAGCTGCTAATCCTAAGCAATGTTTAAATTCTAAGTTTTTATAGGAAATTTTTTTAAACTTGGAATCTATATGTGCTCTTAAAAAATTTTTATTTATGGAATTTATAAATTTAATTGAATTTAGACTAAGGGAACTAGCGGCTTCAGGCGGAAAAGTTCTTAGAAATAAAATTAAAATCTTTAGGATTTTGTTCTTAATTGAAAGCATTTTTGTTTCATAAATTATCATAAATTTATTAAATAATACTTTGCATTCAAAAAATTAGTTATATAATACTTTCATCGATCGCCCATTTTTGGGCTATGAAGAGGTTAATTATGAGAACAATAAAAATAATTTTTTTAACTGTAGCTCTTTGTTTGAGCCCATTATCATTTACTCAAGGAGGAGCAGGTGGATCAAGTGCAGCTGGTTCTGCAGGCGCCTTGTCTAGTGGTGTCATCGCTGCCATAGCAGCAGCTGTTTTGGCTGTTGCAGCAATAGTAGATGCCCAAGATGGCGATAAGGTTACTTTGCCTGAGGCCATCGAAGCTATTGAAGAAGAAGAAGAAGATGCTGAGGAGGAGGAAGAAAATACAACTCCTGCCAGCTCTACAACTGATACAAGTACAAGCTCAAGCACAAGTACTAGCTCAAGTACAAGTACAAGTTCAAGTACTAGTACTTCTACCTCTACTTCTTCAGCAACCTCAACTTCATAGTCTTTTTCAAATACAAAAAGCCTGACTAGTCAGGCTTTTTGTATTTTTTCAGTTTCATGTAATGAACTTTAGGAGTTTTCGGAGTCACACTTTGACTAGCCTTTATCAAGGAGAATCCGTCCTCTTTTATCCAATAAGTATTTTTAAATCTCCAATTAATTAGATTTTTGAGAGATTTCTCCTGATATTTTTTAGTTTTAATTTTTTCATCTAAAACAACTATTTCTTCCTCGCCTAGAAAAGTTATTTCAGTTTGTACAGGTAATCTATACAAGTTGGGATTTTTGAAGCTATAAAATGATGTGAAAGTCCTTTTATCAAGATCTGAAAAATTTTTTGTGATAATTGGATGCTCTCTATCAAGTTCTATTAAGTCTAATGAATTATCTAATCCAGAAAACTTAACAATTAATCCCTCTTGTGTATAAATTTTTAGAAGATTCGAGGAAGTCCATTTTAAAAAGTTACCTCTATCCTCTTCTAATACAATTAAAGCATTATCAGAGTTTCCGAGCCTCACTTGCATAGAAGCATATGGAACAGAATTTACTACTTCCTTTGATATATCTTTATCTTGTTTAAAAATCCTTAATAGATTTTCACCAATTTCTCCATAAATTCCTGTGTTAGCACATGATGCTAGGAATAAGCATGAACATATTAAAAATGGATTTAATAACCTCATTCTTCAAAACCATTAGATAAATACTGTTGCATTAAATAGGATGAATTTTCTATCATTCCTTCAAGACCTAACGTGCCTGATAGAGTAGCTCCACCGTCTCTGGTTAAGTTTTTCCAGACAAACTTCGCATATCCTTTTCTATACTTTCTTGAAACAACATCAAGTGGAATTGAGAAAAATATACCTTTATCGAAACTACCTTCACCAAATTCCTCTGCGGAAACATCAGTTTTTGTTGCATATCCCCCTAGTACAAACCCTGATTTGAATGTTTTAGATAAATTTAATGTAATTCCAGAATCTTTTGCCAAATATCTTCCGCCAGATAAAATCAATTTGACTCCATTAATTGGAGTTTCCCAAGTTAGGTTTAAATGTCCTGTAAAGGTCTCATATTTCCTAAAACTAAATCTTTGATTAAACTCTCTCTGCTTAACCCAATAAAAATTACCTGAGATATACCAAGGTTTGTTTATATCTCTGAATAAAAATTCAGTGCCAACTCCTCCATACATTTGTTCTAAATATCCAATCTTCATTCCTGAAATTAATAAACCCTTACTAGAATATATAGGTTTGAATATTCTGGAAAAAGTAAATTGAGATATAGAGTTTTTTCCTTCTTTCAAATATTCCCTTATATCAGATCTTACTTTTGGAAGTTTTGAATATGCCTTCAGTCTCAGTTCATCTAAATTATTGTATAAACTAAAGTTAAGAGAAATGTCCATGAAAGATTTTTTATCAAAAGCGACTGTTTGTCCAAATATAACTCCTAAGCCCCCTGCATAGAACGTTTCAGGTGAGCCTATATGATTAGTGAGGTTAGGAGAAATACCCCAAGAGTAGATAGGAAAATCTATCTGTCCATTAAAAATTTTTTTATAGCCGTCATATGAGCTGAAATTTTCATAATTTATATACCTTTTTAATTCTGGATATGAGTAAGAGTAATCGAGAAATTTTAGAAATTTATCAACCGGAAAGCTAACAAAGCTTGTATTCACTTCATTTGAATTAAAGCCTATAGAAAGATATTTTATTTCTCTGGTACTTAAGGCTTCTTCAGTAAGCTGAATAACTCTTTTGGCTGCTGTATTTAAGTTTCTATACTTAGAATTATCAATGATGATTATTAAGCTGTTTTCTTTCAGATATATTTCTTGCGTAAAAAGACCATAGGAGTTTAGCAATGTATTTATTGTTCCAGTAAATACAGCATCATTCTGTTTTAAAAGTTCTCTATCTTTTTGATTAAAGCTTATGACAGGTGGGATTTCATTTTTATCAACTATCATTTTTGAATAATTTGCCTTGTAGGAAAAACCGAAGCCAAATTCTGATCCTCTGTTTGAAAAGAAATTTATATCAATTAAATTATTTGTTGGAATAGATAGACCAATGTTGAAGTCGCTTTTCTTAGGTAAAAAGAAAGGATTTGATTGATCATAATCTAATTTGAATCTTATGCCAGATTTTTTTTCCAAGTATTCAACTCCATAAAAACTTGAAACTTTCTTCCCTCTAAACCAAGTTGTGGTTCCAATATTTCCTCCTTTTCCAATGAAGGATAAATTTCTATTTTCAAAGTTATCGGATAATTTTATTAGAGGATTCTCAATACCATCTAATGCAGAAAAAGATCCCCAACCAAGGCCTACAGTAAAATCAAAGTCACCTATTTTTTTAGATGAGACTAAATATTCTCCTGAAAAAACACCATTTCCTATCAAGTCTCTAAAGCCAAAACTTAATTCAGGAAATCTATCAGTTTCTTCGATTACTTTAATTTTTAAATTAAAACTCTTATCCTTTCGAGTCTGATTTCCTGAGAATGATTTATATGGACTGTAGGGCCAAATATTTACATCTGTATATCTGAGAGAAACTTCCATCCAGTTGAATGGAGTTGCTGAAATAATAAGAGAATTTATAGGCTCATTATTTACAAGATGAAGTTTTAAATTACCTTCTTTCAGAATCCTGGAACTGGGCACTTGAATTAACCCAAGTTCACCGTGACTATTGGATGTTTCTCCGTAATCCTTAAAAAGATAGTCTTCAATTGAAGGAACTACCAAAAATGATTTTGTCAAAAGAACAATTAAAAAGGCTTTCTTAATTGTTATTACCCAGAGCGGCTATAGCGGCAGCACTTGTCGCAAAGTTAGAGATTATTGGAAATAAAACTTGAGAAAAAACTAACCAATCGAAGGGATTGGGATCTCTGGGAATAATTAAAGTTGTTCCCGGCGCCAAATCAGGTGAATTTGGCCAAGTTTTGACCCTTGAAGCCCTTCCGTTAGGGTAAATAACCAGAGTTCTTGACCTATCAGCTCCTTCAGAGAATCCTCCTGCCAGATCAATATAATTGCTTACTTTCAAGGTTGGATCAAAACTAAAACTGGTGGGTGACAAAACCTGACCGGACACTGTTATAGTAGAAGATCTTTCTGGAATAAAAATCCTATCTCCAGACTCTAAAAGAAGATCCTTTTCAGGATATTTCTCTAATAAATCAATATCAAATTCTGTTACAACTCTTCCTATTGGATCAATATCTTGCAAATTGGAAATAAGGCCAGAAATTGAAGATAGTGCTAAAGATGGATCTCCTCCTACAGATGAAATCCTTCCACTAGAGATTGCTGAAGCTATAGATTCCTCCAATTGATCAGCTGATTTTAAGAATGCCAGCTTTTCCTTTTCAGCTACAGATTTTCTTGCGAGGATACCTCCGTAAGGATATGCATTCTGTTTAAATCCACCAGCTCTTTTCATCACATCAGATAATTTGTCTCCTTGCTTAACTCCGTAAACTCCTGGACTAACGAAAGCTCCTTCAAGCGAAACTGAGAAAACTTCATCTTTCACTTTTGATGATAAATTTGCATAAAAACTAGAAGTTATTCCAAGCTCCAAAAGATTATCATTTTCTTCCATGTCAAACTGCAGCGATATTCCATTATCAGTATAGATATCTATGATTCCAGAAGATTTATCAGATCTTCCTCCAGCAAAGGAAAGAAGATCTTCGGCAGACAAATTTTTATATGTAGGATAAATGCCAGGATTCCTTATTTCTCCAGATAGGACCGAAGAGTTCTCTAATGCAAAAATAATTAAATATGGTTTAGATTCAAAAATTGCCGGACAGGAATCAACAAACTGGAGTTGGCTTAAGGGATCAACTCTAGGATTTGGAATATATTTTGATCTAACAAAAGTTATAGATGACGAATTTGATTGTTTAGCTAAAATCTTTAAGGAATCGCATTGAAACCTTTCTAATTTTGACCTGTTAAAGTAATCAGAAATTTTCTTTGATGATTCATCACCTATTAAACCTAAGGCATCAGCAACTAAAATGGAATTTAAAAAATCAACATCATTTTTTGAGAGAATATAGATAATGTCATTTGGTTTTAAAAAAGTATCCGGGCCATCATTATTAAATAAATTTGCTTTCAACAATGATTTTGAACCAAAAGAATTTTCTCTCTCTATGATTGCAAAAGGTGTATAAGTGTCAGGAAGAAATGTTTTTGGCTTAAGAATTTTTTCTAAAGTAATGCCATCTTCGTAAGCGATTGATCCTGTAGCAGTAGTTTCTCCTAGTATAGATATTAAATTTCTTGGAGTGTTTGAGAGTTTGTGAATATAGAAGTCATCTCCATCCTTCAATATAATTTTTTTTACGCTTTCAATAGTATGATTTTGAAAAACTCTTTCTCCGTTATCAGCTATTCGACTTAATGTAATTCTATTTATATCTGCACTATTAGAGAATCCTGATGAAAAATTTAACAGATCATCGAAATCTTCATCATCTTTCAACTCAAATTTTGATGATTTTCTTACCTCGCCCCTTATTGAGATTGTTTTTCCTATAGGATTTATAACAATTGCATCATTAGACTGAATATCTAGGTCAAAATTTGTTTCACCTCTTATCAATAATTTATAGAAATCAAAAGAGTCAATTAAAGAACCATTTCTTTTGATCTCGATGTTTCTAAGTGAACCAAAATTTGAAGGGCCTCCAGAGAAAAATAAAATATTAGATATATTGGATAGAGCGCTTACAGTATATGCGCCCGGTTTAAATGCATTACCTAAAACAAAAACTTGTATAGACCTTACTTTTGTGAGGGAAACATCGACATTCACACCTATTAACAAAGCTTCTACTGAAGATAAAATTTTATTCTGCGCTTGATTAAACGTCATTCCTGAAACTTGAATAGATCCAACTTCTGGAATAACAATGTTTCCTTCTCTATTTACTGAAACAACTCTATTAATTTGTTCTTCTCCATAAAGTTGAATTCTAAGTTTGTCCCCAGGTCCAAGAACGTAATTCTGGGGAGCAGGCGCGAGGTCAACAGGTGCAAATGTATTAGGGGAATCTTTAAAAAAATCTAATCCGAAAATTGAAAGATCTTCAAAATTAGTAATTTCTAACTCTTTGGATTGTGAAATTCCGAGAGGTGTTACTTTTGGAACAGAACTCTCAAATTCAGGTTCATCAAAATCCTCCATTATTATTTCGTCATTTAATGGTTTGCCTGTTTGAACTCCAAGCTTTTCTGCTATTGAACTTGCCTGACTATCAGGAAGAAGATCTAAAAATTCAAGATCATCTGATGATTGACTCAGTAAACTTACTGAAAAGAAAAGAAAAAATATTGGAAAGAGTTTTAAGGCTAATCTCTTTTTAAAGGATTTTAATAAAATCATTATTGAATTTTTTCTATTGGATTTGCTAAGCCTAGCTTATTTCTACAAGCTTCGAAATAATTATAATCCTTTGGATGATAAAGTAGAAAAGATTTTTTGAGGTTAGATATTTTTAGTTTATCTTGACTGTATTTCAACTTAATCTTGCCATCTAAAACAATATCGGGAGTTATATCACCTTTGGAGAAGATTTTTATATCAACGGGTTGTTCATCTTCAACAACAATACAATGGGAAGATGTACTATGCGAAAACATTGGCAAAAACGATAAAGCATCGATTTTTGGCGATATAACTGGCCCACCACCAGAATAAGAATAAGCAGTTGATCCTGTACTTGAGGAAACTATGATTCCATCAGCATTAAGGTCATAAATACTTTTAGAATTTGTGCTCAACTCAATATTAATCATTTTTGCTACAGAACCTGAATGAACTACAACCTCATTTATGAAAATATCTTCATTATTACTGCCCAGATTAACCTTATAGATGGGTCTTTCTTCATGGATATATTTCCCGATGAGAACATCATTCAATGCCTCAAGATTATTAGGCTGTATATCTGTTAGAAATCCAACTTTTCCCAGATTTATCCCTAAAAAGGGAATACAAAATTCATATAGTTTTCTTATTGACCCTATCATTGTGCCATCACCACCGATAACCAAAATTAATTCTGACTCAGATAATTTGCCAAATTTATTCTTCTTCTCAAGATCTTTAATAGACAAGATTTCAAGTATGTTCGAACCTGATGATGATAAAACCTGCTTAACATCGTCCAAGACTTTATCAATTGATCTTGAGGAAGAAAATACAATTGAAACATTTCTAATTGTCTTCAAGTTAAACCTCCCAACCTCTCACCAAATAAATAAATAAAGTATCTATTATCGCAATAAAAAACTTAAAAATGTACTTTGTCAAAGCAATTGATAATGCAGCAAAAAAACCTAATTCGCCTGCAATTACCCATACAAATGTATATATGAAGGTATCTAGAGCTTGGGAGGACATTGTTGATAAATTATTTCTCAGCCAAAGATATCTTGTTCCTGTTAGTTTTTTTATTTTATGAAAAATCCAAACATCAAAACTCTGACTGATTAAATAAGCAGTTATCGAACCAATTACGAATATTGGTGAATAAAGAGCTAATGTCTCTATGGCTGAATGCACAAGTTCTGAGGATGAAGCAATTGATGAAGGCAAATAATAAGTGCTAAGAACCAGAGTAAACATTATTACCACATTAGAAATCGCTCCCAAAATCACAGCTTTAGTAGCCTCAGCTTTACCATATTTTTCGCTTATTAAATCGGTTGCAAAATATATACCTGAGTACATTATTGCGCCCATACTTACAGTAAAAGTTTCTCCAAAAAGAGTTAAATCACTGACTTTTCCTCCTTGCAGATTTGCAAGCATAATCCCAAGCGTAACAGCTATGAATAAACCATTTAATCCAAAAAACCTAAATAGTATTATTGAAATTGTTAAATCATAAAATACTGTAAAAACCCATAGAAATTCCGGATTTTGGGTTAAAAATTGGAAAAAATTCATAAACTTATTATTGTTAGCTTGCGTAGCATAGATTATTCTTACTGTTTGTACATAAAAAAAGAGGTACGTATGACAGATTTAAATGCTTTCAGAAATGAAACAAGGGATTGGTTAGAAGCAAATTGTCCGGAATCAATGAGAACACCAATGTCTCAAGGTGATGTTGTTTGGGGCGGACGAAAAGTTGAATTCAAAGATCCAGATCAAAAACTTTGGATGGATAGAATGGGCGAAAAAGGGTGGACTTGCCCCACTTGGCCAAAAGAATATGGTGGTGGCGGACTAAATTTTGAAGAAAATAAAGTACTTCAAGAAGAATTGATGCGAATTAAAGCAAGGCCGGCATTAAACAGTTTTGGTATTTGGATGTTAGGTCCTGCTCTTCTTGAATACGGTACCGAAGAACAAAAAATGGAACATATTCCAAAAATAGTCA
>MDTD01030472.1_pt1 | contig 11767 bp, 10 predicted proteins | sample 811221 | NCBI WGS metagenome assembly MDTD01 (sample SAMN05326646, study PRJNA326480) | marine metagenome | isolation source: seawater | place: Pacific Ocean: South West | collected 2011
ACCGGAGGAAGTCGCTAGGCAAGCCATCGAGAATGATGTCCACGTCGTAGGGGCCTCAAGCCTTGCGGCTGGGCATAAGACGCTGGTTCCCGAGCTCATTAATGCACTCCGCGAACAGGGCGCCGACGATGTGATCGTCATCGCAGGGGGTGTTATTCCGCAACAGGACTATGCATTCCTTGAGGAGCGGGGCGTTGCATTGATCTTTGGGCCCGGCACACCGATTCCCGATGCAGCCCGCAAAGTGCTCGATGCCATCAACGCCAACAGCTGAGGCGATTCTGGCCGGTGATCGGCGGGCCTTAGCCAAGGCGATCACACTGGTAGAGAGTCAGCGGGATATCGATCGGCAGGCAGCTCAGGACTTGCTCAAAGAGCTGCTGCCTCACACAGGGAAAAGCGTCCGGGTCGGTGTCACCGGGGTGCCTGGGGTCGGCAAATCCACGTTCATAGAGACCTTCGGGCAATGTGTTATCGAGAAGGGTCACCAGCTGGCTGTGCTGGCTGTGGATCCCAGCTCACCCGTCGCGGGTGGGTCGATTTTAGGTGACAAGACACGCATGGAGACTTTGTCGCGCGAAGAATCGGCTTTCATCAGGCCCTCACCTGCGGGGCACGCCCTCGGTGGTGTGGCCTTCAAGACGCGCGAATCGCTCATGCTTTGTGAAGCAGCGGGCTTCGACGTCATTCTGGTTGAAACAGTCGGTGTGGGGCAGTCCGAGCATCAAGTGGCGGGAATGGTCGATTTTTTTCTTCTGCTGATGCTGCCGGGGGGTGGCGATGAATTGCAGGGAATTAAAAAGGGCATTCTTGAACTGGCCGATGCCATCGTTGTGAACAAGGCTGATGGTGCGAGTGAGGCGCTGGCCAATACGACACAACAGCACTACAAAGGTGCTATGTCGTTGTGGAGCCACGGGGAGTTCTGGCAGCCGCGTGTGATGACCTGTTCCGCGCTGCAGGGTCTTGGTATTGAGGCGGTATGGGATACCATCGTGGAATACACTGAAGCGGCCAAGAACGGCGGACACTTTGATGGCGCGCGTGCCACACAGAACCTCTCCTGGATGCATCAGTTGGTTGATGAGCTGTTAAGGGGTCAGTTAGCGAGTCACCCGGGGGTGAAGTCTGCGCTCCCCGACATTGAGGCAGCAGTCCGTGAGGCAAGGCAGACTCCACTTGCCGCAGCGCAGGCTATCCTCAGTCTGTCTCGAGAGTCAGTTTAGTCACCGCTTTCAGTGGCCGCTGTCGCGCGCTGTGTCACACGAACACTCTGAAACCTGTTGGTGTCCGCTCAATGGTCAAGCATCGAGCGGTTCTTCGAGTGCTCCTCGGAAATCAGGGCTCCGTGCTCTAAAAGCACGCTGTAGAGCGCTTCTGCCTCATGCTCCAACAGAGCCCTGTCTACTGATTTGCCGCTGCAAAGCGTGATCACGTGGGGTAATTCACTGAGGGAAAGGCGGTGGTGGGTGCCGTTCAAGAATAGATCAACTTGATGCTTCTGCTCAGTCCAGGCCAGCTTGGCCTCCGCCTGAAGTTTGACTGGCCCTTGTTCATGCAAGGCGCCGTATGGATGCTCGTCATCCCAGTCGCTGCCCGATGTTTCTGTCACCACCTCGCCCAGCCAGCGCTGATCATCCAACGCGTCGATTGCGTTGTGCATGGCGTCTCTGGCGTTAGCGAGGTGCGCTGCCGTAATTTCCCCCGGCCGCGCGGATAACGTTGCTGTGTGGCCATCCTCAAGCAGCGCGGACTCCGATAGGCGTTCGAGTACATGATCGACCCGCCGTGCCAGTAAGTCGGCAACCGACGGCGCACGGAAGCCAAGGGAATAGGTCATGCAGGGGCCGCGCGAGACACCCCAGTGTGCAATACCCGGTGGCACGTACAGTACATCTCCCGGCTCCAGGATAAAGGTGTGCTCGGGCTCAAACGGTGAGATCAGATTGAGTCCGTTCTCGGAGAGTTGCGGTGTGCGCTCGTCGCAATGAGGGCCGAGCCGCCATTCCCTCTGCCCGGCGCCCTGCAATAGAAATACATCGTACCGGTCGAAGTGCGGCCCAACACCGGCCTCGTCTGTCGCATAACTCACCATCACGTCATCGAACCGCCATTGGGGGAGTGCCGGCAGGTTCGACTTCAGTGCCGCGACTTCACTAAACCAGTGGTCGACGCGTTGCACAAGTAGTGTCCAGGGGGCGTCTTTTTGAAAATCGCTCTCTTGGAACGGCCCTGACTGTTGCTGCCAGGCGCCGTGACTCTGCCACACAAGCCGGCTTTCAGCCTCTGGCTCCATCGCCAGGCCCGCCAAGTGTTCCGGAGTGAGTGGAGACTGGAAGTCAGCAATCGCCCCGGGGCAGAAGAGGGGCTTTTGCTGCCAGTACTCGGAGAGAAATCGCGCCTCGGATACGGGCAAAATCATAGCGACGTGAGCGGCGCTGGAGGCTGGTCAGTCGCCGATGTCACGGGCGAGTTTCTGGGCGTAACCCGTATAGTCCCGGGGAGTCAAAGCCAAGAGGCGCTGCTGGGCTTCCTCCGGTATCTCCAAAGTCAGAATGAAAGACTTGAGCCCTTCCGCGTCCAGACTCTGGCCTCGCGTCAGCGCTTTGAGCTTTTCATAGGGTTCTGGCACGCCATAGCGACGCATGACGGTTTGCACTGCCTCGCCGAGCACTTCCCAGGCCGCGTCTAGGTCGGCCTCTATCGGCTCAGCTGATACCTCCAGCTTGCCGATCCCTTTTTGTAAGGAGGTCAGAGCAAGGACCGTGTAGCCCGTGGCAACGCCCATATTGCGAAGGACGGTTGAATCTGTGAGATCTCGCTGCCAGCGACTGACGGGGAGTTTCTCTGCAAGATGCCGAAGCAGGGCATTTGCCAGGCCGAAGTTCCCCTCGGCGTTCTCGAAATCGATGGGGTTGACCTTATGAGGCATGGTGGAGGATCCCACTTCACCTTCAACGACGCGTTGCTTGAAATAGCCCAGCGCAATGTAGGACCAGATATCGCGGGCGAAGTCGACCAGAATCTGATTCATTCTGGCCATCGCATCGAAGTACTCGGCCATGTAGTCATGGGGTTCAATTTGCGTCGTGTACGGGTTCCAATCAATCCCCAGAGATTCGACGAAATTGCGGCTGATCGCAGGCCAGTCCACATCAGGGTAGGCAACGCTGTGGGCGTTGTAGTTACCCACCGCGCCGTTCATTTTTCCGAGCGGCGTGACACCATCCAGTCCTTGCTGCTGCCTGCGGAGCCGAGCCACCACATTCGCCATTTCTTTTCCGAGCGTGGTGGGTGTCGCGGACTGGCCGTGTGTCCGCGATAGCAGTGGTTGATCTGCGAGCTGGCGCGCGAGCTCGACGAGCGAGTCTGTCACTGCGCTGAACTGCGCAGAGAGCACTGCGTGTCCGTCACGCAGCATCAAGGCGTGCGAGAGATTATTGATGTCCTCGCTGGTACAGCCAAAGTGGATGAACTCACTAATGGCTGATAGTTCCTCTGAGCCCGCTACCTTCGCCTTGAGAAAGTATTCGACCGCCTTCACGTCGTGATTAGTGGTGGCCTCAATGGCCTTGATTTCTGCAGCGTGCTCCTCGTTAAAGCCTGCAGCGAGATCATCCAGCATTGCCGAGGCCGAGTCGCTCAATGCGGGCACTTCTGTGATCTCTTCGCGCTCGGACAGCGCTTTCAGCCACGCTATCTCTACTTGTACGCGGCGTTGTATCAGGCCCAGTTCGGAAAATATTGTGCGGAGTGGATCAAGCTTACTGTGGTATCGCCCATCGAGTGGTGACAGTGCGGTGAGAAAGGAGGGATCCATGATGTGGCCTGATCTATTCGACGCCAGTTATTTTACCACGGCCACGAGCGGCAGTAATTCAGTGGCTCACTCCCAGCTCTAGCGCGAGGCGGGCTGCCGTGTCTCGAATGGTGCCCCGGTGCCACATTAACTTCAGGCGGTTGCCGCCCAGTTGGCGCCATAGAAACGCGGCGCGGACGCCACAGAGCAGCACTGACCTAACCAGGTCGGCTACTTGGGGGTTATTGAGGTGTTGCGCACTGCCCGTCACCTTGATGCGGTAGGGCAGATTGCTGAGCGTATCCTGATAAATAGCTGATATATTGGCGCTCAAGCCTCTAATATCATTAGAAAAGTTTTCTGCTTTGTAGGCCGTGTGTTTCAGTCGAGAGTGGATGATCGACTGCATATCGTCCCTGGCAGCAAATCGCCGTTCCAAATGAAGCATCGCCATGGTGTATCGGAGCGTATCTGTCGCGGCAGGATCCTGATTCATTCTGAGGCAAGCAGACAACTGCTCGAGGCCCAAGCGTATACCTTGAGGCGTCCCAAACACCGCCTCGACGGCTTCGGGTTCAAAGCAAAAAAGAGAATGAATCGAAGCCTCAACAAATGGCTCCGGCCAACTGCCCGTCTTCGCTGCAAGATCGACAATCCGGGCTGCTTGCGCCACACCAGCCAGAGCCAGTGTTCGCTGTTCAATCAACGGGCGCTCATTCATGCGGCGGTCTCGATAACGCCACCCCCAAGGCACACGTCACCTTGGTAAAAGACAACGGATTGCCCCGGGGTAACCGCCCTTTGTGCCTCGGCAAAGCTCACTTGGGTGCGTTCACCCTTGATCGTGACGGTGCAGGTCTGGTCGGCTTGGCGGTAGCGAATTTTCGCCTGACAGTCGAGCGGGAATGTGGGTGCTTCGCCACTGATCCAGATGATGCCCGTCGCGACCAGATTGTTTTTGTACAAAGCGGGATGATCGTTGCCCTGCGCGACGACCAGCGTATTGTCCGAGAGGGCTTTATCCACGACGTACCATGGTGATTCGTCGCGGTCTGCCAAGCCGCCGATACCCAGGCCCTGACGCTGTCCGATCGTGTGGTACATCAGTCCCTGGTGCTGTCCGATCACATCGCCATCCCACGATCTAATGTCGCCGGGTTGTGCCGGAAGATACTGCTGCAGAAAGTCGCTAAAGCGACGTTCTCCGATGAAGCAGATGCCGGTGCTGTCTTTTTTTCGCGCGTTATCAAAGCCCGCGTTGGACGCTATTTGTCGAACGACATTTTTGGCCACATCACCGACGGGGAATAGCGTCTTGCCGAGGGCCTGATGACTGACTTGATGCAAAAAGTAGCTCTGGTCCTTATTGCCATCCGCGCCTTTGAGCAGCCGCGCTTTGCCTTCTTCACGATCCGTTTGCACGTAGTGGCCAGTCGCGATCAGGTCGGCCCCGAGTTGCACGGCATAATCGAGAAAGGCCCGGAATTTAATCTCACGGTTGCAGAGGATGTCGGGGTTGGGTGTTCGGCCCGCTCTGTACTCGCTGAGAAAGTGCTCGAAAACATCATCCCAATATTCTGCCGCGAAGTTTGCTGTATGGAGGGGAATGCCGAGCTTATCTGCAACGGCTTGCGCGTCGGCAAGGTCCTCTTTTGCGGTGCAGTATTCGGTGCCGTCGTCTTCCTCCCAGTTTTTCATGAACAGGCCCTCTACACTGAAACCCTGCTCGATCAATATTTTCGCGGCGACAGAGGAATCCACGCCGCCGGACATGCCGACGATGACGGTTTGGTGCTGTTGGGAGAGATCAGCCACGGCAACTACGAGATTCATCTAGTGGGGAGGAGAGCATGAGGGCAGCTATCATGAGGGTCAATATCTGACCACGGTATGTGGTGTGATTGAGAGCTTAGCGTGCTGCCTCATATCGATATTCTCCGGGCGATAAGTTGTCGAGTCGCCAGGGACCCACAGCGATCCGAATGAGGCGGAGTGTTGGGAAGCCTAACGCGGCAGTCATTCGCCGCACTTGTCTGTTTCTGCCCTCGCAGATTGATAGTTCAAGCCAAGAATCATCGACCGTTTTGCGGGAGCGAATAGGCGGATTGCGTGGCCAGACTGCGGGATGTGTCAGTGGCCGCACTTTGGCGCGCCGAGTAGGCCCGTCTTTCAGCATGATGCCCTCGGTCAATGCGTTGCATGCGGTCGCATCGATTTGTCCTTCAACTTGCACCCAGTAGGTCTTCCACTGACGGTGCTTGGGGTGGGCGATTCGCTGCTGTAACTTGCCATCCCCCGTGAGGATGAGTAAACCCTCGGAGTCATAATCCAGGCGTCCCGCGGGCCGGTAGCCGGGTGCGTCCAGATAATCGGCAAGCGTCTCTCGAGGCTCGGGCACCGAATCACGGTCGGTGAACTGACTCAGCACGCGAAAGGGCTTATTAAACAAAATCAGTTGGCTCATCGTCATAGTCTGCCGGATTTAATGCTAGAATTCCGCGCCGTCGCACCGATTAAAACGGCGCCACTGTAGGTGGTAGCAGTAGCGGTGCGGCCTCACTGAATAATCAGTGTCACATTGCTTTACTGGGGGACTTACAGAATGTCGTACAAGCACATCAGCATTCCTGAAACCGGCGATATGATTGTTGTCAATGCGGACAACAGCATTAGCGTTCCTGACAATCCCATCATTCCCTACATCGAGGGTGACGGTATTGGCGTCGACATCTCGCCAGTCATGATCTCGGTCGTCGACGCCGCCGTTGCCAAGGCCTACGACGGCAGTAAGAAGATTTCTTGGATGGAAATCTACACAGGGGAAAAAGCGGCTGAGCTCTACGATGGCGACTGGTTTCCGGAAGAAACTCTTGATGCAATTAAAACCTACAGTGTGGCGATCAAAGGGCCGCTGACTACGCCCGTAGGTGGAGGATTCCGCTCTCTGAATGTTGCCCTGCGTCAGGAGCTTGATCTCTACACCTGTTTGCGACCTGTTAGATGGTTCGAGGGTGTGCCTTCGCCGGTCAAGAAGCCCGGCGACTGCAACATGGTCATCTTCAGGGAGAACTCCGAAGACATCTACGCCGGTATCGAATATCAGGCGGGCACCGATGAGGCGCAGAAAGTTGTCGACTTCATCATTAAAGAGATGGGCGCAACCAAGATCCGCTTCCCGGAAAACGTCGGCATTGGTATCAAACCCGTCTCAGTAGAGGGCACTCAGCGACTGGTTCGAAAGGCCATTCAGTACGCCATCGACCAGGACCTACCGTCTGTGACACTGGTTCACAAAGGCAACATCATGAAGTTTACCGAGGGTGCCTTCCGTGACTGGGGCTATGAGCTTGCTCAAAGCGAGTTTGGTGGCGAGCTATTAGATGGCGGGCCGTGGGTGTCCATTAAAAATCCACGGACAGGCAACGACATCGTGATTAAAGACGTCATCGCTGACGCCATGCTGCAACAGGTCCTGACACGTCCGCGAGATTACAGTGTGGTCGCGACCCTCAATCTGAATGGGGACTACCTTTCTGACGCCCTCGCGGCACAGGTTGGTGGCATCGGTATTGCGCCCGGGGCGAATTTGTCCGACACAGTAGCGCTCTTTGAGGCGACGCATGGCACGGCGCCCAAATACGCCGGCCAGGACAAGGTCAATCCCGGATCACTCATCCTCTCCGCCGAAATGATGCTGCGGCACCTCGGTTGGAATGAGGCGGCTGATCTCATTATCGACGGCATGAACGGTGCTATTCAGGCGAAAACCGTCACCTACGACTTCGAGCGGCTGATGGAAGGGGCGACGCTCGTCTCTTGCTCTGCCTTTGGTGAGGCGGTCGTGGCGCACATGTGACCGATTTGAAGGTCGCGAGAGCCCGCCTTGAGCGGGCTTTTTTATCGCCTCGGATTGTGTTCGACCGTGTTCGGTTTATCCCCGGATACAGAAGACTGCTCGCCGCCGTGTCGCTTGAAAAAAAAGCCTCACAATCGCTGCCATTAGCACTGCAAACGGAGCGCGTTGTTCTATACTGAATCAATGAAGTTGATCGACTCCTACGCCCCGCAACAGCCAGTTTGCAGCCAAGATGAAGACGGCCCGGACAGAGACGACGGTGATTTGGCCGTCGCACCGGCCAAACCCAAGCTCAAACGGCCGCCGCTGTATCGCGTTATTTTGCTGAACGATGACTACACCCCAATGGAATTTGTGGTGTACGTGCTCGAGCAGTTTTTCAGTATGGGCCGAGAGAAAGCGACGCAGGTGATGCTGGCGGTCCATACGCAGGGCAAGGGCGTATGTGGAATATATCCGCAGGATATTGCCGAGACGAAAGCATCTCAGGTGAATCAAAGTGCTCGGGATAGCGGACATCCGCTACTGTGTGAAGTAGAGCCGTCCAACGACGACGAGGATTAGTAGAATGCTGAGCAAAGAGCTCGAAAATACCCTCAACGAAACGTTCCGCACAGCGCGCGCGAGACGCCATGAATTCATTACGGTTGAGCATTTGCTTCTCGCACTTTTGGATGATGCGGCCGCGATCAAGGTGCTCGATGCCTGCCAGGTTGATCTGGACGACCTGCGAGGCGAATTGACGGAGTTTATTGACTCAACAACACCGCTGCTCTCTGATTCGGATGATGGTCGGGATACTCAGCCCACGCTCGGTTTTCAAAGAGTGCTCCAGCGAGCTGTATTCCACGTTCAAAGCTCGGGACAGCAGGAGGTCACCGGCGCAAATCTTTTGGTTGCGATTTTCTCTGAGCAGGAGTCGCAAGCCGTTTACTTCTTGAAGTCACAAAACGTTTCGCGCCTCGATGTCGTGAATTTCATCACCCACGGCATTGGTAAAGATGGGGAAGAATCGCCCGAGGGCATTGATGCAGGCGCTGACGCTGAAGAGGGGCAGGAGGCCGCAGAAAAGCGGCCCCTAGATGCCTACGCGACGAACCTTAACGCGGAAGCCGAGGCCGGCAATATCGATCCGTTGATCGGACGCATCAGTGAGGTGGAGCGAGTGGCGCAAATCCTCGCGCGGCGACGCAAGAACAACCCGTTGCTTGTGGGTGAGTCTGGCGTAGGCAAAACCGCGATTGCTGAGGGGCTCGCCAAAATGATCGTCGACGGTGAGGTGCCGGAGACACTCAAGGAGGCAGTGGTCTACTCATTGGATTTAGGGGCGTTGCTCGCTGGCACTAAATACCGCGGTGATTTTGAGAAGCGACTAAAAGGCTTGCTCGCGAATTTGAGTGAGAGCGATCACGCCATTCTGTTTATTGACGAAATCCATACGATCATTGGAGCGGGCGCCGCGTCCGGCGGTGTGATGGATGCGAGCAATCTGCTGAAGCCGCTGTTGGCTTCAGGCAAGATGCGATGTGTGGGATCAACCACCTATGCAGAGTACCGAGGGATATTCGACAAGGACAAGGCGCTGAGCCGGCGTTTCCAGAAGGTTGATGTACCCGAGCCGTCAGTAGAGGAGGCCTATAAGATCCTGAAGGGGCTGAAGTCCAGATTTGAGGCGCACCATAAGTTGCGCTATACCGACAAAGCGCTCCGTGTCGCGTCAGAGATGGCTGCTCGGTATATCACGGACCGGTTTTTGCCGGACAAGGCCATCGATGTGATTGATGAGGCCGGGGCTTTTCAACAGCTACAAGCGCCGTCAAAGCGCAAAAAGGTATTGGGCCCCTCTGACATCGAAGCAGTCGTCGCCAAAATCGCCCGTATACCGCCTAAAACAGTGAGTAGCGACGACAAGGAGTTGCTATCAAAGCTTGAAGGCAACCTCAAAATGACGGTGTTTGGGCAAGATAATGCAGTGACGCAAATGGTTGGCGCGATCAAGCTTGCGCGGGCCGGTTTACGTGGCGGCCAAAAACCGATTGGCTCCTTTTTACTTGCAGGCCCTACAGGGGTGGGGAAGACAGAGTTAACCCGCCAACTCGCGATGCAAATGGGCCTAGAGTTGCTCCGCTTTGATATGTCCGAGTACATGGAGCGCCACACGGTGTCGCGGCTGATTGGTGCACCGCCCGGCTATGTGGGCTTTGATCAGGGTGGTTTGCTCACAGATGCCGTGACGAAGCATCCGCATTCCGTGGTCTTGTTAGACGAAATCGAGAAGGCCCACCCCGAGGTGTTTAATTTACTGCTACAAGTCATGGACCACGGCACGCTCACCGACAATAATGGGCGCAAGACCGATTTCCGTAACGTTATTCTGGTGATGACCACGAACGCCGGCGCTGAAAATGTGAGCCGGCGGTCGATCGGATTTTCGATGCAAGATCACTCCACCGACTCGATCGAGGCAATCAACCGGACGTTCACTCCCGAATTCAGGAACCGATTGGACGCGATCGTTCCCTTCGGCCCTCTGGGCGAGGACGTGATTCTTACTGTGGCAGATAAGTTCCTGACGGAACTGCAATCGCAGTTAGACGAGCGGCAGGTGGTGATTGATGTCGATGAGGAGGCGAGGCTCTGGCTGGTCGAGAAGGGCTATGACGCGACGATGGGCGCACGCCCTATGGAGCGCGTCATCCAGGAGCATATTAAGAAACCGCTGGCCGACATGGTTTTGTTCGGCTCCCTTGTTAAGGGGGGTACGGCTGTCGTTACGGTGGCGCCTGACCGCTCGGGTTTGCTCATTGAGGCGGAAGTCGAGGTCGAGGAGCCTGTAGAGGTATAACAGTCAGGCGCTGTCGAGATAGGCGTCCACAGTCTGATTGAATACCGCCAAGGCGCCCTCAAAGCGTCCAAAACGGAAGCGCTGCGGGAATTCTGCTGATAGTCCGCTTTGGATGTGCTCGCCAATCTCGAAGTCCTCGCGAAGGGTGGCTTCCGTGATCTCATGATTCTTTTGCCAGTAGTCAGGGTTCTCGCTAACCCTGTGCCCCAACGTCACTAACCTCAGTTCGGTAAGGTCGGGTCCTGACGGTCTCGAGCTAATCCAAATAACGTGATCCTGCTGAACCAATAGTTGTGTTGTTGGTATGAGCGTATACAGCAAATTGGCGTGATCTCTCAGACGGCGGGCCGCAGTAGCAGTTGCCCCCAACTCAGCAAAAGATGCGCGCAGCAGCACTGACCTAATGTGCGGGCCAAATGCTTGATACGTCGATTGGTTGTCGGTGAAAAATGGGCCGATGGTGTTCCGGTGGGCGACCTTGAAGTGATAGGCCTCGAGGCCGCCCTCTACTAGTAGCTTCCAGTTCGCGCGGATCGTGAGGTGTGTTTCCGCAGCGACCGACAGTTCTGCCATATTGAGCCACTCCAGATCTGGCGAAATAGGCTGTAGGTGTGCCTGTATTTGTTCTGTTGTTGCTCCTTTTGCGGTCGACACCCATATGAGACCGGCGTGCTCAAGCGCCGCAAACCGGTCCAGACCCAGCTCTTGCTTTTGTAGACCAGGAAACCCCTCATCGAAGTGCGGTGCGCCGATGAGTCGGCCCTCTGCGTCATAACTCCATGCGTGATAGGGACAGACAAATCTCCGTTTACATCCATGAGGCGTGTCGACTAGCTTCATTCCACGGTGACGGCAAACATTTCGAAATGCTCTGACTACGCCATCCGAACCCCTAGAGAGCAGGACAGAGTGCCCATTGAGTTCGCGCACGAGAAAATCGGTTGTGCTCGGAAGCTCGCTGCTGTGTGCAACCGTATGGGGGAGCGCATTGAAGATGGCCCCTGTTTCTGTCGCGTAGCGTTCCGGCAGAAGGTAAAGGTCGCTGTTGCGCGCGATGGAATATTCATCGAGATAATGCCGATCATCCCGACAAAGCGAAATGCCTTCCTCAATGAGCTGTAGTTCTGTGTTCCTATCTATCCACTGTACTCGAGATCCCTAAACGGCAGATTGTTGTCAAACATTTGTTTGCATTGTCTGACAGCATGTAGGAGTATCATTGGTTGGCATTTTTAGTAACAATTTCTATCAACTTTGCGACCAATCG
>MDTD01114072.1_pt1 | contig 11767 bp, 12 predicted proteins | sample 811221 | NCBI WGS metagenome assembly MDTD01 (sample SAMN05326646, study PRJNA326480) | marine metagenome | isolation source: seawater | place: Pacific Ocean: South West | collected 2011
AGAAGGACCCGACGAAGTTGGGGTCGTGCGGCACTCACAAGAAGAAGAAGGACCCGACGAAGTTGGGGTCGTGCGGCACTCACAAGAAGAAGAAGGACCCGACGAAGTTGCACTGTGGGTCATGCGAAGGAGACGATGACCCCCCTACCCTGCTGGGCCACTGCCCCGGTCACGATAAGAAGAAGGACCCGACGAAGCTAGGGCACTGCGCTGACCACGACGAAGACCCCACGCTGCTTGCCAGAGATCTCTCGTGGGACAATATTGTTCACGACCTGCAGAATTTCTCTCTCACACAACACGATCATCACGTGTTCATCAACACTTTGCCCGAAAAGTACGAAGTGTGCAACATTACGCGATTCGACGGTAACTCTATACCAACTGTGAACGACGTCGCAGACGTTTCTCGGTCGGACCGACCGAGCTGCTACCTGTATTGTGCGCACGAAAAATGCTCTTCGGCGGAAAAGTACGCCGAGAAGTACTGGGATCATCTCTCGGACAGATGTTCGAGCATTAGCTATATTAAGCCGGGAGCACGGGAAATGCTTAACAACGACAAATTTTCTCTGCAAGATAAGTCCGCTTGCCGAAGCGTGTTGTAAGTTGTCGACGACTCTTCTTTTTTTTTGATTAAAACCAACAAACTCTCTCTTTACATCCATGAACGTCGCACAAGAAAAACTTCGTCGGGCGTGGTCTGGCATCTTTCCCGACAGTAACCGCAACAGTGGTGGTCCACAGTTCTTTCACTGGATACACCAAAATGCCACGTCGGCCGAAGAGTTCGACAATATGAACAAACTGTACTGTGGAGTGTCGGGATCCGTGGTCAGTCCCGGCGCACCACACACAAATCTTAAAGTTCAAGACCTCTCTGGAAACGTGGTGTGCGGAAAGTACTACAAGTGTTGCTGGCCCTGCGTCTGCGACATTGAAAAATATGCAAGAGCTGAAAAGCTTTCTTTGAATTTGCCAAAGGCGGGACGACTCCAACGCACGGCGCTGACGATTCCCGACCCGTGCGCGAACGCCGACCGCATTCCGAAAGAAGTATCTGCATTTCAATGCGAAAATGGCAAAACGCTGAACGCTGTTCAGTCGTCGCCGGGCCGCATCGTAGCGGCTATTTTGCACGGCGATGGAACATGCGAGCCGCAAGATGCGGGCACAACCGAGCGGTGCAACCAGCGCAAGCAGTTGACGTCTTGTGATCTAGCCTCCCGTGGTGGCATGGGGGACATATTTGCCAAACTCGCGTGCGCTTCCGACAGTTCTCGAGAAGAGTGCAAATGTTAAATCGCGCGTTCTTGTCCCCAACCACACTCTCGAAAAAAATTGGAGCAAAACAAACCACAAATGTTCGAACAATGGCGCACGCGGGGGTACGCAATCGAAGAAAACATCCTGCACACCGACGCGTTGGTCGATCAGTTGGAAACACAATTCGCCCACGGTTCGCCGACGATAGATTGGGGCGCTGATCGACGGCTTGAATTTCCTTCGCACGTTTTCCCAGCCCTTAACGACCTCGCCGTAGATTCGCGTCTGCTGTGCACTGCCAAGCGCTTGCTCGAAACGGAAAATATTCGCCTGATCCAATGTGTGGCGTGGCCCAAGTATGGCAACGGCGATGGCAACAGCGACAGGCGAAGCGCGTCGAATCGCGACCAGCGAATGCACATGGATTACGGAAACAACACACTGCTGCACCCGCCACCGTGGCACGAAACGCCCCAAATCGTATCCGCCATCGTCTATCTGTCCGATTGCCAAGACACGGGAGGCGGAACTTGCGTGGTGGCGCGCAGAGGCGACAACGACCCCGCGTACAGATGGCCGTACGTGCATATGCCCGGCGTCGGTGGACGCGAGTTTTTCAACGATCGTTCTTCCGCAGAAAAAATGATGCGAAGGTGCGACCCGATTGGCTGGCGCATTCGTAAACTGTTGTATCAGCGTGAAATTCTCCTGTCCCCCACACCCGGATCTGTATTGTGGTATCGCCACGACACGTGGCACAGGGGAACACCGGTACGCCGTGGAAAAATACGGTACGCCGTGAATATGGCATGGGTCCGCACAGAAGTCGCAGGTGTGTGCCAGTGGAATCCGGGTTTTGCGCGGCGTCTATACGAGCCGTTCATGCAACGGTACATTGCAAGTCTGGACGGGCAACAACTGAAGAGCTTGGGGTTTCCCTCAAAAGAGCACCCGTATTGGACTCGCTCGACACGGCACGCTGTGAATGTTCGCTACGGCATAGATTTGTACAGCCGATTGTAAAAAGACGCGACAAAAAAAAATATTGCACGAGATAAATGGAAAAGTGCGACATAATTCGCAGGGAACAAGATCTGCGACATCGCGATGTTGATGCAAGAAGATCTTACAACGCAAACATCCAGCGACAAAGACGCTTGAAAAGATCTTTCCAGAGCAGTTTTTACATGCAAGCTCTAGTGCAAACGTACGGCGGTAGTTCTGGCGTCGGCATACTCCGACTGCGACGTTTGCTTAAACGTCATCTTCGTCGGACATTGAAGAACGCGACGGCTCTCGTTTGAATTTCCGCATTTTGTCACAAAGACGCTTTAGATGTTCTCGTTCCTCTCTCGATGCGGCCTGCTCGTCGCACTGCGAGCACAGTTCGTCGAGCGCGTGTGTGTACGTTTCTGACAATTCGTATTTTTTTTCATGCCCGTTCCATTTAGCCCAATTGCGAACGTATTTTTCGGAGAGGGCAGATTCCGGAATAGCGTTGCACGTGAGTTCGTTGTCGGTGATGGGAATTTCTTCGCGCTTTTGCCTCTGCTTGTAGAGGGAATACGCACCCAAGCACATGCAGTGACGCTTGTCTTTTCTCTCCGTTGACCAATCGGACTGAAACGTCGCAGCGGAAAAATTGTCAGTATCGTCGCGTATAGAAAAACAAATCTGATGCACGCCGGGATCTGCGGCACCACGATCCGAGCAAAATCCCTCAGGGTCCCACGATCCTCGTTGATCCTCACGGTTGGTCAGGCGGCGGCACGGTTTTAAATTAGAGCCGAAAATATTCTTCATGATTTTATTGTTAAACAAGAAAAAAAAAAATGTCGAACCGTCGTCGTCGATCCCGAAAACGCTCTTCAACGAAAAAATCTGGCGTCATATTGGTCAAATTACTCAAAGCGAAACCTCCCAAAAAATGGATGGCTGTGTTCAACAAGAACGGAAAAATCTATCACAGGTGGTTTGGCGCGCACGGATACGAGGATTACACGATGCACAAGGACAAAGACAGAATGTTGAGTTACCGTCGGCGTCACAAAAAGGATTTGCGCACGAACGATCCTATGCGTGCAGGTTATCTGAGTTATTTCATTCTGTGGAACCAAACGTCGCTGACGCGATCCGTGGCCGATTATCGCAAGCGACTCGCAGTCTATAATCGCACAGGTGTGTTCCCCACACGAATCGCGGCGGGCGGAGCAGAATTTTCAAGCAAGTACGTGCCGAAATCGCTGTCACCCCGAGATCGCAGAAAGCAAGAGAGAGGTCTGCGGCAAGCAAGACGCGCCTACAGAAAAGGTGTGTACCTATCGCGCCCCAAGGTCCGGTCGCCGAAGCGTAAGTCCCCGCACATTCGAAACGCCAAGAGAATGTACTCGGTAAACAGTGTTCGTCCAACGAGTCGAAAACTTTCCGAAAAATCCGGATGTTCGACACGGGCCATGCGCCGCATCGTGCGAAAAGGTCGCGGAGCGTATTATTCGTCCGGCAGTCGGCCGAATCAGACTTCGGATTCGTGGGCGTACGCGCGTCTTGCAAGCGCACTCACGGGCGGAAAGGCGAGCTGCTATGACCGTCACATACTAGAAATCGGTTGCCGCAAGAATAGCAAAGCGCTTCGTCTCATGAAAAAAACATGTGGTCGTCGCTAAGCCCTGTGAAGTTGTTTTACTCTATTGGAACCGCTCTGGCCTCGTGCACCAGAACTGCTTCGGGCACAACGGCCACGGAAACTCTTCGAAGTTCGTGAATATGTTCTCGATCTCGTTGGCATCGTTTGTAGATAAAATAAAGCGACACGGCAATCGCACACCCCGCGACCGCGGTCATTGCCACGGTCTCACAGCCCATTTTGCCCGTGGAAGGCAGAAAAAGAGACATTTTTCGAACGCGACACACGCACACGCATATGCTGTCCAACCAACCGCGACCCCAAAAAAAAAAATATGCAGCACCACAACAAAAAAGAAAAAAAATGACGCCGGACCAAATATTTTTGCTGTCTGCATTGATCGTATCTCAGGCCGCACTTTGGACCGCGTACGCATTTCAATTGGAGACGGGCAAACCGAAACCGTATTATTGGGGGAAAATTCAAAACACCAAATACTATTTGGGCATGGCCGCGGCCGCATACGTTGTCCACCTTATTGTCGGTGGATATATGGTGGCCAAACACGATCACGCAGAGTCATGGCATCGGTGGATATTTGGAATGGGTGTTCTTCTTTACTATGGTGCGCAAATGTTCTTCATCCCATGGCTCGTTCGCGCCAACCGAACTGGCAACAAAAAATGGGTGCGAGGGCTCTTGTGGTGTTGTGTGTTGCCCATGTTGGCGACGACAATCGCAGCCTCCGATTTCGGAAGAAAATCCAAGAAATACTGGTTGATAATATTGTCTGTGTTTGCCCTGCTGCACGTCGTCATCAACGATGCGGCTCTGTTCGGATCTCGTTTTTAAGAAGGGCGCAATGGCGTTTCCATAACTTGAACATTGTAGCACACTTTGGGTATTTTTCTACCGAACTGCACCCCATTGTGGGAAAGTCCATTAAGCAACGCTTCCACGCAACCAATACCCGAGAACAATCTACTTCAGAAAATTTGTTTCTTGTTGAGACCACCGATGTCTCCTCGCTCATTGTTGCTTTTTTTTAAAGAGATTTAAAAAAAATGTCTATACCATTAAAGTCGCGCGCTCATTTTTTTTCATAAGCGCATCTGCAAGGCCACAACAACACATCATTGGCTTCCCTCGTGGAGATGGCTTCTTTCGCAAAGATGACAGAGGCGGTAAAAGCGGTGGCCGAGGAGTCGGGCCATACCGTAATCTCGGACCAACATTCGGTCCTTGCCATGGTGACTGGTATGGAAGTGATGCGGAACCCCGCGGTGCATATTCCGAGCGAGTCGGTCATCGGCCGTGCCTTTGTGGCAGCCTTTGTGCGGAAATGGCTGGACATGACGGGATTTGCTCATGTCCATACACCGATGAGTGCGGAAGAAATCGTGCGCAACACGACGAATATATCCTCGGAGATCGTGAAGCAAGCTCTCCCCAAGAACCACAAATCCACGGAAAATACGCTCGACGTTCTCCGTGCTACCATGATGGTACAAATGTGCGGTTCTAAGGATCCGCTTCTCAATTTCGGCGAAGCACTGTGCGAGGGTCCTCCCCAAATGGTGAGAAACATGCCGTCTCGCGTTCTGACCCAACTCGAGACCGTGCTAAAGTTGCGCGGTCCCACCGTATTGTTCGATTGCTTGCGAGAAATGCCCACGGCGAACAGCAATGCGGGCAGCGGCGACGACGAATCTTAGGCAAACATCACAGAGAAATAATCTCTAACTATCAAAACGATGGTCGACGTCGCGGCTGGGTTTTGCGTGGGGGTGTCGGAGGTGGCAATCGGGTACCCGTTTCGCACCGTCACAACCCGCATGATGAATAACATGAAATACTTTCCTCTTCCCCTTCGATCGTACTACCGCGGGGCCGTGTGGCCCCTTGGCAGTGCTATTGTGTGCAACGGTATCGGGTTTGGCGTAAAAGAGCGTACATTAAATTACACGAATAAAAATCATTTTATTAGTGGTGGTGTAGCGGGTTTGGTTGTTTCGCCTGTATTGTTTGGATTCGACGTGGCCATGTTTCGACGACAGACGGGTCAAGCGCTGCGTTGGGATATGTTTCGGGGCATGTGGGGAGCTCTCGCAGCGACGTCCGCACGCGAGAGTCTTGCCCTTTCGCTGTACTTTGAAACGTACCACCGCTCGCGTGAAAACGGGTGGAGTACGTTTGCGTCCGGTGGCATGGCCGGACTCGCCAACTGGTCCGGCACGTACTGGTTGGAAACGTTGCGGTGTCGCATGATCTGTCAACGAACTGATTTACGGGGGGCGTGGCGTTTAGGACAACTGTACGTCGGTTTTCCCGTCGCGGCCGTGCGGAGCGTGTTGGTCAACTCGGTGAGTTTTTCCGTCTTTGAGTACTCGCGTGCGCTGTTCAATCGTGCGGCACGGCAATGACTGAGGTGGGGTCTTGATCACCATCGTCTTGGCCATAGTCGTCGCACGCGGCGTTCCATCGTCTGCGCATGGTTTCCTCTAACTTTTCGATGACTTCGCGCGGCACGGCCTCCCCGCGGCGCTCGGCCCGTTTTGAGGCCACTAGAAAAAGACGAGCGATGCACGCATCTACTAGAGCACGGAAATGCGAATCGCTGCTTTGTTCTTTGACGTTGAGCCACGCCGTGGCCACGTCGTTTGGGGTAGAGGGTGATTCGTTCATGCGGGTGCAGCGCAGCATGATACCGTATATTTCCGAAAGCCGGAGCTCGTCGTCGTCGTTGCCTCTATCAAAGGCCAAGATTAACGCGTCTACGTCGACAGACACTTTGGACGACATGATGTGTTTTTTTTTTCGACGGATGAATCGCGCGTGTGTGAGAATTTCAATTGTGAAACGCGGTGAAAACACGTGTTAGAAACGTGTGTTTAGAAATCCACGACGCTTGTCACAGACGTCGGATCAGGGCAAGCAGCTCTCGCCCAGAGATTCTCCGCGCTTCTTCGCGCATTTTCGATCACTTCGGTCGAAACGATTTCACCGCGATCTTGTCGCCGCAACAAAACGGCGACTACGAGACGCCCTATGCACGCGTCGATTGCGTCCCGTATGTACTGATGCTCGGAATGTTCTTTTAACCTATGCCACGCACCCGCAACGCCCACGAGGGTGCAAGGCGGATCGTGCATCCGCGTGGCGTGCAACATGGCATTGTACCACTCCTCCAGCGTCACACCCTCGTCATCGCATTGGTCGATTCGGGCGCGTAGCGCGGAGACGTCTACGGAAACCGTGTGCGGCGCTGCCATTCGTGCCGTTGCTCCTATAAACAAACCGGAAAGAAAAACTTTGAAATTTCAAAACACATCACGCAACAACAAAAACCCCAAGATGGCCTTTGTGTACCATAGTCCTGTGACCAACGCAGTGCGCGAAGACGTGAATACGGAAGGTATGCAACGATTCGATCTTCCCGGAAACCAGACACTGCACATCAATCCGAATCCCTTTACACACGGGCAGTATGCAACGATACACGACGCGGTACTCTTAAGGGCCGGCAGCGATGATGATTCGCCGCGCAATGTGATTGTGAAAATCATGGGAAGTGAGTATTCACTGTCTCACTCCCGCATGGAGACGGCAATACATTTCATTGCGTCTCGGTGCACGGTGAACGGTATTCCCGGCGCTCCCGTGCTCTACACAACGTTCATGTGGAACCCGCGACACTTTGCCGTGGCCATGCAAAAAATGGATGGCAATCTCTACCGATTGCTCAGGAACACACCGAACGCGCTTCGCCGTGCCAAACTCGCCAAGCGTGCGCTGAAACACGTCTCGCGTTTTCTGAAAGTCATGCAAACAAAATATCAATTTATGCACCGCGATTTGCACGGGTCAAACGTCCTCTACGTGCTCGACGACGGACACTCCGCCAGAACTGCCCCCGTATCTAAATTCACGTTTTACGTAGCGGACTTCGGAAACGCGTGCACGAAGCGCCTGCACTGTCCCGTAGACGGGAAATACATTTCGGACATTCAGCGACACACGCAGTTTACACGATTCAACCCGGGATTGGATCTTAACACGCTCATTCTCAGTATCCGGCCCTTTTTGTCCACGCAGATGCGGGAGGTGCCGATCATGCGCCAAGTTGTGCAGCATTTTTTTAAGGAAGCGACGCGACACTCTGCGTACACGTGCGACGCTAAGCGAACGCTCGAAGAAAGCGCCGGTGAACTGGGTATGAACATTCACGAACTCCCCTTCCTCGAAGGGGACGTGCCGCTGTTTTGGTTTTCGTACGCCGCGGCTTGCCAACTTAGATTACCCTACACCGAACCGTAAATTATCATGTAAACATTTTTTTTTAAATCCATCCCTTCTCGTGCGCGCACACGTAGCACGCGGCCGTGACAGCAATGTCACCGGCGGCGTCGTGGAGACGTACTTCGGGCTCTGTCTTAAAAAAATGCACGAACAGTTCGCTGTTCTTGAACCCCTTGGGGCGACCGTTGGCCGTGCGCAGGTTGCTATGGGGACGAGACGCGACCATCAAACAAGAAAAGTTGATATCTTTCAACGTGTCCACGCAGCCGTGGGCCCGTGCCGTCTGTACTAACATTCGTTCGTCAAATCGGGAATTAAAGGCGACGATCGGAATACCCGCGGCGGTGGCTTGCTCAAACCACTCGATCACTCTTCCCAATTCCACCTTTGCGTCGCACCCGTGTGTGAATAGATCTTGCTCCGTAATCCCGTGCACCTCTGCCGCTCGACTGTCGATGTGCAGACCGGCGGGGAGCTTCCACAGTTGATTGTAGAGCCCCAAGCATGTGCCGTCCGCTGCGCAGAAAGCGATCGCGAGTTGGACGATGCAATCCGATCGTTTTAGCCCCGAGGTTTCCGTATCCCACACGATAAAGGCTGTTTCTTCGTGGATGTACATACACTGTTGTTTCTGTTGTTGCACTTCTCTCATGGACACTATGGAAACCGGCATGGTGACAGCGGCATCCGCGTGGGGCACCGATTGCAACTGATCCGCAGCGAAAACAGGAGAAGTTTTCTTCGCCGGACAGCTGCTGTTTCTTGCGGCGGCTGCGGCGGCCGCGGCGGCAGCGGCCATCGCCTCCAAACGCTGAAACGCTTCCTCCCGCCTCTGAGCAGCATAAACACAGTTCATGGAAGTAATACTCGAGTAATAAATAAGGTATATAGAGAGTTTCGTACAAAACAAAAATGTGCTGGTATGGAATTTCAAACAAAACAAAAATTTAAATTATTTTTTGTTGCAGAAGAGACAGCACCTCGGCGTCGAATCGGGACCGGGCCTGTTGATCCTTCCAGCCCAACGCCACGCGAATGGGAAACAATCTTCCGTCGGTTACTTTTTTCGTGACCCCGATGTCCGTCACCACCACGCCGTGGGTTTGAATGTCGGCGATTTCGGGATGAAGTGCCACGAACAGCGCACACGCATCGAATTGGATCGACGACAAGCGTCCACCGTTCGTGCCCGCAAGAATGCGGCTTCCTTGGAGAGCGGGGGAGTTGTACCACGTCCTGTACATATCACGGTAAGCGTAGTATGGACAAGACTCCAAAACGCGCGACCACTCGTCGAACCGACATTCCCCGGCAATGTCTAGCGGCACGATGAGTGTGTTGGCATCGTACTTGGTGATCGCCCACCGCCAGTCGTCCACACCGTGGGCGACGTTGTACTCGGGAAATTCATCGGGCGCTGTTTGGCCATCGAAGAAACGCCCAAAGCAACCGCCCATCAACACCAAGCGAAAGGTCTCGGCGGGAGGATCGATGTACCGCAAGTTGTCCAGCGGGCCAATGCACAGAAACAACACTTGTTGTCCCGCCTCGTGCCCTTCGCGGAGAACGGTCTGCAGCCATTTTTTTTCCTTTTCCCCCAAAGTCGGAAAACGTTCTGCGTAGACATAGTAGCCGCATCGCATGTAGTTCCCCTTAGAAGTCCCCTCGCGGCTTCGTCCCGCAATAATGGGCACGGAGCACGTGCCAAGCACCGCCACCACGAGTTTACGCACGAGCCGTGCCCGCACCTGATGATTCCCAGCACCCGCCGTCAAGACGGCTACGATTTCGACGGTACCCAATTTGTGCAACACAACGGCGAGAAGAACGGCGAGCGCGTCGTCGATGTCGTCGCCGATATCGGTATCGATCACGATGCGCTGCGGCTTCTTGGCCAATACGCGCCGCATGAACCACACGCACGGCATCACGACGAACGCCGTAAAGACGCACAAGAACGTCCCGACCTCTGAAAGAGATGCCATTTGTAACACGTGTAATATGTGCGGGTATACCACACACATGTGACCCGAAACCCCGAAAAAAAAGTCAGAAAAATGAGCGCGCGATTTTTTGCATTCAGATCAACAGCGAGTTGAACTCGTTGCGCAAACTGTGGTTGGTGCGGCACGAGTGTGCGTAACCGCCGCTGTTGAAAAGCGCCACGTGATCCCCTACTTCGACCGGCGTCATGCTCGCGTCCTCCCGCCACACGTCCACCGACTCGTTTAAATTCCCGACTACGGACACACGGCGTGCGTCTCCCTCGCGTCGCAGCACGGGGTACGGATATGAGGTGATGCCGTAGTATGCGGGGAGCGGGTTAAGATTCATGCCGGCGTTGAGCCCGACAAAGGCCGTGCCCGCCTTCTCAAAGACGTCCGTCGCTCGTGCGATCATTACGCCGGCGTTTTTGACTATTGAATCCCCGGGTTCAATCTGCACGCGCCTCTCGGTGATGGCCGGGTACTTTTTCACCGCCTCGGCCCACGCGTCCCAGTCAAACGTCAGTTCGTCGGGCAAATACGGTACGCCGTACCCGCCTCCCAGATTCACCTCGGTAATCGCAAACCCTTCTTCCTCACAGATGGAAATGGCATGCTGGACTTGTGCCAAGATGCCGTTGAGCGGCCCCATGTCGTCGGTTTGGAACGAGTTGCCAACGTGAGCGTGAATGCGTTCCAAATTGACGCCACGGCGACGCGCCAGTTCGCACGCTTGGCGAACATCCGACAGTAAAATGCCCATTTTGGTCGGTTTCGACCCGCACGTGCACTGAAGCCGCTCGTCGTCTTGATACGACATGCCCATGTTTGGGTCGAGCCGCAAACCGACGTGTCGGCGAAGCGGCAAGCGCGCTAGAGAGGACAGGCTGTCCACATTGATTCGAAGATCTTCGTGCCGCGCGAGTCGTATCAGGTCGGCGTCCGACAAATTCGTCCCGGTGTACTGCATGTCGGCGACGTCAAACCCGCACGCGCGTCCACGATCGACTTCCTGCGGTGAACATACGTCCAGTCGCGTTTGCCCTGCATGCCTGATCTCGCACAACACAGTCTCGCACGAATTGGCCTTTACCGAGTAAAACAGCGTCGAGCGCTCGAAATGTTTGTGCAGATAGTGTGCGACGCGGTGCAGATTGATGCGCAACGCTTCCTTTGAGTACACGTACAGTGGGGTGTCGGGGTCGTAAGACCACGCGGCGTCGAGCAAGTCTACACCGTGAAATTGCATGCGCTCCCTTGCGTCGTATTCGGCGTGACACGACGTGAGCAGATCTTGCGGCGGGGGGTCGATATTGAGCCACATCTTGCCTTCCTCGTTGACTTCCTCGTGCGATCCTGTAGTCCACGGCCGAAGTAGCGCAGGTTCTGCTACCGTCGGGAATTGAGCAAACAGTGTGTGCTCCGTCGCACAATAGTCGATGGACAAAAAATCACCGGGTTGAATGGGGCGCGTGGCGACGACGCTCTCGCTATCAGCGCTGACCCGCAGGTTGGGCTGCGGGTGGTGTTCGAGGTAAAAGGGAATGTGGTCTTTTTCAGTCTTGGCCACATAGTTGACGCCCTTCCACGCGTC
>MDTD01193604.1_pt1 | contig 11767 bp, 16 predicted proteins | sample 811221 | NCBI WGS metagenome assembly MDTD01 (sample SAMN05326646, study PRJNA326480) | marine metagenome | isolation source: seawater | place: Pacific Ocean: South West | collected 2011
TATTTTCTAATATAACTGTTTTTAATTCATCTGATATATGAATTAATTTTTCTAATTGTTTATCTATGTTGCTATCATTATTATCTATAAATTTTTTTATATCATCTATTTCTTTTGATGTTTCTTTCTTTTTCAATATTAAATTTAATGTTTTTTGTTGTTCGCATTCAGTTTCTAAATTTTTAATAAAATAATCAGTATCTTCAATATTATATGCAGGTAATTGATTTACTATATTATTTTTATTATTATATAAATTTAATTCCTCTATAAAATTTACTTGATCTATTTTTATTTTTTTATCCATTATAATATTATAATTATAAATAAAAAAAAAATATTAATATTATATTTTTGTATTATAATATAATTTAATCTGAATCAGACATACATTCTTGTTCCTCTTCCTCTTCTTCTTCATCGGAAGAATCAATCATACAATCTTCTTCTTTATTAATTACTACTCCTCCTTCCGGCTCCCAATACTTTACTTGCCATAGATTCCAACTTACACCAATTTTACCACTAATAATCCAGATATTTGGCGAAATTACAACTTTTACTTGACTCCATTTCTTAATTAAATCACTAACATTATCCTTTGTAATATTCATTTTCTCTTTTGAACTAGTAAAAGCTCCACAATCAAACTTTGTTTCATCCTTTTTACTTGGTTTAAGTTTAACTTTTAAAGTATTATAACGATCATCTGGTTCTTCAGTATCCTTATTTTTAGAAGGTTTTAGAATTGGATTAAAAATTGCCTCAATAAAATCAGTAGATACAGTTTTCTTTTTAAATAGTTCCTGACTATTTTCTTTAGCCCATTTTTTAATATATTTTTCAAATTCACGTAATCCTTCAACTGCATCCTTTACACTTTCATCATTTTCCATTTGCTCTTTTTTAAATTGAATAGTCATTGTAGATTTTTTTTCTGATGTTTTAGGATCTTCAAAAGTATCTACACCAAAACAAGTAGTCTTTGGTAGTTTAAGTAGACACATTTGATCATTATATTTTAAATTAACAAAACTAGCTCCACTACCCAGAGTAACTTTATCAGATGTAGTAAGATTATCATAATTAATTTCATTTGGTGCGACCATATTTGAGGACATTTTTATTCTTATAGAGTTTTATTTTTAAATAATTTAAAATCAATTTTGTCGACCCACGCCAAAAAATTTTTTTTATATAATTTTTTATATAAATTTTTATATAATTATTTTACAATTATATCATTTAATATACTAAATTTATTAAATTTTTTTTTTAATTCTTGTATAATTTTATTTAATTCAATAATATAATTATGTTTATTATATTCTTCTGTAGATTTTATATTAGTTAATTTATCTAGATTATCATCTAAATAATTTAAATATAAATTAGTTCTATCTACAAAATTAATAATATAATTTTTTTCATAATTTGATAAATATTTATTATATTTATTACTTGTATTTATTTTTTTTTCATATTTTTTTATAGTATCCATAAAATAAAATAAATTACATATTTTTATTTCATTAGTATATTTTTCAATCCTATTTTTATTAATTTCTTCTAATAATATATTATTATCAATAATAATATATTCTTGTTTTAGTGAAAAATAATTATGAATTAAAGAATCTAAAACAGAACTTAAATCAGTAAAATATGTATCTAATACAAATAATTTAAAATATTTATGAGATGCACCAAATGAATTATATAATATACTATAACAATACCAATACCATCTTTTTATATTACAATGTTCTATAGATAATTTTATGCTAAAATCAATAATAGAATCTTCTGGATTTATTAATGTTGTTCTAACTTTTTTCCAAATTATAGTTATTATCTCAGGGGGTAATTTTAATTTACTTATTGTATATTTAACTAAATTATTATATTTTAATAATTTACTTGTTGGAATATATTTACACATTATTATTAAAAAAAGAATTTATTTTTTAAATATAAAATTTAATTTTATATATATATATATTAATCTGAATCTGATTCAATAACTTCTTCCTCTTCCTCTTCATCTTCAATTTCCTCTTCTTCATCATCAGAAGAATCAATCATACAAATTTCTTCTTTATTAATTACTACTCCTCCTTCTGGCTCCCAATACTTTACTTGCCATAGATTCCAACTTACGCCAATTTTACCACTAATAATCCAAATATTTGGTGAAATTACAACTTTTACCTGACTCCATTTTTTAATTAAATCACCTACATTATCTCTTGTAATATTCATTTTCTCTTTTGAACTAGTAAAAGCTCCACAATCAAACTTTGTTTCATCCTTTTTACTTGGTTTAAGTTTAAGTTTCATAGTATTATATCGTCCATCTTCTTCTTCTGTTTCTTTATCTTTAGAAGGTTTTAGAATTGGATTAAAAATTGCCTCAATAAAATCAGTTGATACAGTTTTCTTTTTAAATAGTTCTTGACTATTTTCTTTAGCCCATTTTTTAATATAATTTTCAAATGACTTAATTCCTTCAATTGTATCTTTTACACTTTCATCATTTTCCATTTGTTCTTTTTTAAATTGAATAGTCATTGTAGATTTTTTTTCTAATGTTTTAGGATCTTCAAAAGTATCTACGCCAAAACAAGTAGTCTTTGGTAGTTTAAATAGACACATTTGATCATTATATTTTAAATTAACAAAACTAGCTCCACTACCCAGTGTAACTTTATCAGATGTAGTAAGATTATCAAAATTAATATCACTTGGTGCGACCATATTTGAGGACATTTTTGTTCTTTTAAGAGTTTAAAATCTAAATATTAAAAATCAATTTTGACGGCTCAAACCAAAAAAAAAAAATTAATATTTTTAAATAATTATTTATTTATTATATTATTATATATTATAATAATGGGTGTAAATGATCCATTATCAATGTTAGAAAAAGGGAATTCATATTGTTATAGTAAAAAGAAAAATAATGATTTAGAGTATACTTGTTTAAAAAAAGATACAATATTACAATTAGTAAATATATATAATACTACATTTTGTAATAATAATCAAGAATTTTGTTTGGAAAATAAAGTTATTCATACAAAAAATAGAAATATTAAAGAAATATATAAAGAATTAAAAGGAAAATTAAGTAAATATAATAAATTATATAATGTAGAACAATATTGGCAAAAAATAAATGAATTTTCTAAAATTTTTATTAATAATAACTTTTTTCATCTACCAAAAATGCCTACTGAATGGTGTAGCACAATTTCTGATTGGAGAAATGATAAAATAGATGCTCCTTGGTTATCTAATTATGATATAGATGATGTTATTATTAAATATGAATATAAATATGATAAGTTTAAATTTTTAGGTAGCACGCCTATCGATTTTAGAAGAAAAAGACACGGAACTTGTACATTAGATTTATTTTCTAATTCTGATAAAACATGGTTAAGTTTTAATAATAATAGTAAATTAAAATATTGTGATTTTAATCCATCTATATATAAAGATAAAACACATTTTGGAATCGTTTTCAATACAGATAATTTTGATGGACCAGGAAAACATTGGATGGGTTTATATTTTTGTATAGAACCTAAAAATCCTTGTATATTATTTTTTGATTCTGCAGTTACATATCCTGATTTACATCAAGAAGTAATAGGGTTTATCAAAAATATAGAAAAAACATATCCTAATTTAAAATTTGTTAAAAAACATAATACTACAAAACACCAAACTAGTAATTCTGAATGTGGAATGTATTCAATATATTTTATTTTAACTATGTTAGATGCAGAATTTCATAAAAATAAAAATTATAGTGCAATTAAATTTTTTGATAAATACTTTAATAGTACTACTACTATACCTGATAAAGTTATGATTTTATATAGAACAAAATTATTTGATGCTTCTGTATGTAAAAAAATACATCTTAATAATATAAATTAATCTAATTTAATATATTCATATTTTGATACTAATCCATTTTCCTTATTTACTATATATAATAAATTATCATTATCCATTTTACATAAAATATCAGTAAAATTTAAATTCATTCTATATTTACTATAAATATAACTAAAAAAATATTCATTTTGCTCATTTATCTTATATATATGTAATGTATTTTTATCACTATATATAAATAATATTGTATCATCATTATTAAAACTTATATATTTTATTTTACTTTCACGGATCCCTCTATAATATTCTCTAACTAATTTATGTGTATAAAGATTAAATATTTTTATAACGCATCCATCTTCCGATACTATTGCTAAATATTTTAACAATGAAGATATTTTTATTAATTGAATATTATCTATATTATTTTGTTTAATATGTGTTATATTTGTATGTGTATTATATAATTCTATCAATTTATTATTTTTTACATATACTAAATAATTTTTTTTCATATCAATTGCTAAATTATTTAATAAAAATGTTTTTTTTAATTTTAATGTATGTAAATCATACAAATATATATTATTATCTGTTGCTATTAATATATTTAATTCTTCTATTTTTAATAATTTTATTTGTATATCAACTTTTATATTTGATATATAGTCTTCCTTATTATCATTATATATTTGCAATACATTTTTTTTATTACCTACTACAAAAACTATATTACTTTTATAATATAATTCTATTATATTAACTATTCCTATATCTCTTTTTATTAATATTTTATTTTGTAGATTTTTTATAATATAACCTGCGTTAGTTCCTATTCCAATTAAATCATTTGTTTGATTTAGATTTATATAATTTATTTTCATTTACATATATTATTATTAATATTATTATTTAAATATATTATTATTTAAATATATTAAGTAATATTAATATTACTTAAAAATTTATATTAATGTATTAATATAATATATTTAAATTGATTTTAATTTATTTATATATTATATAATACAAAATGGAATTTTGTGATAATTGCGATAATAAAATGAGCATTAAATGGAAAAACGATGTAATTGATTCAAATAAAGAAAAATTATTAGTATATAATTGTATTACATGTGGTAATATTAAAGAATATAACAAAACTACTATAATTAATCCTAAATTATATCATCAAAATTATCAAATTGATAAATCTTATGTTACATTTAATAATGAATTATTATGTTCCGATCCCACATTACAAAAAGTAAATGATCCAGATATTAAATGCCCTAATATTAAATGCCCTAGTTATACATCTGAACATTCAAAACAAGGTCAAGATATTATCTATTATATTTATGATACAGATAATATGAAATATTTATATATTTGTTCTCATTGTAAAAGTTCTTGGAAAACTCAATAAATTACTTTTCTTCACTTTCTAAATATTTTTTCCTTTCTAAATTATTTTCTAGTTCATTTAAAAAATCAATAATTATATCCATAAAATCATCTTCAAATCTTTTTTTTAATATAGTATAATTATTGTTGTTAAATTCTAATGGCTTATCAACTACTTTAATTAATAAATTATATATATAACTTAAACTATCTTCTTGAATCATTTCAAAATCTTTATTATATTCCTTTCTTAAATCTATTTTTTCTATAGATAAACATATATCATCTAATTCACTATCTAAAAAAATTTTAAAAGTATCATAATCTTCATCATTAATTAATTTTATATATTCATTTATATTATTTATTTTTTTTATATATAAACGTTCTTTTTCAGTTATACGTGTTTTAAAATTATTTCCTACAAATTTTTTTTTACGTCTCATTGTTCCTTTTCCACCTAATTGAGTACTTTTTAACATACTTATAATTCATAAATATTATTATTTTTATTTTTTTACTTATATTACTTAGTTTTTGGAATATGATATCCACAATAACCATTTTCTCTTACTTTTTTAGTACATTTAACTCCATCCCTTACATGTTTACAAATCTCAACTTCTTTTTTTGTTCTTTTTACTGTTTTTTTACTTTCTACTTCTTTTTTACTTTCTACTTCTTTTTTACTTTCTACGTCTTTTTTACTTTCTACGTCTTTTTTACTTTCTACTTCTTTTTTAGATTTTTTAGATGTTTCTTTAGAAATCTTACTACTCTTTTTCTTTTTTTCTATTTTTTCTTCTTTATTTGTGGTTTTTTCATCACTGCAATCTGTATTTTCAGGATTTTCATTAGAAACAATATTATTTTCTGGTTCTTTTACATCATTTATTTCATTATTAATTATAGATTGAACTTCAGTTCTATTTAGTTTAAATTCATCTGATATTTTATCTCCTACAATATTTAATATATTACTTACTTTTTTTGTAATTAAACTTGCCTTGATTTCAATTAATTCTTTTAATTGATTATTTAAAAATTCTTTACATTGCATCTCTAAAATATTTTTTTCATCATCACTTAATGATAAATTATCATCAACGCTATCTAGAATTTTTTTAATTTCAAGATCCATTTAAATATTTATATTATATAATCAATTTTATATTTATATGTTTTAAATTTTATATATTATAGTAATATATATGAAGTATAAAAAAAATATTTAAAATATAAATCTAAATATCTAAGTTTAAAAAAAAATTTATATGGTGGTACAGATAATAAAAAACCAGAAAGTGAAGATGAAACTCCACCACGTTCTCCCCCTCCTACTACTCCAGAAAGCGCTCCTAATTCAGATGATGAAAGTGATGAAAGTGATGAAGAACCTACTACACCGCCACCATCTTTAGAAGAAGAAGAAGAAGACGATAATCAAAATCCAAATTGGGCTAGTCCGTTTTAATTTACAATAATAATTATACATTTCATTTTATATATAATGATTCTAATGTAACTTGTTCTCTTATTAATATTTCTTCAGTTTTTTCCATTTTTTTTAATAAATCATAATTTTTTATTATTTCACATATATTCTTAATATTTTCACATATATTATTTAATTTTATTATATTTTTTATAAAATTACCCTCATAAATATTAGAATAATTATATATAGTATGAATATTTTTCATAGAAGCCCACATATATCCTGGTTCAATAAATGATAAATATATATTCCAATCTGTTTTTATATCAACTAAAGACGATTTCTCACTATTTTCATATTTATTACTTAAGTTTTGAATATCTTTTATTGTTTCATGCATATTATCAGGTATATCTAAATCATTTATATATACATCATATTCTGTTTTTTCTTCTATAAATATACATAAAATACCTAATATTTCTTCAACAGTATGCTTTTCTAAATATTTATTCATAATTATTTCTGTTAATAATATACAATTACATTCATTAATGTTTTCTGCTATTAATCCTTTTACATTTAATATCATATCATTATAATTATTCATATATAAACTTTTATCTATTTTATGCCAAATATTATGATTATTATTAAATGTTATATAATCATTCTTTAATAAAAAATCAATAATATTATTTATTTCTATATTATTATAATTTTTTAAATAATACAAATCATCTTTTAACTTTTCTATTTTAATTCTAGTATCTTTAGCAACTTTATATAAATCATAATTTTTTTTAAAATCCTCATCTTCAGATATTATTTTATTTGTTTTTTTTATAGCTTGTAATTTCTTTGGTTTTATTTTTATTAATTTATTTTCTATTATTTCTTGATTTCTTTCATATTCTTCTATTTTATTATACATATCATTAGATAAATTTATTGTTTCATTTTTTTCAGAAAGAATATCTAATTCATAATTATTATTTTTTATATTTTTAATAACATCAATATTATATAAACTAGTATCTATAAAATTATTTAAGTTTATATTTGGACTATTAATTATTTTTAAAATAAATTGATATGTATAATAAAATTTAGATTCTATTGTCTGTGAATTACCACAGGTAATTTTTTTTAAATCATCATAACTAGGTAAATCATTAATTGGTAATATTATTACAGTTCCAAATTTATCATATCCACGACGCCCAGCTCTACCCATAATTTGCAAAGCTTCATGAGTATATAAATAACGAAATCCATTATTTGAATATTTTTCTAAACTAGTTAATAAAACTGTCTTAATTTTGCAATTAAAGCCCACGGCAAATGTCTCGGTGCAAAAGTTTAATAAAATCAACCCTTTATCTAATAATATTTCTACTACTTCTTTTAATATTGGTATTAAACCGCTATGATGATAACCTATACCTTTTGCTAATGTTTTTCTTAAATTATTATATTGAGCTGTTTTTTCATATAATTTTTTATATGGTGCTAATTTATTATCAAATATATTTAATACATTTGCAGATTGTTCTGTAGTTAATAAATTTTTTGTGATTAAGTTTGCATATTCTTCACATTTATTTCTTGAAAATAGAAAAAATAAACACGGTAATTTATCATTCTTTTGTAAATATTCTATTGTTGGGTTCGACAGTTTTTTTATATTTACTTTTTTATAATTATCTTTAATCATACTATAATTTTTAAAATCTTTATTGCTATTTCCAAATTCAATCAATGAATCATTTAAATAATAATAATATGTTAATGGAACAACTCTATCTTTCTTTTGTATTAAATATGTTTCTTTATTTTTTAAGTTTGCTAACCATTCTCCAAAATTTTCTGGTTTATTTATCGTAGCACTTAATAAAATTAAATTTATATGTTTTGGTAATAATATTAAAGTTTCTTCCCAAACGTGCCCGCGATCTAAGTCATTAATATAATGTGCTTCATCGAAAATGATTGTATCTATTTCTTCTAATTTTAAATAATCAGTATCTTGATATATTATATTCCTTACTATTTCTGTAGTAGCTATAATGCAAGATGCTGTTGGATTAAATTTAATATCACCAGTTAATATACCTATATTATCGGGTCCAAAAATTTCTTTAAAATCATTAAATTTTTGATTACTTAATGCTTTAATCGGGTTACATAAAACTACCTTTTTATTTTTAGCTAATGCACAATGAATTCCATATACTATTGGACATGTCTTGCCACTGCCTGTGGGGGCAAGAGTTAATATATTGTGATTATTTTTTATACACCAACATGACCATTTTTGAAAATCATCTAATTTATATGGAAATAAATCTTTTGTGTCTTCTATTATATCTAAATTATTATCATCAAATTTTTCAGATATTATTTTTAAATTATCACACATAATTCATTATATGGAATAGTATTTAAATCATTTAATTATTTAAAAAAAATATTTACTATAATAAATATATTATGAATGGTATTGAATGTATATCTATTACTGCTGCATTAACATCGATAGTTCATTTTACTATAGGATGTTTTACAGACTGTTACAATAATAAAGAAGAAGAATTAAAATTATTACATAAATTTGAAGAAAATATATAACAAATTACTTTATTTTTCTAATGGAATACAAATCATCCAAAACTTATTTTGTAAAAAAGTAAGTTCTTTAGTTTTTAATACATTATCAGAATTCATTGTATGTGGGTCACTTATAGTTATTTTATTATTATTTATATCTATATTTAATAAACAATATGAATAAATACCATCATCTATAATTACTGGTAAATTAGAATTTTTAAAATGTAATAATAATATATTTAATATATAACTAAATTCTGATGAATTATAAATAGTATTTGATTCAATATAATATTTAATATCTGTATTTAACATATTCTCAATATCTGTGTCATTTATGATGTATAAAATATTTAATGTATTTAAATCATATATTTCTTTTAAATATTTAGACACTTGAACCGGTTCAATCCATAAATTTTTTTTACTCATATTTTTATAATCTGGAAAAAAATAGTATAATATACTTTGTATACTAGGGATTTCAAATTTATTTTGATTATTTAATAAATATGCTGATAATATTGTTTGTAAATTTCTATAAGAGCAACCGAACCCACAATCATCAAAATTATCAATTTTATAATGAAAAAGCTTATAGTCCATTTATATAAATAATATTAATATAAATTTTTTATAAATTGATTTTTTTTATTTAAATTAATATAACAATGGCTGAATTGCAACATGCTTTTTACAGTAAAAAACAAGAAAATGTTAAGGCTAATTTAAATAGAAATAATAAGTCTGTAAATTTGTCTAGTACACATACATATAAACTACATAATTCTAATAAAAAAGTAGTAGCGACATGTTTATTTAGAGTTGATAAGTATCCTAATTATAAAGATTGTGATATTAGATTTGATGATGTAGTATATTTAGGTGTAGTTGACCTATGGATTTCTAATTCAAATTATTAAAAATAATACCCCCATCCTAAACTACCATTTAAATTATTTTTTTTATTAATATTTTCTCTTATATTATCTAACTTATCTTCATCTAAATATTTTACATCATTTGTACTATAAAAGATTTGCACTATATTTTTTATAATAAATTTATATAACATTTATAAAAATATAAATAAAAATCAATTATTATTATATAATATATAGTATATGGAAGCTTTTAGAAATTTAATGGAAGCTTTTGGAAATTTAATAAAAGCTGTTACACCTGGTATAGGTAAAGTTGCAAATGTTATGGGAGATGTAGCAGAAGAAGTAACCGATGTAAATATGCCTAATTATGCTTATGGATATATTCCATTTATTATTATTGTTATAATAAGTATAATAATTACATATAATTCTATAACAACCCCTGATGATACAATAGAAAAATCTGATAATACAGTAAAAAAATCTGATAATACAGTAAAAAAATCTGATAAAAAATCTAAACTATCAATGCTTATAGAATCATGGAAAACTATTTTAATATCTTTGGGATTGTCTATGTTATGTGGTGCAATAGTAGGAATTTTTGTATGGAAAGGTGTTTGGTATATTATGAATCCCCATATATGGGGGTTGTCAATGGCTAAACAAGCATTTGTTTAGTAAAATATTATTTAAGTTCACTTATTTCATTTATATGATCTATTAATTTATCTATCAGAATATTTTTATACATATTTTCCTGTTTTAAATTACTGATTAATTCATCTTTTTCATCATTTAATTTTTCTATTATTTCTAAATTATCTATATAAGAATTTAAATCATATATATTACCAATATCTTCAATATTACCATTATCTTCAATATTATTAATATCTTGAATATTTTCACTCATTAGTAATATATAATTATATTTTAATCAATTTATTTATATATAATATATATTATGACTAAAAAATTAGATTGTCGTTTGAAAATAAATAAATCAAGAAAAAAATGTATAAATAAGAAAGAAAATAAATCAAAGAAATCAAAAAAACAGAAACAACAATATTTCTTTAATCCAAATAATCCTAAATTAAGTTTTGATGTTTATATTAATAAAAATCCTTCTGATACTATATCTATTAAGTATACTACTTTAGAAGATGTTACTAATACTATAAAAAAACTAGAAAGATTATTTAAAAAACAAGAATATACACATAAAAGAATTTGGCAAGTTGCAATGATTATGAAAGTTCGTTTAGATGTAATAAAAAAAAATAGTCCACATATTAAAAATATAAATAGTCGTGTAAAATTAGCTACTAAATATTATAATTTTTTAAAGAAAAGAACACAAGAAAAGACATTTGAAGATAGAAAAAAATTAAAATTTTTGTAAATCTAAAATGATAAAAATTGATTATTATTATATTAATAATTATTAATATAAAATGACTGAAAAATTACAAAAACCATTTTTAAAATGGGTTGGTGGTAAAACACA
>MDTD01022257.1_pt1 | contig 11766 bp, 12 predicted proteins | sample 811221 | NCBI WGS metagenome assembly MDTD01 (sample SAMN05326646, study PRJNA326480) | marine metagenome | isolation source: seawater | place: Pacific Ocean: South West | collected 2011
CAATCCATAACACTCTTTGCATTTTATTAGATGCTCTGTTAGAAATTTTTTTAAATTTTGTTTGACGAATATTTTCTTTTGAAAAACCCCATCCATAAAAAATATCTGAAAGTTTTTTTTCATAATCTGAAAAATAATTTATGCTAAAAATATCATAGCCTCCACCATGCTGATATCCAGAAATAAATATTTTTTGCAAAAGTAATATCTTTTCATATCCAGAAAATTCTAATAATGAAGCACATGAACCCTCAACCTGTAATTTATTTTTTTTTAATGTATTTATAGGTCTTGAGAAAAAAATTGTTGGTATTTTAGTTTTTATTGCATTCAATTCTTCTGAGTCAAAAGTATGACCAAATAATTTAGTTAAGAAAATAAACAAGTCATCTTTTAATTTTTTATTTTCAATACATGGAATGGATCTAATATATATGTCGCAAAGCTTGTTGAATAACTTATCAAGAGGAGTATTTAATTTAGCCCCTGGAACATATATTTTTTTAAGAAAGGGTTTAAGCAGGTAATAAAAAAAAATATTGCTTTTTTTGTTATCAATTGCATTGATTTTTTCAATATTTTCAAGTTCATAAAAAAAACTAAATCTATGAGGATTTTCTGTATTACTTCTACAAAATTCTAATACTCCGTCTTTACCGTAAAGTTTTTTTATACAACCAATATTTAATGTCCAATAATTCAATAAATTAATAATCTTTTTTTTGTTATTAAATATCTCATATAAAGAAAGAAATTGATCTTCAAAACTTGAAAAGTTTTTACAATGATCTTTATATACCTCTTCTGGATCTAAATTACAGATATCATTATAGTATTTCATTAAGAGCCTCTAAACTTTGGGAATACTTTTCCATTATAAAATGGATGTTGAGACTTCAGTCGATCAAGAAGAATTTCATTATTTGTGAAATCAATATTGCCAAAAGTATTTAGGAAAGCGCTGGAGGATTCTTGCTCTTTAATTTTATTTCTCTGATTAGCATTAGTACAACATCCAAAGAATTCAATTTTAAATTGCTTTGTATATATTGAATTAAAAATCATTTTTACTCTTTCAATATGGTAATCAGACGAAACTACATATAGTTTTTCAGGACTATACTTCTTTTCCAAAAGAAGCTTTGAAAAAATTGCATCACCAACAGTATCTCTTGAGTTAATATCTGATATTATTTTTGATATAGGAATACCCATTTCATTTATATATGATTTAACTGCTGATGCAATAGGAAGTTCTATGTCTTTTCTGTAACTCCATCCTAATGTAAGAATAAAATCACAATTTTTATCATGAAAAATCTTAATTCCAAGATTTGCCCTTTTTATAGACTCTTCTTTCAATTTTCCATGATGATCCATTTCGTGAGAGAGAACTATTACGATTTTCATATTAGCTATCACCCATTTTTAATCTTTTTATTTCTCTAAATATATTTGAATCCCATCCAGAAAATTCTTTTGGTAGGTCACTGCTGTTATGGTGGGTTCCTTTTCCATTATATGGATATGATCGAAGTTCAGGGTCTAAAATTTCTTTATAATTTTCTTTGAAAAGAGATTCTATGTTTTCAACTAATATTCTGTGACTATCTCTAAAAGATAAGCTATGTGTGTCAATTTTTACTTTTCTTTGAAAAAGATATTGGCCCGTATCTATTCCCTTATCAATCAAATGTATGGTAACTCCTGATGGTGTATTATCGTAATGTGACCAAAAATTTGGATGAGCGCCTCTGTTAAAAGGTAATAAACTTATATGAAGATTAATAATCCTTGGAGACTTTTTAATAATGCTCTCTTTAATAATATGTCTATATCCAAAAGATATTATTAAATCATAAACTTCCGGATCAAAAGATTTATCAGATATACATGCGATATTGAAACCCCTTTTTTCTAAAAATTTTATTAGCGTTGTCTCATCTCTTGTATATCCTAGAAATAATATATTTTTTATGGTTTTCATATACATAAAGGTTAGGTTAATCTTGAAAGTGAATTAAAGTTTCTTGCTTTGAAAAGTTTCTGCAAATACTCCTCTGTATTAAGTGAAATAATGTTTTTAAATTCATCAGATTCAACTAATGTAATTTTTTTAGCTAGTTTTTTAGTAAGAATAAAATTAAAGAGGAAGTCATGATCTGCTAATGACATACAAATTTCTTTTTCTAAAATGTTACCAGATTTAGTTCTTGTTAATTTATGATAGTCTTTATTTTTATATGGATTTTCATCTAGATAAAGATTGAACCCCTCTATAACACATTCATATTTTCCATATTTGTAATACAAAAAACATAATATCCTTTGAAGGTTCATCTCACTTGAAAGATAACCAGGATCGGAGAGCTGAATTCTTTCAAATTCTTTAGGTATTTCTGAAGTAGCGCATGCAACATAAACATTACTATATCGTGAGATGAAATATTTTATTTTTTCTTCATTTTTTGCAACTTCATTCAAGAAATAGAAAGAATTTAAAAATATAATTTCTTCTTTAAATGCGGGTAATTCCTCCGGAAAGGGCTTTAAATTAACAAGAGTAAAATCAGAATAAACAGAATTAGGAGGATGATTGCAGCCTGGTCCATAAATATAAAATTTTTTGCAATCTTTATTATTATTTTGGACTTCTTCAAAATTAAAATCACCATTTACAACACTTAGATAATAGTTAGAATTCGCTTTGTTGACTTTGCTAATTGAATTTTTTTTGACATAGTTGGCCCATATTTTTTTTGTGGTAATCGCATCTGCAAAGTTATTATTTGACAGCAAGATTAAATACTGGATTCTAAAAATATTGATCTTTAACAAATATTCATAATAACTAAAATTTTTTCTTTTAAAAAAAATATAAATTAAATCAAGAAAATTTTTACTATTATTTAGGCCTAAAGTTCTTACAAGATATCTTATAAAAACTCTTAATATTTTTATTTTAAAGTTTTTATTATCGTAACTAAATTGATCTTCGCAAATCTCTCTAAATCTTCCTTTCATGTTTACATTTATGACTAATTAAGAGATATCTTCAAACTTAACAGCAGAAAATTTTTTTATGTTCTTATTTACTTTTTTACCAATTATAGAATTTATATTTTTGGGAGGAATGCCGTATCCAGGACGAACTGAGGCTACATCATTTTTATTAATGATGCTCCCCTCTTTTAAATCTTTTAAAAAGTAAAGCGAACGCCTAAACTTTATATTTGGCAATTCCTTTTTTTTCATCTCATAATCTACCTTACCAATTGATTTCCATGCAATAAGAGATTCACTACAAAGAGATTTTAGATCTTGAGGCTCAAGTGAAAAGGAATCATCAGGACCTCCTCCATCTCTATCAAGAGTGAAATGTTTTTCAATTATGCAACTGCCAAATGCTATGCTGGATAATGCAGTTATATTACTTATAGTATGATCTGAAATACCTGCTATTACATCAAACCTTTTTGAAATATCTGATATTGTTTTTAAATTATAATCTTCAGGATCAGCTGGATAGGAACTAACACAATGTAAAACTGCAATTTCAGAAGCTCCAGCATCTTTAGCTGCAGTGATTGCTTCCTCAATTTCAATTTCATTTGCCATGCCTGAAGATATAATTATTGGTTTTTTTGTTGAAGCAACATATTCTATTAATGGTAGATCGATGATTTCAAATGATGCAATTTTGTATGCTGGGGTATTTAAATCCTCTAATAAATCAACAGCTGTTTTATCAAATGGCGAACTAAATATCGTTATTCCTAATTCTTTTGCATATTCAAATAATGGTTTATGCCATTCCCATGGCATATGAGCTTCATCATAAAGATCATATAATGTTCTTCCATGCCATAAACCGTTATCATCAATTAAAAAATCAGGTGAAGAAGAGTTAAGTGTAATTGTATCTGGTTTATAGGTTTGTATTTTTACGGCGTCGGCCCCAGCAGATTTTGCCTCATAAATAATCTTTTTTGCATTTTCAATACTTCCATTATGATTTGCTGACATTTCAGCAATAATATATGGAGAATGATTTATGCTTATTTCTCTATCATTAATTTTCATTTAAAAATCAAATCCATTATGTAAATTTTTGTTTATGTTCATAATTTCTTGATGATTATCGCAATAATTTATAAGTTGTTCAAAATTAAAAAACTCTCCTAAATGCAACAAATTTTTAAATATCTGTCTTACTAATTCTAAATCTTCTGGATAATCAACAGTGAAATAGTAATCTGGTCTTTGGAATTCTGGAGTTGAAATCAATGCCATGGTTTTATACTTATCTTTATTATGATGGAACCAAGGAATGATATGTTCAAGGTATAACGCATCTTGAGTTTTACTTGGAATTTCTTTTAATGATTTAACTGAAATTAGTTCTGCTGCACATCCATATGGCTTTCCATTCCTATGACTAGTAAAAATAAAATCATGATTATTCTGCTTATGAGAGCTTATTAAGTCTGAAACTTGATCTGCATCAACTAAAGGATCATCTCCTCCAATCCTAATTATGTTTTTTATATTGTAAGAATCTGATGCTGAAATATATCTATCTAGAACATTGTCCAAGGAGCCCCGAAAACAATCGAAATTATATTTATTACACAATTGTTCAATAGCGTCATCCTTTTTATCAATTGAAGTAACACAAATAATTGGAATATTCTCGTTGCTATTTTTTAATCTTTCGAGTTGTCTTAAAAGCATCGGCTTTCCGGATATTTCTTTTAAGACTTTGCCAGGCGTCCTAGAGGATGACATCCTTGCTTGAACAAAAATACAATAATCAATCATTGAAAATTTTATTATTATTCAAATTCTTTTAAGGTAACTTCTAATGCCTTTAGAATTGGTGATGCGGTTTCAAATGAAGGATAATTTAATGGAAATAGCATGAGCTGTTTTTGTATTTCTTCAGCATTTGGATATAAAGTTCTATCAAATTCCAAATTTTCATACAGGACAGGATTATGGTATTTGTATTGCCCATCAGCCACTACAGGCTCATCATAGGTAAGTGCCCAACAACCATAAATACTCTCACCACCATTTTCCATAAATTTTTTTCTGAATTGTTGCCAAGAAATATCAGTATGTGTAAATTTTGCAGCAAAAGTCCAATATGTATTTCTAGAACCTTGAACTTTTTTTTGAGGAACTAAGAAACTGCTTTGTTCAGCAATATCTTTCATTGCAAGACCTATTTCCTCCCGTGTATCGATAAAATAGTCGTAACGTTCTGTTTGAGCTAAACCAATTGCAGCAGCAACTTCAGGCATTCGGTAGTTATAAGCGAAAGAGTCATGTCTTTTGTAGTTAGGATCTTGTAGATCTTCTTTTGCTATTAATTTAACCTTACCTGATTCAGCTGTCATTGCATGATATCCCAGACTGCAAAATTTTCTGCACTTTGTAGCTAAATCTGGATCATTAGTAGTTATAATTCCTCCATCACCTGTTGCTATATGTTTACTATTTTCGGTACTGTAACTAGTGATATGAGCGTAATCAGATATTGGTTTATTGTTATAAGTTGCTCCATGAGCTTCAGCCGCATCATTTATAACAACAAGATTATGTTTGTCCGCAAGCTCCATTATTGGGCCTAAATCACATGAGAGTCCATACAATGAAACCGGCATAATAGCTTTTGTTTTAGTGGTTATTCGTTTTTCAATATCTTTAGGATCAATATTGAAAGTATCTGGATCAACATCTGCAAACACAGGAATAGCGTTTGCAGCTATTGTTACGTCGAAATTACTAATTACTGTTATAGGTGGAATAATTACTTCATCACCATAGCCAACTCCTAATGCATGAAGGGCAGCATGTAAAGTGCTTGTACCTGAGTTAAAAGTTACGGCATATTTTGCATTAGACTTTTTAGCAAATTCAGTTTCAAAAAGCGCGTTATAGTTGCCTGATGTAGAAGAACCCTCGCCAGATGCAATTACATCTGAGACATATTTTAGTTCATTCCCGGTAAATCTCCATTGATTATTCATAATATAAATATGTATTTTGTTATCAAATTTGTATCTTAACAAATAAAGTTATTATTTAGTCTAATTCTATTAAACTTATTGAATCTAGTATTTCTTTATGTGGTCTTATATTTGATTTCTCAATAATGCTTTTTACAAAAGTACTCAAAGTATTTTTAAAAGCATTAAAAGGATCATAAAAATCAATATCATAAAAGCCTTTTTCGCAAATTATTGTTATTCTTAATGGTGATGGTATTCCACCCATGCATTTCAATTCAATAAACGCATTATTTATTAATCTGCCTGTTCTAGTAGTGACGCGATTTTCGACATTTGTATCTTTTTCAATGAAATTAAGATCTTTTCCTAGAATCATTAACAGTACGTCAATCAAGTGAATTGCATATCTATCCCATTTGCCAGGAGCAGTTCCATAAATATATTTAACTTTTCCAAATGATTTAATATTTTGTTTAGCATCTATCACTCTTGGATCATTGGCTAGGGAGCTTATGGAATATATTTGGCCATTGAATCTCTCTAAACTGAGTATTTTTTGAGCTTTGATTACAGAATTCTCTATGGGTTTATCTATAAAAACATTAAGGCCTGCATCTATGAATAATTTTGAGAGATCGTAGTGTGTTTCATAATCATCCCTAGCAATAATTACTCCATCAACCTCAGAAATCATTTCTTCAAGATCTTCACATACATTTTCTATTTTTGACGATTTTGCAATGTGGCAGCTTAAGTCTTTTTCCTGAGTCCAAATATGTGAAACTTTTGCAGATTTTAATCTCTCTTCGTCAGAATTATGTTTATTGAGATATTTAGGTATGCTTGGATATGGGCAATCTTTCATATAATCCATATCAAAACCATTAAATATACTTGAATAAGAATATGGATGGCCGTTTCCTTCGTTATAACCTATTATGCCTAGTTTAATCATGAATCTTAGATCTTTGACCAATTTACTGGATTAATTAAATCTGCATCATTTGAAAAAATATCTTCTGGATAAAGTTCTTTTTTGATATTAATCTTATCGCAAATTTCTTCAAGTTGAGATTCCGAATCAACTCCTAAAACAATTGAGTGAACATTATCAGACTTGAAAGAAAAGTTTATACATGCTTCTAATGGACTTATTTGATTTTTTTTAAGCCAACTATCCCATTCCATCCAAAGTTTATTCCACTTTTTAAATTTAAGTGGTCTTTTTTCATTTTTAATCAGCAATAAGCCTTGAAGAAATATCGATCTAATTTGAATTTCTATTCCTAAGTCATTTAGTCTATTCATCCATCCAGATGAATCTAATCTTCTATCAAATAAGTTATATGGGCATTGTACTATGTCATAACATTCTAAATCAGTGATATCGTTTAATATGTTAGGATCATATATCGATAGGCCTATCTTTTCTGTAACTCCTTTGTCTTTAAGATTAATCAAAGCATTTTTTAATTCAGATCTGTATTCATCATTTAACAATTGTTCTGAATCATGAAGAAGAATGCCATAAAATTTTTTGGTTTTGATATTTTCAAAAGAATTTGTAATTACATCATCTATGTAATTTTTAACATTAACTGATTTGAAGGGTATTGAAGGAATTTTTGTGGTCACATTAAAGTCTGAGACGCCAATTTTGCCTATTATTGATTCACTTTTTCCATAGACCGAAGCTGTATCGATATTTTTAATTCCCAAGTCCCTTGCTTTATTTAGAATGTTACTAACTTTAAGATATGTTGGCTTACCATTGTCATTTGCAACACCATAATCCATGCCAAATTGAGCACTTCCTAATGAAATTTTAGAAATCACTTTAAAACTTCTTTGACTGAATGAATAACTTTATTTTGCTGATCATCACTAAGGCTGAAATAAATTGGAATGGACATAGAGTTATCAGCGTAATTTTCAGAAATAGGATATTGATTATCAGAAAAACCAAGCTTCCTATAATATGGATGAAGATGAACTGGCAAGTAATGTAAATTAACACCAATACCCTTTTCTAACAACTCTGAATAAACTTTATCTCTAGATTTATATTTTGAAAAATCATCATGAATTTTTATCACATAAAGATGATATGAAGACATATTTCCTTCTGCTATGAAAGGTAGATGTATTGGAAGTCCTTTTAATTCAGAGTTGTATTTTGAAGCTAGATTATTTCTAGTATCAATAAACTTATCAATTTTTTTTAACTGAGATATTCCTAATGCAGCATGAATATCAGTCATTCTATAGTTATAGCCTAAAGCATGTTGTTCATAGTAGTACTTTGGTAAATCTTTTTTTTCAAGCAAACTTGAATCTCTGGTAATCCCATGTGATCTGAAGAGATCCATTTTCTTTGCATATTCCTCATTGTTTGTTAATGCCATTCCACCCTCTCCTGTAGTAATCATCTTAACCGGATGAAAACTGAATACTGCAATATCTGACCATTTACAACTTCCTGAAGGTTCTTCATGTCTAGAAGATCCTATCGAATGAGATGCATCTTCAATAATTTTAAAATTATATTCTTTACTAAGTTTGTAAATTTCTTCTTGAATAGTTGGTTGTCCAGAAAAGTGAACTGGTATTACTACTTTAGGTAATAGGTTCTCTTTCTCAGATTTTTCTAATTTAATCCTGAGCTTTTTAGGACACATATTCCAAGTGTCCTTATCAATATCAACAAAATCTACCTTAGCTCCACAATACAAAGCACAATTTGAAGAAGCAACAAAAGTATTTGGAGCTGTCCAAAGAATATCTCCTTCTTTTATATCTAGTGCAAGACATGCTAAATGAAGAGCCGATGTTGCACTATTCGCAGCAACTGCAAATTTAGCATTAACTCTATCACATACAGCCTTCTCAAATTCAGGAACTTTTGTGCCTTGCGTTAAAAAATCAGACTTTAGAGTATCTGTGACAGCTTTTATATCATCATCATCTATAAACTGTCTGCCATAATTAATCATACCAACCCAAGACTTTTGTTTAACTCAGTTATTTCGTCAACGGAAAGAAATGACTCATTTGAACCTGAGTCATAATAATATCCTGGCTCTACAAGACTGCCTTTCTCACCAATATTATTAGTAGAGAAATCAAAATCATCGCTTGTCTGGATAGTAGGTTGGATTACAAAATGATCATCAAATTCTAGTGTTAGGTGGGAGTCATCTGCTGGACACATAATCTCATGAATTTTTTCTCCAGGCCTGATACCAATATATTCAATCCCTAAATCTGGAGCCATTGATTTTGCTAGATCTTCAATCAAAATTGAAGGTATTTTGGGTATAAAAATTTCACCACCATACATTCTTGTAAAATTCTTTAAAACAAAATCAACACCTTGTTGAAGAGTGATCCAAAATCTTGTCATATTTTTATCAGTAATTGGAATAGCCTTAGCACCATTCCTAATAATTTCGTTAAATGTATGAATTACTGAGCCTCTTGAACCAACTACATTTCCATATCTAACCACAGAAAATCTTGTTTTATGACCGCCTGCAACATTATTCGCCGCAACAAACAATTTGTCTGAAGCAAGTTTTGTTGCTCCATAGAGATTTATGGGATTAGCTGCTTTGTCAGTTGATAAAGCGATGACCTTTGTAATTCCATTGTTAATAGACGCATCAATAACATTTTGAGCTCCCATAACATTTGTCTTGATACATTCCATTGGATTATATTCTGCAATCGGTACATGCTTGAGCGCAGCAGCATGAATTACATAATCTACGCCATTCATTGCCTGATTTAATCTTTTTGAATCACGGACATCTCCTATAAAATATCTCATGCATTCGTCATCATATTCCTTTGACATCTCAAATTGTTTGAGCTCATCTCTGGAAAAAATTATTATCTTGTTTGGTTTAAATTTTGCAAGTAAAGTCTTTGTATATTGTTTGCCAAAAGATCCAGTACCACCAGTAATTAATATATTTTTATTGTCAAACATCTTTTAAATTCCTCTTATAGCTCTAAACTCTTCCATATTTATCATCATATCTTTTAATATCATTTTCATCTATTTCATCCCCAAATTGTACTTCAATCATTACGGCGGTATTTTCTCCAATGTTTTTGATTCTATGCTTAGCTCCTCTTTGAATAAAATCATAATCATTTGATTTCAATACTCTGATTGAGTTTCCATTGATTACTTCAAGGCTCCCTTCAACAAGTATCCAATGCTCATCTCTAAACTGATGAGATTGGTACGAAATTTCTTCATTAGAATCAATAAGAATTTTTTTAACCAAAAAATTAGACTCTTTGAGTAAGTTCATATATGAGCCCCAAGGTTTTTTTGTAAAATTTTTGTAAGAATTAAAAACATCAATTGCCTCTTTAAAAAGATTTGAGCTTGATTGAGTCTTACCTCCACCAACATCGAAAACTAACTCAATATTGTTTTCTTCACATATCCTCTTTTCTGGTATGTCAGAATCATTCTTTCTATCTCCACCATTAGCAAAATACTTAATATTAAAAGACTTGTCAGCAGCCAGGGTTCTGATAGATTCTGAAACAGAATCATCTTTATCAATTGAAAGAAAAACACTTTCTACATTTTTCAAATTTTTAATAATCTCAGCCCTTTCAATGCTTGGTATTAAGTAGAAACCTTTTTTTTCTATAAGAAACTCATCAGAGTTAACAATAACTATCACTTTACCTATTTTAGATGCCTCATTAATTAAATTCAGATGTCCTAGATGGATTGGATCAAATCCGCCACTTACAACTACATGAATATCTTTAGAACTCACTACTACTAACTATAATCCTGAGGTTCCCATCTTCCACGATAATTCATGACTGTATCCTCTTCAATGGATTGATATCCGTTTCCTTTGTCTATTATAGAATCAGATGCAATGTTGATATTTCTACACATCTCTTTAAATTCTTTAGCATCTAGAGCAAATTTGTTATCTCTTCCAGGTAGGTCTTTATCGATTGTAAAATGTTTTTCAACTACTGTTGCACCATTCAGTATAGCAAGAGCTGGAATTAAGGTACTTTGCGTATGGTCACTGTAGCCAACAGATATATGCATTTCTTTTAACCAATTTATTCTGTTTAAATTTGCGTTTTCGTCATCACATGGATAAGAGGAAACACAATGCATTAAATTAAAATCAGCACTACCATTTTTTAAAATTTGCACTGCCTCTTTAACATCATCTTCTGAGGAAGCCCCAGCTGAAAAGTAAATATACTCAAAGTGAGTTGAACAAAATTCTATTAGTTTTTTATTGGTTGTTTCATGAGATGGAATTTTAATTTTTTTTATTCCAAGATCTGACATGACTTTAGCTCCAATTGTACCAAATACACTAATTAAAAAATTACATCCTATCTCGTTAGACATCTTCTCTAACTCTATAACTTTTTCTTCTGTTAGTGCAGCTTTGTTATAAATCTCTCTTCTTCCATCCGTATCCCAAACACCGCTTTTTAAGTGAGCCGGATCCCAGTATTGAAATTTAACGGTATTAGCACCATTTTCTTTAGCACTTTTTATCATTTCTTTAGCAAGAGTATTATCACCCATATGATTCCAGCCAATTTCAGCGATTATTTCAATTTTATTCATTTTAATCATAATATCTTAATGGTACCCGGAGCCGGACTTGAACCGGCACGAAGTTGCCTTCGAGGGATTTTAAGTCCCTTGTGTCTACCAATTCCACCACCCGGGCATTAGTAA
>MDTD01179221.1_pt1 | contig 11766 bp, 11 predicted proteins | sample 811221 | NCBI WGS metagenome assembly MDTD01 (sample SAMN05326646, study PRJNA326480) | marine metagenome | isolation source: seawater | place: Pacific Ocean: South West | collected 2011
AAAGGCACAGAATTCTGTTTGAAATTTATAGGTTGGTGGGACGGAAATAGTCAATGGTGCAAAAAACCAAATCATATATTCATTTTGACTGAAAAATGTCACAAGGAGTTATTCTATGCGTATCGTAATGAGGACAATTTTGATACCAAAGAAGTGTTTCTACAAATATGTAAAGGGTTGAATTTTCTACACACAAACAATATAGTACATTTGGATATAAAACCCGAGAATATTATGTTTACTGACGACACATTTAAAAAAATCAAAATTATTGATTTCGGAATGGCTAGGTTCATAAAGAAAGAAGGAGAAGAAATTAAACCCACTCAAGGGACTCCAGGTTTTGTATCTCCTGAAATGATATTTGGAGAAATTATTACAACAAAAGCAGATATGTTTGCAGTTGGTGCTATGTTATATAATATAGTAACAATATTCGAAGATTTTGGGGATAGCGCAAATATAAACGACATTAATAATGTTAAATGTCTAAAAAATCTCAAAAATATAGACAAAATTGTGCAAGATTTGACTGAAGAACTTCAATACAAGGAAACTGAAAAACTTCAATACAAGGAAATCATGCGCGCGTGTTTGAAGAAAGATCCAAAAGAACGAGCATCGGCGCAGGATGTGATAAATATGATTGCAGATCAACCAGTTTCGGTGGATGAACAATCAGTTTCGGTGAAAGATCCAAAAGAACGAGCATCGGCGCAGGATGTGATAAATATGATTGCAGATCAACCAGTTTCGGTGGATGAAAAATCAGTTTCGGTGAAATTGATTTCGAACGGTTACCGCCTCCGATTTTAGCACCCGTCAGAAAACAGAATATCATCTCCGATTCTAATGGTATATCACATGGTGTATCACATGGTGTATCACTGATGACCCTAGACCACAAAAAATGGAAGCACAGATGGACTTTGCTGCCTTTCAAGCACTCGAGAACGAGATCAAGCAGAAGAGCGATGAGCTCAAGGAGCTGCGCGAACAGCGCAAAGAGTTCCTGGACAAGATTGAGGATATCCTCGCGGAACAAGACTCGTTCAAGTTTGGCAACAACGAGTTTACCTTTCAAGAGAAAAAGCGCCAAGTGTGGAACAAGAAAGCGTGCATGGAAGCCGCGCAAGACGGCATGCTCGACGTCGATCAGTACGCAGAGGGAGGAGAGATGAAACGTACACTCAAGAGAAAGAGACTAAAAGATTAACTCATGAAAAACTTTGCTTCGTTCGCCTCTGTCGTCACCAAGTAGGTGCATCCTGGTCCCATCGTCTCCATCATCATCGTCCACCACTTGATGAATCTCGGCGCCACTAGCAGCACGACCTTTTCCGTGTGCTTGTCCAGATTCCGCTTCTCCCTGTCCACGAACGACAGGATGCCGAACCACTCCAGTATAGGGGGGCGCTCCAAATGCCGTAGGTCCCACGTGACGCAAAACTCCCCCTGCGCCATTGCCGCGTCGATAACGATCTTCAGCAAGGGCAGCGCGTCCTTGCGCCACTGCTTGATGTGCACGTACAGGTGATTGTCGTCCCACTGAGAATCGAAGCTCGCGCCGCTGTAATCCATTGATCAAAGTCACTATCAAGTTATACCATATAAATGAGTCATCACGCTGCATAATGTGCAAAGTCTTCAGATACACGTGTAGGATCCTTTTTTTCGTGTTCTCTCTCGCTCTCATCTACCTCTCCCTGTGCGCAATCTTCCGCGTGGACTACTTCAACGTCACCGTACTGACCCACGGCATACCCAACACCATGTACTTTATCGAATACACCACGAGCGGCAGAAACACCTCTCAGTTCGCCCTTCCCAACGGCGTCGAATCGATCGCCGATCGCATCGGCAACGATCCCATATTCATCCCTCCAAAGCAGTTCATCGAGATGGAGAGCAAATCCTTCGATATGAACCCCAATACACTGCACAAATTCGACTCGGTGCCGTTCATGCTGCGCGACGTCGCCCTGCCGCGCGCAAGCTCCACCGAGAAATCACCCACGACGGGAACCTCGGTGTTCGTCACCAACCTCGAGGACAGAGGCGTCGATAACAAAATGAAGCGCAAGTACATGGCAGGACTCACTCAGGCGTACGTCGATCGTTACGTGGAACTCTGCACGCCGTCCATGCACACCGCAATGGAGACTCTCGTGACCTCGGATGCCATCGTGCACGACGTCATTCTGAACGCCGTCAAAAATATGACCTTTCTCATCCACACCGAGCTGCCTCCAGAACAAGAGGACGCCGACTTCATCGACACCGGCATCGCAGGGTTCAACAGCGTGTCCAAAATCTCCGACCTGTTCGAGTCCCTCTTCATGCCTGCCGCGATTCAGAAACACGTGCTGAAGCACGACGCGTACATCGAGCGCCTGGAAAACAAATTGAACGACGAAATCTACCGTGGACTCTTCAAGTCGCTCAAAGACAACGGCTACAGATCCTCCGACATTATGGTCGAGTACCTGCACAACATCTTTGCGCTCACCATGCAGTGGACCACGCTCATGGAACATCTTCTTGAAGAAGGAATCCAAAGTGACGCCAAAGCTATCTACGAACATCTGCGCAAAAACCCTGTCGCCACGTTTGTCATAAGCTCCAAGGACAAAGACGGTACTCTGCCCAAAGACGTCGACGAAACTACGCACGTGCTGCACACACTAAAGTCTATCATGCAGGGCAGTCACACTGCAGGCGACTTTACAAAGTGTCCGGCGCTCAAAGGAAAGCTGACCTCCACGACAGTCGACAACGCCGTGATCGCCAACGGCACGCAGATTCTGGAGCAGGACTACTTTTGGGCGTTCGGACGAAGTTACCGCAGATGCGCCGGAGAGGTGTTGACGATCGATATGATGAAGCGATGGAGCAGTATCTACACAAAATACAACTATGATTACACACGCGGCAAAACCAAACAGATTTTTGGACTGGGGTACAAGTACAACTCTACTATCCAGTCGGATACAATCTAGTTGGATACAATCCACATGGATATGGTGTAGTTACACAGCACATGGACCCCCAGAGATGAGCTGCCATGAGGTTCGTATCCAACCCGAACATGTCGAAACCAAGCTGCTGGATCTCACAGACGAGGAAAAGAGGGACGCAGTGCTCAGAGATACTCGATTCGGGATGTGTTCCCTCACACGATACATCCTGAGCCACAGCAACAATAAAGATTACTCGCGGATGCTCGCGCGCCGTTTCTGTCTGCCTCTCTTTGTGTTTGTCGCGCAGTGGCTCATGCTCGTTGCCATCGTCATGAACGATCACGAGGTCAAAACGTGCGGCGGCGGCACTCTCGATCAAAAATTGCTCATGATCTCCATCGCCATGATCTACTTTGTGCACTCCTTCTTCGTGTACGACAACGCGCACTCCTCTCCCGAACACAAAGTGCTCTCCTCCGCGTCCACCATCGTGACGCTGGACACCTTTCAGGAACATGCGTTTACGCTGTTTGTGCAAGTGACAAACCTGTACCTCGTGTACATCAATCCAAACCTCATCGACGCGCTTTTCAACAGCGTGGCACTAGAATTCCTGCAAAACCTGGACAACGAGTACGAGCGCATGTACTTTGAGCATAATATCGAGGAAGCCGTCGACGTGTACGACAACCTCTTCGTCACGCACGCACAGAGCCGAAAGAACTTGAAAGAGCGCGCGGAACGATCCTGCTTGTTCAGATGGTTCCAGTACCTCATGTGGCTGCCTTTCAAGTGCGTCACGTTAGGATTCATCCTGCTGCCCATCTACTGCTTTGGCATGATTGGCATAGGCGCAGCGTGTAAATGATGGTGTATTATAAGTAAACCGATACTTTTTAAAATATGCACAAACGTTTTCTACCCCTCGTAGACGGCGTCGAACAACTCACCGACGAGTGGTTCAAACAGCGCCGAGGCAGGCTCACCGGATCCAAACTCGGCTCCTTCTGCTTCATCAAAGACAAAGAAGAGTACGACAACTACTTTGCCGAAGTCTTCGAGGGAAAACCCAAACCTCCTTTCACCGAGCAGCAGCTGGGGTACATGCAGTACGGCAGAGAGCACGAAGACGTCGCCATCTGCGCGTTCCTCGACGCGGCGCCCAAGCAGCTAGGCGATATCTACATCGCGGAATCTCCCTTCTACAAGCACTCTGATCCATCCGTTGGCGCGTCCCCCGACGGAACCTACGCCATATTCAAGGGAAAGAAAATCGTCGAGGAGGGCGTCATCGAGATCAAGTGCCCAGGAAAGAAACCCAACCGCCCATACACCAAGTGGAAACACTACTACGTGCCGCAAACCTTCTGGGAAATGTCGTGCTCGGGGCACAAAAAAGCCATCACCATCTCGTGGGGACCTCGCAACATGCGCGCATGGAGGTACGACTGGGACGAAGACTACTGGAAAGTACTCTGCAATATCGTAGACGGTTTCCGCAGACACGTGCCCTACGAGGAGTTCCAGGATCTGCAGGCACAGCTCATCGAAGCCTCCCACCGCATCGCCGACAACGCAGAGTGTCTGCACCCAGAATCTGGATGGAAACAAAAAGCCAGCAAAGTCAAAGAAATCAAGGAAAGGATTTTTGATCTGCAGAAACCCTCAAGACAACCGAAGAAACCTAAAAAGGAACCTAAAAAGGAACCGAAGAAACCTAAAAAGGAACCTAAGCAACCTAAAAAAACCAAAAAACGCAAATCCCCCTCGCCGGCTCCGACAAAGCGCAGGCGGCTCTCCTCCTTTGAAGGCGACTTGATGTACGCAGAGGTGCTCTTTGCGCAGGATACGGATTGGTACAAGAACGATCTTCCTCTGCTCGTGCCCAACGAGCAGGATCGCAAGAGAGAATTCGTCGTCATGTCATGCGGAAAACAGTATACACTGATCCCAGGATACGCGCCAAAAGGCAAAGTGTTTCTTACCGGGGATGAACCTATCATACATAGTGTGAAAATAGCATAATGGTGTATTTACTCATACCATATGTGAACAAAAATGTCTGAATCACCTACTGCGTCACGCACTGCGTCACCTACCGCGTCACCCGCCAAGCGCTCTGGCTCGGAAGACTCCCCTGTGCCGCTCAAAAAAGCCAAGCCGAACCATGCGCATGTCATCTACGTGCTCGACAGGAGCGGCTCCATGAATCAATTCGGAGAAGAAGGCTACACGAGCATACAAAACACCATCAAGGAACTTCCGGAGCAGCGAGGCGAAGACTGTCGCATCTCCATCTTTGCATTCGATCACGAGTACAAACAAATTGCCAACAACGCGCTCGCAAAGGAGTACACGCTGCCAGAAGACGCCATCAAACCGAGAGGCATGACAGCTCTCAGAGACGCCTTGCGCGAAGCTATTGAATTCGCAGGTACCGCAGAAGGGGAAAAATTTATGGTTGTGTTCACAGACGGACAAGACAATTCGAGCAAAACCTCCCCAGAGCAGATCAAAAATATGCTTCGCGCACTCGACAATGTGGACATCTCGTGGCTTGCTGCTGCAGAAGCCGATATGAGCACTGCTGAGTACATAGGTATCGACGCAAAAGACGTCATGAAAGTAGGATGTACCGGAGACAACATGACACAAGCCATGCGCAGCTCAAGTTGTAAAACTCCATTAGGATTCACGCAGGCGCAGAGGCAAAGTAGTGTGCGATAAAGCGTGAGGTAATGGTGTATACATAAATATATTGGAGTTTATAAAATCATGCTTGAACTTATTATAGGTCCTATGTACGCCGGTAAAACCACCACACTGCTCTCTCGCAAACAGGGCAGAACACTCATCATCACACACGTGAACGACACACGCGCCGCTGGAGTACGCACGCACGATGGAGTGCACGCCGTCGCCATGAAATGCAGCACGCTGCCAACAGGATTAGACTGCGACACTGTGCTCATCGACGAAGCGCAGTTCTTCGACTCGCTCGACGGCGTAGAACATCTCGCGCCGAAAGTCGTCGTCGCTGGGTTGAACGGAGACTACAGGAGACGCCCCTTTGGCAAAATACTAGATCTCATTCCCATCGCGGACAAAATCACGTTCCAAACCGCACGATGCAAATGCGGACAAAGAGCCGCGTTCACCAAACGTATCTCAGACGAAACAGACACGGTGTGCGTCGGGGCGCACTACGAACCCACTTGCGGACAGTGCTGGTTATGATTCTCTAAGGTAATTTACAAGAGTATATTCCTAAAACAGCAAAAGCAACGAAATTTAGACTCGCAGATACGGTTGCAGTAATTGCGTACGATGAATCACATCCAGAGTTATTACTGAGAGCTAATCCACCAATGCCAGCAAGAATACCGATGAAAAAACCAACCAATGCTACTTTTGATGAGTTCTTCAAATTATTTTTTTTTTCAAAATATAGGAAGCATGGTCCAATCACTAACACAAGAACAGATAAGATAATTAATAACAATACGGCACCACTTGAACACATTGAGTAAATTATATTACTTTAAATACTGCTCGATGGCGTACCCAGTGATCACCGCCATGATCGTGTCGCTCGTGTAGTGCCAGTCTCCCATCACCAGTTCGAACGCCATGAAAAAGGTCAGCAGGTTCCTGTACTTGCATCTGTAGAGCACGAGGTAGGTGAACGCCGTATGTCCCGAAAACATCATATCCGCGCACGCTCTCAGTGTCCATATCGGCGCCCCTCTGCAGTAGTCCACGTCGGGCGAGGGTACGATCGTCACTATCTGCACCAGCGCCTTGAGCATTCCCATTGCCGCCAGACGACGGCACAGCAGGTCCCAGTCGGGGCGCGTCGCCAAAGACAGCAGCATCGCGAGCACCAGCGCCACGTGCACGCCGACATCCGCCCACTCCGAGTACACGTACACCAAGTCGTGCACCACCGGATGCTTGAGCGCCTGCTGGGTCGCCACGAACGACACACACACATACACGGGTAACACCAGCGACAGGATCACCGCCCCGTGCATTTGTATCATTATGGTGTATGCTAGTAGTTCTCCGTCAGGCAAACATGTTGTACATGCTCGTGCTGCTGCCCTACGCACTCGCCATATACCTAGTCGCCATGGAGTTAGACACCACGTCGCAGCGCGTCACCGCCGCGTTTCAGACGCCATAGCATAGCGCATACAATAAATCAGGATCAGAGTGTAATCGTTTTACTTTGGAGCAGTCTTCTACGTGCATGCAAAACTCGCCGTCCACGTTCATCATCACCATCGCAGTATCCTCGCCGCCGCGGTAAATAAAAAATACCACGCTCTCCTCCATCACGGTGCGCTTCATCGCCTTCAACTCCTTATGCGTATCCACGCTCACCATGATATCCTCGTAGGACGCATCTAGCTTAAACGCGCGCGTAGATAAAGGACGCATTTCAAATCGACTTTATTTACTTATACTTGAAACTAATAATGTACTGCTCCTACTTTCTCATCCAAAGCATCGTCGTGCTTCTCATACCCACCGCCATCGCTCTCGCCGCACTCGAAGAGTGGATCCCAGCCGTCGCAGTGCTCACCGTAGCACTGCTCACGCGCACCAAAGCCTTCCAAGTGCGACTCCGTACGGGTCACTGGCGCGCGCGCGCTCCGTTCAAAACAGCAACCATGGTCAAAAAGCTTCAAGAGGAGTACACTCCGCTGGGAAGAGGGTGGGGTATCTACCTGAAAAGAGAGATCCCGACGGGAAAGTGCGTGCACACCTACAATTTTACTGGAACATATTCTAATAAGGATGGAACCTTCTGGAAGTGCGGCACGACCATCGGAAGGATCGCCAAGCACTACAAATCAAAAGGTAAAGCGTTCCACTCGATGCCCTCCTGGGAAAACATCTCCCTCGGAGCATGGGTCACGCAGCACAACCACGGTAGCGGCGGGGATATCGGCAAACCCAGCAACGAGTGCTTTTACAAGGTACACTTCATAGACACAGACAACATTGAACGAGTGGAATATTACGACACAGAACTAGACATCAAATATCTGATTGGTATGAGTTTCCGAGATCTTGCAAAGAATAAAGAGTACACAAAGGTACGAGTAGACGATATCAAAGAATGGTTAAAGAAGGATGCGTTTCAGCGGGTAATGTTCCTGCACGGGGAAAAAGCGATCGGTGTACGGTGGGAGAAGAGGCATCCGGGAGAGAGTATGATACATAATGCGTGTATTTGCGGGAAACGTCATAAGGATCCTCACTGTTGCTCGCGGTTCTGTCTGTGGTTTCAAACCGATATTTATTGTTGCCCTGAACCGGATGAGAATTACCTAGCCGACGTGCACCTGTACAATATCAATCGCTTCGTGCCGCGCATTCTGCCCTTTATGCCTATACTCGCGTGCATGCGCCGTAACTTTGAGCTCAAGGTGATGTGCAACAAGGAAGGTGTATTACGCATATTTAATGAATTGCAAGAAGTTGCCAAAGACGCTCGCTTGGAACTGAGGTTCAGTGAAGACGAGCTCTGGATCGACGTCAGCGTCGTGTCCAGTAAAGTAGACCAAGTGTACAAACAGCTCAAAAAAATAGTACCCAAATTCGAACTACACAAGGGGAAATACATACCGAGTATATATACTAGAAACCCTACATTTGAAAAATTAAAGTTTTAATTGAGTCTTACTTCGATGCACATGGCTTGTAGTTCCTGTTGTAGTAGTTTGAACGCGTAGGGTACCGTCATGGTTTGCGCGGCTCTGTCGCACCGATTGCACACGCCGCCTCGTATCGAGTGCGTTCTTCCGCACGCGCACACGTTCATCTCGTATGCGTCCGAGGAGTGCATGAGTCTCTCCACGAGCACGTGCGGCACGCTGTGGCTAATCAGCGCGTCCTTCTCCATCTCTCCCATCCTCAGCGCGCCTCCGTTGGCTCTCCCCTCGTTGGGTTGCCGCGTGAGAAAGTCCTTGCGTCCCCTGCCTCTCGCGTGGATCTTGTCCGCAGAGTTGTGCTTGAGCCGCTGGTAAAAGGTGGGTCCGATGAAGATGGGCACCTGGAAGCGCTCGCCGGTAATTCCGCTCATCATGACCTGCGTGCCGTTGCGCTTGAACCCCATGTTGTGCAGCAGCTCCATCAGATCCTCCGCCTTGTCCCCGTTGAAGGGCGTGCCGTCCTGCAAGCCGGCGTAGCATCCGTACTTGCTCTTCATGCACTCCATGATCTGCGCGCACGTCATGCGCGATGGGATTGCGTGAGGATTCAAAATGATATCCGGAGTAATACCGTCCAGCGTCCAGGGCATGTCCTCCTGGGGCACCACGAGTCCAATGGTACCCTTCTGGGCGCTGCGCGACGCGTACTTGTCCCCGATCTCAGGCACCTTGGGGCGCCGCACGCGCACCTTGCACGCGTCCGAGCCGTTGCGCTCCTTGTACACGAGCACCTTATCCACCACGCCAGAGTGCGACGTCTCCACCTTATTGATCACCTCGAAGGGCACGCGCTTCTTTTCCACGCGACGATACCCCGTTTTTTTCTTGAGCAGCACCGTATCTCCCTTCTTGACCAGCGTGTTCACGCTCGGAAAGTGCTCGTACGTCTCGTCGGGGCACAGTGTGTCCTTGATCGTTTTGAGCTGCGTGCAACGTCCAAACCCCCGATCGATGCTCGCCTTGTTCATGATGATAGAGTCCTCCTGATTGTACTTGAACGGCATGATCGCCACGATCGCGTTCTGCCCTGTCAATCCAATACCGTGATCGTACACCCGCTCCACCGACGTGGACACCAGCGGCTTTTGTCCGTAGTGCAGCACGTTGTTGGTGGTATCAAACCTCTCGTTGAACCGCAACGAGTTGACGCTCTGCGCCTGCTTGAGCATCGCTGCCTGGTACGTGTTGCGAGGACCAGGGTTGCAGTTCGAGTAGGGCGTGATTCCGGCGCAAAACCCTAACATGAGAATAGGATCGATCTCGGCGTGCGTCGTGCCAATGTGCATCGTGTTCTCCTCGTAGACGTCCAGGTACTCCACAATGCCCTCGGAGAGCATCTGCGTGAACGAGAGACCCGTGTCCCTCTTGGGCAGGATGTACAGAGGACGGCATATGCGTCCGCTGTTCGTGCGAATACTAATGTTGGGCACGCAGACGGTGGAGCAGTCTACCGTAACCGACACGTCCTTGGAAATCTGACCCGAACGTCGCGCGGATCGAATGCGCGTCGCCACCTCCACGCCGCCATACCCCACGATGCCGCCGTTAATGAGCACCAGCCGATCGCCGCCGCCCTTGACGAATTCCAGCAGCGAGTGTGTGGGCGTCTCGATCGACACGTAGGCGCCGATGCTCAACTGCGACTCCAAACCGACAGAGGCGCCCTCGGGCGTCTCGATGTAGCAAATGCGACCACGATGCGTGCCGTGCAGAAAACGAGGTTTGCTCAGCTTCTGTTCGGGTTTGATCGAAGATGAAATGCGACGCAGCTGCGAAATCGCCGTGTACACGGTGCCTCTCTGTAAAAGCTGCGCCACGCCCACTCTCTGCCTGCCGTCGTGGCTCGGCGTGTTCCAGTTTCCCGTCGCCAAGGCGTAGCACAAACCGTCCGTGAGCGTCGTCGTGCGCTGAATCAAACGCAAAATCGTATTCTTCTGGACCTTACCCTTCATTTTGCGATGCAGAAACTGATAGATCGTGTGCGTCATTTTGCGCATGAGGTGGTGCGTCAGACTCGAAAGCAGATCGTGCACCATCTCGATGCGCTGGAACATCAGACTGTCCTTGTCGCTCCAGCGCTTTTGCTGCATGTCGCGGTACAACTGCTTGAGCATCAGCCGCACGAAATCCGCCTTGTGCTTGGTGTGAGGCAAACAAAAGTCCAGCATACTCTGCATACGCTCCACTGACGATTTCCCAAGCTCGAACGTATCCTGCAGCACCACGTCTGATATCTCCTCCAAACTCTCCTTGTAGAACTCCTTTTCGTCCGGCGTAAGCTGCACGAGGGAACTCGCAGGCAGCAGAGAGAGCAGCGTGCCCACCGTAATCTCCTGCTTGAGCTTGGGGAACGTCACAGTAGCTTTGCCGTTCCACTTGATCGTCGTCACCGCCACGCCGCTCCCCTCGGATTTGCAGCAAATAGCGTACGAATCGTTGCCGTTGAGACAGCGATGCAGCGTGAGGCAACAGTTATGAATGTGCGCCTTTTGGAAAATAATCGACTTTTCCGTCCCCTTGCAGATGAAATACCCACCCGGATCGAACGAGCAAGGGTTAGGGTTAGGATCGTACTTGGAACCGAGCATGAGGGGAATGCGACCCATATACACTGACTTTAGAATATGCGTGTCCTCGCCGATTGTCGCATGCACGTCTGTATACAGAGGAATACTATACGTCAAATTGCGCAGATGACACTCTTCGGGAGTCACCTCGTGCGACGTGCCGTCCGCCTCCAGAAACTTGGGACGCTCCAGCTTCGCACCCACAAACTCCAAACGAACACGATTCTGACCCTCAAACGTAAACCTCGTGATGTCTACCATATGCTTGTGTAGCAGACTCGCAAGACTGTCTGCGTACGCATCGTACGAGGCGCACATCTGCCTTGCTAGAGGTATACACTTGGCATGAGACTGCATGTCCCAGCATGTCCAACAAACTGGACTACACCATGTTGAGGTGCGCAAAACTGCAGCGCCCGATTCCAACCCTCCAAAAAAAAGGCATGTTTTCGGGGGGGGTACAACAACGATTTTCCAAAAAACGCTCTTAGGACTTAGGGGTAGGGGGGGGTCAAA
>MDTD01037672.1_pt1 | contig 11764 bp, 8 predicted proteins | sample 811221 | NCBI WGS metagenome assembly MDTD01 (sample SAMN05326646, study PRJNA326480) | marine metagenome | isolation source: seawater | place: Pacific Ocean: South West | collected 2011
TAATTATAATGTTAATCGTTTTAATGCTATAAATGGTATTAATATAGATAAAAATCAAATAGATAATATACATAATATTTGTAAAAAAAAAAAATTAAACACATTAAAACCAGGTCAAATTGGTTGTTCTTTAAGTCATTATAATATATGGGAAAAAAAAAATATAGATAAATATTTATTAATATTAGAAGATGATATTACTATAAATATAAATATTATAAATAAATTATATAATATATTTTCCGAATTGCCATATGATTGGGATATATTATTATTAGGATGGAGACCATTATTAAAAAAGGATAAACGAAGATTAAAATATATTCATAAATATAATAAAAATATATCAATTAGTAAGCATATTGATAAAACTATTCTTCCATTTTATGGTACACATGGATATATAGTAAATAATAGTTTTATAAAAAAAATGAATAAATATATTAATAGTAAAGAAACTTGTGTTCCCACAGATGATTTTTTATTTAAATTAAATAAAAATGGATGTTCTGGATTAGAATTTAAAGATAAATGTTTAAATATATATAATTTAAGAAAACCCATTATAAATGTTTATAATTCTAAATCTTTTACATCTAATATTAATCGTAGTGAAGAATGTTAATTATTTTTAAATTTAATATAATAATTATATTTTATAATATTATAATTATATTTTATAATATTATAATATTATGAAAATTTATAAAATAATAATAGTATTATTAATAATATTAGTATTATTTAATTCAAAAACAAATAAAATAAAAAAAATAAATGGTGGTTCAAAGAAAAAATATGCCGTAATGTCTTATTCAACAAATAATATAGGAGATGATATTCAAACTTTAGCTGCAATTAATTTTCTTAAAAAAAAAGGAATAACAGAATATATATTTATAGACAGAGAAAAATTGTGTGATTATAATGGTGAACATGTAATATTGATAATGAATGGATGGTTTATGCATAATATTAATAAATTTCCTCCATCTGATAAAATAACTCCAATATTTATAAGTGTACATATTAATAAAGAACCTTTAATTAGTAATAATATTAATTATTTTAAAAAATATCAACCAATTGGATGTCGTGATACAGATACTGTTAACTTATTTAAAAAATATAGTATTGATGCTTATTTCACAGGATGTTTAACTTTATTATTTGATAATTTTAAAGAAAAAACTGAAAAAAAATATCTTGTTGATGTTTTTATTGATGGAAAACAGATTCCAAAGATAGATTTTGATATTACAAATTATAAAGATTATCAAATAATTAAACATAATGTAGTAAAAACTGATACATCATTAAAAAAACGTTTAATTGATGCAGAAAAATTATTAAATAAATATAGAAAAGCAAAAGAAGTTGTAACAACACGTCTTCACTGTATTTTACCTTGTAGAGCATTTAATACAAATGCAATTTTTATACATAAAAATTATAACACAGATGCTAGATTTTCTGGTTTAAAAAAAATTATTAATGGAGACATAACACAACATAATAAAAAAAAAGGAGATAAATATAACTTAGAAAAAATCAGAAATAATTTTTTACTTCTAAAAATATAACATATTTAATTATTTTAATAATTTATTTATTATAAAATCTATTTTATCTTTATGTAAACTTATATCAGGTGATTTATTTACTTCATTTATACCAGCTTTTTGAATTTTATATGATTTATATATATCATCAATAATAAAATCTATTCCACATAAATTATAATTTAATATATTATTTATTTTTTTGAATAAATTTATATTATCTATATGAATATTATTTATTTTTATATTTTCTAATTTACTACCTTGATGATGATTCGATAATGGATTTGCAATAATAATTGCCCCTTTTTTTATTTTATCTGTTAATTTATATTGTTTTTTTATATAATTATAATCTATATGTTTTTTATCTTTTTCACTAAATTTTTCTAATAAATCATTTAATATTATATCTTTATCTGCTTTTATTTGCAATGGTATTTTTTTCTTTATATCTAAAATTTCATCTTTATAACATAAAATTCTATAATTATAACCTTCTAAATATTCCTCACACATTATTTTTTGAGTTTTACTATTTTTTATATATTTCTTTAAAAAATGTTTTACTAATATATTTTTTAATTCTTCTTTATCTGTTATATTTATAAATACCTTATTACCTAAACTACTATCAATAGGTTTTACTACTAATGGATATTTTATTTTACATTTATTTATTATACTATCAATATATTTTTTTGTTTTAATTCGTTCAAATTCCTCAAATTTAGGAACAGGTATATTATTACTTTTTAATAATAAACTATTATAAGGTTTATCACAATTTCTTTTAGTACATATATCACTATTTGTATGTGTATATATTTTATTTTTAATATATAATTCGTGTTTTTTTAAATCAATATCTATACTCTTATTTTTTCTTTTATATGGTATATTTAATTTTTTACAATTATCTATAAATAAATTTATAATATTTACTTCATTATTACCACCTAACTGTTGTATATTATTATTCATATTTAATATGAATATTATTATAATTAATAGTAATAACAAAAGCATATTATATATACAAATATAAAAATTTATTTTTTCGCAGTAATTATTTATATATATTATTTAATTGATTATTAACTCTAATAAATGTTGTTCTTTTACTTAATTCCTTTAAATATTTAGCACCTACATATGTTAATGTTGAACGAATTCCTCCTAATAAATCTAAAATTGTATTTTCAACAGGTCCTTTATAGGGTATTTTTACTGTTTTTCCTTCTGAAGATCTATAATTAGCAACACCACCAGAATGTTTATTCATAGCAGTATCACTACTCATTCCATAAAATAATTTAAATTTTTTCCCATCTTCCTCTACTAAATCTCCTCCAGATTCAGTATGTCCGGCAAAATAACCACCAGCCATAATAAAATCAGCACCAGCACCAAATGCCTTACTAAAATCTCCTGGAACAGTACAACCTCCATCAGAAATAATATGCCCCCCAATTCCATGAGCAGCATCTGCACACTCCATAACTGCTGATAATTGTGGAAATCCTACTCCGGTCTGTTTTCTAGTAGTACAAACACTACCTGGTCCAATACCTACCTTAATTATATCAGCACCTGCTAGTAGTAATTGTTCAGTCATTTCTGCAGTTACAACATTACCAGCAATAATAATTTTATCTGGATATTCTGTTCTATATTTTTTTACACAATCTGTAAAACTTTCTGTATAACCATTCGCTACATCAATCATAATTAAATTAATTTGTGGAATTAATAATAATAATTCTTTTGTTTTTTCAAAATCCTTATCAGATATACCACTAGAAATACATACATAATTATAATTTATATCTACATTAGGTGTATTTGTAAAATTTGTCCATTCTTCAATACTATAATGTTTATGAATACAAGTCATAATTTTATGTTTCTGACATTCTAAAAACATTTCAAATGTTCCAGTTGTATCCATATTAGCAATCATTATTGGAACACCTGACCATTTTTGTTTTGAATGTAATGTTTTAAATGTTCTATTTAAATCAACATCAGAACGACTTTTAATAGTACTACGTTTTGGTTTTATTAAAACATCTGAAAAATCTAGTTTAATTCCTTCTTCTATTTTTACCATTCTAAATAAACTTGTCTATTAATTTTTAAGTAATTAATATAATATTTCAATATTATTTTTATTTATTTATTTTATTATTATATCTCCATTCACCTTTATATATTAGTTCTTTATTTCTATTATATTCTTCTCCATAACCATTACTCATATTATGAGTCCAAAAACCTTTATAACATATTGAACCAGTGTTAAAATATAATATACCATAACCATCACGTAAATCATTAATAAAATTTCCTTTATATAAAATATTTGTAGTTTCTATATTATATAATGTTCCATATCCTTGTTTACAATCATTAACAAAATTTCCTTCATATAATAATTTATGTTTCAAATATAATTTTCCTAATCCATTTTTTAATCCAGATTTAAAATCACCTATATAATAATAATCATTATTATATAATTCACCTCTTTCATCAAATAAATCATTTTTAAAAAATCCTATATATTTCATATTTTTTTTATATAACTTTCCACTTCCTTCTTTTTTATTATTACTAAAATTTCCTTCATAATATAATTCATTATTATTATAAATTTTACCATACCCATTTTTTAAATTATCTATAAAATTTCCTTCATATAATAATATATTATTTTCATATTCCTTACCATACCCATTTTTAAAACCATTTTCAAATAAACCATCATAATGCACAAATCCATTATCTAAATATATAATACTTTGTCCATAATATTTATCATCTTTAAATTTTCCTTCATATTTTAAATTTCCATTTTCCCAATATTCTAAACCATTTATTAATAAATCATTTTTCCAAAAACCATCTATTTTTAACTGTCCATTTTTATAATATAATTTGCCACTCCCTTCTTTTTTATTATTAATAAAATAACCTTTATAATAAATTTTATTTGATTCTAAATAATATAATGTTCCGGAACCATGTTTCATATTATTTTCCCATTCACCTTCATATAATAAATTATTATTTATATAATCTTTACCATAACCATTTATTATATCATCAATAAAATATCCCTCAAATATTTTCATATTATTATTTAAAATTACACCTAATCCATTTTTCTTATTATTAATAAATTGACCTTCAAATATTTTTTCACCAGTTATATTATATTCTATACAATATCCTTCTTTAATATCATTTAAATAAACACCTTCGAATTGTTTAATATTACTATTTGTATGATTTTCTACACTATATTTTTTTTTATAGAAACAATTCCCCATATATTTAGTTCTATTTTTTTTATGAAAAAAAAAATATAATTAACTAATATATATATTAATATGCAACAAGAATATTTATTACAAGATAAAGATAAATTTTATAATTGGGTATATCCAAAATATGAAGAGACTGTTATGACCCATACTATGCATCCTAATCCCGAATATAATAATTTTGAATTATCACAAGGACAAAAATATGTTAAGGATTTTTTAGTTAATTCTCCTTATAGAGCTATATTATTATATCACGGATTAGGCACTGGTAAAACTTGCTCTGCATTAATAACTACAGAACAATTAGTTTCACAAAAACACGTTCTCCTATTTATACCAGCTTCATTAAAACAGAATTGGCTAGGAGAACTAACTAAGTGTGGTTCTCCTATTTATAATGATAAAGATTTAATTTATAAAAACTACACATTTATTAATTATAATAGTTCTAATATTAAAAATGTATATAGTTCTAATGGAATCATAAATAACTTTTATTTAGGTTCTATTGTTAAATATACTATTAAAGATATTAATAAAATAGGAAAAATTACTAAAATTAATAATGGTGTTTTTAATCAATCTACTTATAAAGTTTCTAATATTACAGTACAAATTATTGAAGACCCTGAACAACAAGATAACATTGATAAAGGCGATAATATTTTTGATACTTTAGATATAATTAATGATAATGTACAATTACACGAACCTGAAAATATTAATCCATTTGATAATAAAATTATCATATTTGATGAAGTTCATAATTATATTGTTACACTAGCTAATATATTAAAAAAAAATAATAAACTTACTCCTATACAAAAAGTTAAAAAAGATATTTACGAACATTTAAAATCTGCTATTAATTGCAAAATTATTTTATTAAGTGGAACTCCTATTGTTAATAATTGCTTTGAAATTTCATATATTTCCAATATTTTAAATGGTTCTAATATTATATATAAATTCCAATTTATTATTTCTGGTAACAAAATATTATCCTCTGTTGATAAGATTAAAAATAAACTTATATCCAATATAAATTTTATTAATTATGTCAATATTGAATTCTTAAATAATTACATTAATATATATATTACATTTAATCCAGATGAATTTACTAAAATTGATAACATTAATAATTATATATTGCAACGCGATAATAATATTTTATATAATAATATAGACAAAAAAATCAAATACATAAAAAGTTATATTGAACAAATATTAAATGAATTCAATTTTTCACCTATATTTATTAAAATTAAAAAAGAACAGATTAATGATAGTTATATGCCTGAAAATAATACACAATTCATTAATAAATTTTTAACATCAGAATATGACCCAGAATATAATACTAATTATTATAAACAAGTCAAAAATATTAACATTATTAAAACTTTATTAGCTGGTAAAATATCATATATTAAAGGAGAAATTCCTACAAAATCTATTAAATATGATTTACATATACCTATGGGTCAAGATCAAGAAAATAAATATATTTTTGTTAGAAATGAAGAAATACAATCTTCTAAAAAAAAATCTATGAAAGATGATGATACTAATTTATCTAGTTTAAGATCTAAAAGTAGACAACTATGTAATATATTTATACCATTATCTGAAATTAATTTAGATACTTTTAATGATGATGATGATGATGATAATGACATAAATAATGAATCTGATACGAATGATTTATCTACTAATATTACTAAAACTACTGATATTAATACTAAAATTATTAAATTTATTAATACTAAACTTAACTATATACAAAAAGAAGATATTACTGATGATATTCAAAATTTAGAAGATAAATTAGTTGATTATGAAACAGCTAATGATATAGAAAACATTATTAAAACAAAAAATAATTTATATAAACTTAAAACTGATATTATATTAAACAAAATCAATCTTTATACTAACAAATATTCTTTTATGATTGATAAATTAATAAAAAGTAAAAATAAAGATTATGTAGAAGATAATAAAATATATCCTTCGGGTAAAGTATTAATATATTCTGATTTTAGAGAACTTAAAAGTGGTGGTGTTAATTTTATAGGACAATTATTATTAATTGAAGATTTACAATTTATATCATTTGACCAAATATTTTTAAATGATGAAATTATTAATTCTATTTTTGTAACACCTGACGAAAAAAAACAACTTAAAGATATATTTTTTACAGATATTCTTAAAAATAAAATTATTGAAAAATATCAAGAAATTATTGATACATCATATTCTTCTTATAAAAATAATATATTTTATTTATGGAAAACATCTGATTCTATATCTTCAAGAAATAACTATATCGCACATATTATTTTTAATTCTGATGAAAATAAAATTGGTAATTTAATAAGAACTATCTTTATTACTAAAAGTGGTTCCGAAGGTATATCATTCTCCTCTATTAGACAAATACATATTATTGAACCATATTGGCAATTAACTAGAAATACACAAGTTGTTGGTAGAGGTATTAGAAAAAATTCTCACAAACAACTTGATAAATCTAAACATAATGTATTCGTTTACAATTATTTATCTACTTTTAAAAATGATACTGGTAAATTTAATCTATTATCTGATAATAATTTAACTACAGATCAATATATTACCGCTGTATCATTTAAAAAACAATCTATCATTAATACATTCTATAATATTATTAAAGGTGTTAGTCTTGATTGTCCTTATAATGGTGAAAATATACAATGTTTTTCTTTTAATAATATTGCTTATAATAATAATTTAAATGATAACCCTATTTATTTAAATTCTGATATTGATTCTTTAGATATTCAACATACTAAATTACCTGCTCATCTTATTATTATCAATAATAATAAATATATTTTGCATTCCAATATATTATATGATTATGAAAAATATCAATTACATAATATATTAATTAAAATAGGACATATTAATACAGAACAGGATAATCTTATATTAAATATTACTAGAAAATATGTTAATGATTTTAAATGTAATATACCTGTCGATATTAATACTAATCTCGATTCTAATATTATTAATAATGATAGTTATGGTAATATAACAAATAAATATACCCTTATTAATAATTTACTCGTTGGTGGTGTTGGTAATAACATACCTACTTATGATAGTGATGATGATGAAGATAATGATTATACATCTGATTCTGATTCTGATATTAGTTCTTTATCAGATAATGATGATGATGACGATGATGATGATAATGAAATAAATAATTTTAATAAACATAAAAATATATACAAAAATAAAGAAAAAATTACACAAACATATAATAATATTGTATTTACTATTAACGCTGAACAAATTACATATAAATTGGGTGATTATATTTTCTTATATGATTTATTTTCTAATGATAAAATTTTAGCTGGAAAAATTAATAAAATCACTAATTTATATATTACTATTAATGATATACAAATTCCTATTATTCGTAATAATCTAGATCAACTTATCATTTTATATAAAATTTTATCTAAAAACACATTTTTGCAACAAATTTCCGATGAAATACTTAATTTACATTTACAATATAAATTAATTACTAATATATATGATAAATATCAGCAAAATAGTATTTTAGATAAAATTATTACTATCATCGACAATAAAATTAAATCTAATTATAAACTTAATCCTATTAATATTCTTACTGATATAGATAAAACTACTGATACACAAGAAAATATTAATCCTAAAATATTAGAAAATATTATCAACATTATAAATACTGAAACAGATACTACACCTGATATTAGTTCTGGTCCTATTGAAACTTCATATAGTATTGATTCTACTATTTTATCTACTGATTTCCCTTCTAATACTTTCACTCTTAATTCATCTGAAGGTGAAACTATTACTCAATTATATATAAATATTATTGATAATTATTATAAATTATATTATGATTTTTTTGAACAAACACAGCCATTATATTTTTCTGAAAATTCTATTAATAATAAAAATCAAAAATCAATTAAAAATATAGCTATTAATATTATTAGTAACGAATTAAATAATCAATATAATTTACCTGTTTTAGAACGAAATAGACAACAATATATTGAACTTATTACTTTGTATTTTGTTTTTGAAACTTCTTTAAATATTACTTTAGATGAACTTGAATTTAAGCTATATCAAAATAAAGATTTTACTGGTGATAAAATTAAAAATCTTAATAATATTATAAATCAAGAAGATCCATTATATAAACAATTAAAAATCAAACCTCCTCATTATTTCCAATATATTAAACAAATTCAAAAAATTCAAGATAATACTGATTCTATTGAAGATTCTTCTAATATTATTGATTATATTAATACAAAAGACCCTGATAAATTTAAATATACTGCTGAATTAAATTTAATAAAATATATATATGATCTTAAAAACACTATTCAAGAACTTAAATTAGATATTAACGATATTGAAGCTATAATATATGATACCAATTCTCCTATTACAAAATATATAGAAACTAAAAATAGTGAATTACTTGATTATATTGCATCTACTACAGATCTTAAAGATATTAATATACAAACTACTGATAAAAAAACTAAGAAGGAAAAAAAGGAAAAAAAGGAAAAAAAGGAAAAAAAAGAGAAAAAAGAGAAAAAAAGTAAAAAAACTAAATTAGAAAATACTTCATCTATTACACGTTCTATAGATATTACTAATACTTCTTCTACTGATACACCTATTGAATCGTCAGATACACAAATTATTTCAGATAATAATACCGATTAATATATCCTTATATTATTTTCTTTTATTTTTTTTTAATTTACTTATTTTATTTTTATTTGAAAATTGTATACTACTTTCATCTAATATTGTTCCATCATCGTCATCCGTATCTATATCACTAAATGAATCATCTATATTTGATTCATCTGAACTAGATAATTCTGAACTCTTGTTACTATTATTACTTTTATTACTCATATTACTTTTATTACTTATATTACTATTATTACTATTTGAACTATCATAACCAGATGAACTGTCTGTTGTATCAGAACTAAATAAATCTTCTTCTATAACAGCATTACTTTCTTCTAAATCATATAATGTTTGCGATTGTTCTATATCTGTTTCTATTACTCCATTTTCTTCCATTTCCTTTTTATATCTTTCTGTATCTTTTTTTGCTAATTTATCATATTTATCTCTATCGTTAGAATTTAATGTTTGCCATAATTTTCCAACTCTTTTAGATATATCTCCTAATTTATCATTTGGATATTTTTTTACTATTTTCGGTCTTACATCTTCTAAAAAATAAATATACGATGATTTTGGTCCTTTAATATTATCTATCTTTTTTCTCCCTTGTTTTTTACCTGGTTTTTTATTTGTTTGTTTTAAATATTTTTTTATTAATTCATCTGCCTTATTAGATTTGTTTAAATCAGCACATACATTTTTTATTAATTCCATAGATAAATTATATATATCTCCTTCAAATTTATCTATTATTTTTTTATAATTATTTATCATTATATATTTTTATATTTATATTATTTTTTTATATATAACACATTTAAATTATATTTATTTCACTATATTTTTAACATGTTTTATATGATCATGAATTATATCTCGTAACTCTTCTGATATATTTTTACTACTTTGATTTTCAAATATACTTATACTATACATATTTATTTTATTCTTTATTTTTGTTGAAAATGTAAAAATATCTTGTTGTTCATTATAACTCCATTCATCTATATCATAGTAACTTATTTTTATACTATAATGATTTCTTTTTATATATAAATAATCTTCATATAAATACATATCTACATTGCTACATCTTTTATTATTTAAATGCAATTGTCCCTTAATATAATTTATATATTTATCACTACTAGTTTCTATTATTAAATTTGATGTAAGATATTCTTCTGATTTTTTTGATACACAAGTGCCCATTTTATTTATTATGTTTTTTTATATTTAAATATTATTTTTAAATTATGTATATATATATATATAAAATGAATTATAAGGAAAAATATTTCAAATATAAATTAAAATATTTAAATCTTAAAAATAACTTAATTAGTGGTGGTGGTAGAGCTGAACGAAAATCTAATAATAAATCTAACATAAAAAGACCACCACCACTTCCTCATAAAAAAAAAACACCAAATCTTTCTAAAATTCCTATTGAAGCTGATGAAGCTCAAGATGTCCAATCACCTCATAGTATGTCAAATGTTTTACCAGATATGTCAAGAGAATTAAATCAAGATATCCCAAGACCAAACCTAGTGAACCAATCTAATTTTAAAAAATTTATTTTGCCTGGTTTATTACATGATACACTAAGTGCTCTTGGTCTATTCCCACAACAAGAACCACAACAAGAACCACCACAAGCACTGCCACAAGAACTACCACAAGCACCACCACAAGCACTGCCACAAGCACCACCACAAGAACCACCACAAGAACCACCACAAGCACTGCCACAAGCACTGCCACCATCTAGTTCATTAGATCATACACTAAGTGCTCTTGGTCGACTCTCACTACAAGAACCACAACAAAAACCAGTTGAACAATCTAGAAGATAGTCTGAATTAGGATAATATATATAGAAAATGGTTAATAAAATTAATTAAATATTAATTATTATTATATTATATATATATATATATATATATATGGTTTTAAAAAAATTAGATTGTCGTTTAAAAATAAATAAATCAAAAAAAGCATGTATAAATAAAAAATTAATAAAATCTTCAAAGAAATCTGCAAAGAAATCTGCTAAGAAATCTGCAAAGAAATCTGCTAAGA
>MDTD01059500.1_pt1 | contig 11764 bp, 13 predicted proteins | sample 811221 | NCBI WGS metagenome assembly MDTD01 (sample SAMN05326646, study PRJNA326480) | marine metagenome | isolation source: seawater | place: Pacific Ocean: South West | collected 2011
ATCTGAGCCATGATCAAACTCTTCAGTTAAGAAAAGTCTTTAAAGTGCCTACGCACTTAATACTAGCTCAGCTCGAAACAATTCAACTAGGTTGACTTGTTCAAAGCCGATATCTCTTAAGACACCCAACTCCGAACAGGTCCCACACGTTTGCTTGCCTGATTGTTAAAGAGCCGCGGAGCGTTCGGCGTCTTGCGTCGTTGCCCCGTCGAGGAGTGCGCATTCTACGGATCGGGCCGGACCTGTCAAACCTTTTTTCCGAGCTTTTCTCGAAATTCTTTCCGGTCGCTCAGATTTCAGCCAGCCCGGCCCGCCCGCCAAGGGCCAGGAAATCACACAACCTCTTGATTTACTTGATTATAACCCGGGCAATCTTCTTTTTGCCCGCCTGGATCACCGGGCGCTCGCCGCGCGCGAAGGTCCGCTCCTCGGTAAGCTGGTGGCCATCCACATAGACCGCGCCCCGGCCGAACACATCCTTGGCGGCCTTGCCGTTCTGGGCCAGACCGGCCAGACGCAGCAGCGGCACCACGTGAATGTCGTCGCCCTCCTCGAGCACCACCTCCACCTCCGGCACGTTGTCCGGGATCTCGCCGAGGGCGGTGATGTTGCCCGCGGAGGATGGCGCGGCCCGGGCCGCCTCTTCGCCATGAAAGCGGGTGACCATTTCCAGGGCGAAGGCCTTCTTCGCCTCCTGGGGGCTGCCCAGCCGCTCCGCCTCCGCCTTGCGCTCCGCCAGCGCTTCATTGGACAGGCCGCTGAGCAGTTCGTAGTAGCGCCAGGTGAGATCGTCCGGAATCGACAGCAGCTTGCGGAACATCTCCCCCGGGGCGTCGTTGACGCCGACGTAGTTCTTCAGGGACTTGGACATCTTCTGCACCCCGTCCAGCCCTTCCAGGATCGGCATGGTCAGGCAGATCTGCGGCGCCTGGCCGTGGGCTTTCTGCAGGGTGCGCCCCATCAGCAGATTGAATTTCTGGTCGGTACCGCCCAGCTCCACGTCCGCCTCCATGGCCACGGAGTCATAGCCCTGCACCAGGGGGTAGAGGAATTCGTGGATGGCGATGGACTGATTGGCCCGGTAGCGCTTGTCGAAGTCGTCGCGCTCGAGCATGCGCGCCACGGTGTACTGGCCGGCCAGCTTGATCATGCCGGCGGCGCCCACCTCGTTCATCCAGGTGGAGTTGAACACCACCTCGGTCTTGTCCGGATCGAGGATCTTGAACACCTGCTCCTTGTAGGTCTCAGCGTTGCGCTTGATGTCCTCGGGGCTGAGCGGCGGGCGGGTGGCGCTCTTGCCGGTGGGGTCGCCGATCATGCCGGTGAAGTCACCGATCAGGAACATGACGTGATGGCCCAGCTCCTGGAACTGGCGCAGCTTGTTGATCAGCACCGTGTGCCCCAGGTGCAGATCCGGCGCGGTGGGGTCGAACCCCGCCTTCACCCGCAGCGGCCGACCGCTGGCGATGCGTTCGCGCAGTTCGTCTTCCTGGATGATTTCATCGGCGCCGCGCGACAGCAGCGCCATTTGCTCTTCCACCTTGACCATTACCACCTCGATTCACGGGACGCCGTCGCGCGCGGCGCCACCAGACTGACAGGGAACCCGGCCGCCCCACGGCGGTCACACCAGGCATCCGCCGGGACCGCGAGGCCCGGAAAAGCTGGCTATTGTAGCACTTGAAGGCGCCCGTAGAAGGCGGGTATCTTTGCTGCAATTCAAGGGACCTCCCCATCCCGTACAACCGGAGGCCCGCCATCAATGCCCCAGGCGGCCACCTCAGAGTGTAGCGACCAGATGAGCATGAATTTTTCCGCCCTCGGCCGCATGGTGCGCCGATTTCCCCGTTTGCATCTCGCCCTGTCCGCCGTCCTGGCCATCACCGTGGTCGCCATGGCCTTGAGCCCGGAATCCGGCGAAAGCCATTCCCAGCGCAGCCAGACCGTGACCCTGCCGAAACCGGAGCCCCGCGCCGAAGCCGGCGCCGAGGCGCGCCCGGTGGCGGCCCGCGAGGCGGCGCCGACGCCCGCCCCCGCGCGGCCCGCGCCGGTGGCCCCGGAGCCGGACTGGATTGAGCTGGAAGTGCAATCCGGCGACACCCTGTCCGCCTTGCTCCAGGAGCACGGCGTCACCGCCGCCCAGGTGCACCGCCTGGTGAACGGCGACGACCGCCTGGCGGCCCTGGCCCGCATCCGTCCCGGCGAGACCCTGGGCATCACCCTGGACGACCAGGGCGAACTCAACGCCCTGCGTTACCACCCCACCCGGGTGCAGACGGTGAAGGCCACCCTGGGCGACGACGGTCGCTGGCAGGTGAAAAGCGAGACCCGGGAATACCAGCGCCGGGTGCGCTTCGCCGAGGCGACCATCGACAATTCCCTGTTCCTGGCCGGCCACGCCGCCGGCATGAGCGACAATCTCACCATGCAACTGGCCAACATCTTCGGCTGGGACATCGACTTCGTGCTCGACATCCGCAACGGCGACCGCTTTCGGGTGCTCTACGAGGAGCTCTATCTGGACGGCGAGAAAGTCGGCGTGGGCAACATCCTGGCGGCGGAGTTCTGGACCCAGGGCCGGCATCTCACCGCCTACCGCTTCGAGACCCGCTCCGGCGACGCCGACTACTTCGACAGCGAAGGGCGCTCCATGCGCAAGGAGTTCATCCGCACCCCGGTGGCCTTCTCGCGGATCAGCTCCCGTTTCAGCCTGGGCCGCAAGCACCCGATTCTGAACAAAGTGCGCGCCCACCGTGGCATCGACTATGCCGCCCCCAGCGGCACGCCGATCAAGGCCGCCGGCAAGGGCAAGGTGATCTTCGCCGGGGTCAAGGGCGGCTACGGCAACGTGCTGATTCTCAAGCACGGCCAGCGCTACTCCACCCTGTACGCGCACATGCGCGGTTTCGCCCGAGGCATCCGCGTGGGCAGCCGGGTGAACCAGGGCCAGACCATCGGCTACGTGGGCATGTCCGGCCTGGCCACCGGCCCACACTTGCACTATGAGTTCCGGGTCGACGGCGTGCACCGCAACCCGCAGACCGTGCCGCTGCCCAAGGCGCAAAGCGTCACCGACAACGAGAAACCCCAGTTCCTGGTGCGGGCCAAGCGGCTCGAGGCGCAAATGACCTTGTTCGCCGAGGCCGCCACCCTGGCCAGCAGCAATGTCCTCTGAGGGCCTGTTCGCCGGTCTGATGACCGGCACCAGCCTGGACGGCGTGGACGCCGTCCTGGCCCGCTTCGGCGAGCACCGCGTGGAGTGGCTCGCCCACCACAACGCCCCGCTTCCCACCGACCTGCGCGACACCCTGCTGGCCCTGACCCGGCCCGGCGCCGACGAAATCGACCGCGCCGGCCCCTGCCACCGGGCACTGGGGCGGCTCTACGCCGACGCGGTGACGGCGCTGCTGGAGCGCGCCGGCGTGGCGCCGTCGCAGGTCACGGCGATCGGCAGCCACGGCCAGACCGTGCGCCACCGGCCCGGCACCGACGGCTTCAGCCTGCAACTGGGCTGCCCGGACACCCTGGCCACGGCCACCGGCATCCCGGTGATCCACGATTTCCGCAACAAGGACATGGTGCTGGGCGGTCAAGGCGCGCCTCTGGCGCCCCGCTTCCACGAGCACCTGTTCGCCGATCCCGAGCGCCGCGTGGCGGTGCTCAACCTGGGCGGCATCGCCAATGTCAGCCTGCTCGACCGGGGGACGTTGACCGGCGGCTTCGACACCGGCCCGGCCAACACCCTGCTGGACCTCTGGTACCGGCGCCACCAGGGCGGGGCCTTCGATCGGGACGGCGCCTGGGCCGCCGGCGGCCAGGTGCTGCCGGACCTGCTGGACGCCCTGCTGGCGGATGCCTACTTCCACCGGCCACCGCCGAAAAGCACCGGCCGGGAGTATTTCCATCTGGACTGGCTGGCGCCTTTCCTGCGCGAAGCGCCGGCGCCCCGGGACGTACAGGCGACCCTGGCGGAGCTCACCGCGCGCACCGTGGCCGACGCCCTGGCGGACTTCGCCCCGCGGCGGCTGCTGGTGTGTGGCGGCGGCGCCCACAACCGGGACCTGATGAACCGCCTGTCGCGGCGGCTGGGCCTGGCGGTGGAAAGCACGGACGTGGCCGGTCTGGCCCCGGACCGGGTGGAAGCGACCGCCTTCGCCTGGCTGGCCTGGGCCTGGTGGGAAAGAGTGCCGGGCAACGCGCCGGCGGTCACCGGCGCCCGCCGGCCGGCGGTGCTGGGCCGTCTGACCCTGCCGGATTAGACCCCCTAGACGAATAGCGTGCCGGCCAGGGCGCAGACCGCGCCGAGCAGGGCGCCGGCGCCGATGTCGGAGGGATAGTGCACCCCGAGCAGCACCCGGGAGAGCCCCACCAGCATGGCGAACGCCAGTGCCACCGTGGCCGCCACCGGATAGAACACGCCCATGAGCGTGGCCATCACGAAGGCCGCGGCGGTGTGGCCGGAGGGGAAGCTGAAGCGGTCGGCGGGCTGCAGGAAGACGCACAGGGACTCGTCCATGTCCGCCGGCCGGGGGCGCTTGATCAGATTCTTGAGCGCCATGAAGGCCGGCACTTCCAGCCCGTAGGCGATCACCGCCGCCAGGGCGAATTGGGCGCCGTGGGCACGGTCCAGCAACCAGATCACCAGAATCAGAAACACGTAGAAAGGACCGTCGCCGAGGCGGGAGATACCACGGGCCAGTTGCGCGCGATGCGCCGCCCGGGGCTGCCGCAACAACCAGCAGATGGCGCGGGTATCGGCGGCGGTCATACGCTGTAGTGAAGGTCGCTGTATCATCATGTCCTCCAGCTTCCGTGCCGTTGACGACAATCCTCTGATACTTTGATGACCGTTAGATGACGGCGACGGTTCCCCCGATCATACCGAGAAGGAGGAACCACAGCCACAGGTGGTGGCCGCGTTGGGATTGTTGACGATGAACCGGGAGCCCATCAGCCCCTGCTCGTAGTCCACCTCGGAGCCATCCAGGTACTGGATGCTCATGGCGTCCACCAGCAGGGTCACGCCCTCGCGGTCCACGGAGGTGTCGTCCTCGTTGACGGCCTCGTCGAAGGTAAACCCGTAGGAAAACCCCGCGCAGCCACCGCCGGTGATGTACACCCGCAGCTTGAGGTTGGGGTTGCCCTCGTCGTCACGGAGCTCGCGCACCTTGGTGGCGGCCCGTTCGGTCAGAATGATGGGACTGGAATCGCTCATGTCGGTCTGAACTGCTATCACCCGCTCATGGTCCAATACCCGAGTGATACAGTCAAGAATTCTCCGGCGCCGGACCGTCGCCGTCCGCCGTGGCACCGGGCTTTTCCGGCGCGGGCAGATTGCGGCGCTCGTCGTCCAGGCGCACCAGCTTGCCGTTGACCCGGGCACCCATGAGCATTTCGATCATCACGTAGAAGACGTTGCCTTCCACCTGGGCCTTGTCGGCCAGTTCCAGGTGCTCGGTGGCGTTCACGTCGCCCTCCACCCGGCCGTTGATGGTGATGCGCGGAACCCGAATCTCGCCGCGCACCACGCCGCTTTCGCCGATCACCAACTGGCCCCCTTGTTCGCCGACGGTGATGTTGCCGTCCACTTCCCCCTGGACGTGCAGACCGCCATTGAACTCGATGTCCCCCACGATGCGGGCACTGGGGGCGATCAGGGTGTGGTCACGGAAATTCTGCTGACCACCCGCGTTTTTCTTGTCTCGCCTCACCTGCTCTCTCCTGCTTGTCGGTCGGTTTCGCTGAGGGCGGAGCCAGCCCATCACCATGGCAGACTCTGGGTCACTTCCGCCCGCCGGCCGCCGGTGGCGCGCGCGGTCATTTCCAGCGCGCTCACCTGCAGCGCCTCCGGCACCGTCAGGGTACCGGAAAGTTCCTGGAAATAACGGAACCGGAAACGCAAATCGCTGTTCTCGTCGAGCAGATCGTCCGTCTCCAGGGTCACCGCCTCGCCGTCCCGGGTGCCCTTGAGCCGCAAACTGACATTCCCGGACAGGTAGCCCCGGTTGTCGCCGCCGGCCTGGATCAGGATCAAACGGTAACGGAAGCGACGCTCGCCGTCGGCGGGCACCACCTCGAACTTCTGCACCTGCAGGGGCTGATCCACGGTGCCCGGCGACATCACGTTCTTGTAGAACGCCACCGCCTCTTCCAGCTCCGCCGCCTGGTCACGCAGGCCGCGAATCTCCTGGCGCAACTGTTCGCCGGCCTGGTCGGACACCTCGGCGTCGGCGCGGAAACGGGCCAGATCATGGCGGGCGCTGGCGAGCTTGTCGCGGGCCTCTTCGAGGTCGGCGCGCAGGGTCTGGTTGCGGCGGTCCTGGTCCAGGGCGCCGCCCTGTCCCAGCCAGATACCGGCGCCGAAGGCGATCAGCACGGCCAGGATCGCCAGGATCGTGGCCAGCGCCAGCCGGCGCCGCTGCCGGGAGGGGCTCACCGGCATCAGCACCACGTCATCGACGCCGGCGCGGGGGCGGTCGCGGCGAGCCATCAGGACGGGGCTCCGCCGCGGCCGGCGCCGCCCGCGATCGCCCTATCCTCTTCAAGCCTTGCCGCCACCTGGGCCATAGACCGGGACTCCATCACTGGGTTGCTCGGGAAAACCCGAATGATAGGCACCGCCAGCAAGACCGGCAACTCAGCGCTTTTCCTCGCCGCCGTCGGTGCCCACCACCCGGGCGCGGTCCAGGGCCATGCCCTCGCCTTCCTGAAGCCGGTCCGCCAGGGAGTCGTAAAGCGGGCGCAACCAGACGATCTTGGACACCGCCGCCGCCAGGAAGGCGCCGGCCATCAACGGCAACAGGATATCGTGGCGATTGCCGGTGAGCTCCATGACGATCACGAAGGAGGTGATCGGCCGCTGGATCACCGCCGCCAGGAAGGCGGCCATGGCCACCAGGGTGAGCCCGACCACGGAAATGCCCGGAAACAAGCCACCAAGCACGTTGCCGACCCCGGCGCCGGCGGCCAGGCTGGGGGAAAACAGCCCGCCCGGGATGCCGGTGAAATAGGACACCAGGGTGGCGGCCATCTTGGCCAGGGGGAAGGTCCAGTCGCCCTGGGCCTCCTCGGTGAGCAGATGCCGCGCCTGTTCGTAGCCGCTGCCGTAGGTGGCGCCGCCGGTGACCAGGCCCAGGAACACCACCACCAGGGCGCACAGCAGCACCACCCGGTAGGGGTGGCGGCGGGCATAGGGCGAGAGAAAACGGCTGCCGGCGATCAGCATGCGGCTGAAGGCACCACCCAGCAGGCCGCAGACCAGAGCCGCCACGCCAATGGCCAGCCAGTCCCGGGTGATGTCCAGGGTGCCCTGGGGGTGGCCGAAGAAGCTGTAGTGGCCGGCGATGGCCAGCACCACCACCCCGGAAAGAATGATCGCCAGGATCAGGGTACCGCTGGTGCGCTGTTCGAAGGAGCCGGCCAGTTCCTCGATGGCGAACACGATCCCCGCCAAGGGCGCGTTGAACGCCGCCGACACGCCGGCGGCGCCGCCGGCCACGATCAGCGAGGTATCCACGTACTTCTGCTGCAACCGTCCGATGCGCCCCACGGAATACATCATGGCGGCGCCCATGTGCACGCTCGGCCCCTCGCGGCCGATGCTGGCGCCGCTGAGCAGGCCCACGCAGGTGAGCGCGAACTTCATCAGGATCACGCGGAAGGAAAGAAAGGTAGGCCGCAACCAGTGATAGCGTTGCTTAAGAACGACCAGCACCTGGGGGATACCACTGCCCTGGGACTCCGGACCGGTGCGGCGCATCACCGCCACCACCAGCAGCATGCCCAGCGGCGTGACCAGGATCGGCAGCAACGCGGAGCGCTGCTGCATCTGGAAAAACAGGCTGGCGCAATACTCCGCCACCCAGGCGAACCCCACCGTGATCAGGCCCACCAGCAAGGCGCCGATCCAGAACACCACCCGCATTTTCCAGTCTTCCAGAGTCCCGAGCTGCCTGCGAGTCAGACGCCGGGTGCGAAACAGGTAGTATCGCAGCAGACGGCTGGCGCGCTTTGGCTTGTTCACGGCATTCCTCTTTGTTCGGGTCGGGCGGCTCGGCGAGGCCGCGCTTGCGAGACCGCCGCGCGGGCGATCGGGCAGGAAAGAATGTTGGGATCAATTACGGACGGCTTTAGTATAGCCCCCCGGAGCGGCAACACTCCAATGCCGCGCCCCGATCAACTTGTAAGTAACCTCTACGCCGGCCCCGCCGGCGCGCGCCGGAGACCCGCCCTATGCTGTGGCTGAAAGCCTTCCACATTATCGCCGTGATCTGCTGGTTCGCGGGCATCTTCTACCTGCCCCGGCTGTTCGTTTACCACGCCATGGCCGAGGACCAGGCCGGCCGCGAGCGCTTCAAGATCATGGAACGCAAGCTCTACCGGGGCATCATGAACCCCTCCATGATCGCCACCGTGGTGCTGGGCGTGTGGATGCTGGCAATGCGCTGGGACTACTACAAGACCCAGGGCTGGATGCACGCCAAGCTGGCGCTGGTGGTGCTGCTGATCGGCTACCACCACGTGTGCCTGGCCTACCTGAAGAAATTCGCCGCCGACGCCAACACCAAGAGTCACAAATTCTATCGGGTGTTCAACGAAATCCCGGTGTTGCTGCTGATCGCCATTGTTATCCTGGTGGTGGTGCGACCCTTCTGAATGGCGACCACGGGAGCCCCTGATGAAACCCAATATTCTGGTGATCGCCGGCCATGACCCCTCCGGGGGTGCCGGCATCCACGCCGACATCGAAGCGATTCACGGCCAGGGCGGCTTCGCCAGCACCCTGATCACCGCCCTGACGGTGCAGAACAGCCGCAACGTCACCGGCTTCCAGCTCACTCCCATGGAGCTGCTGGAACGCCAGGCGGACGCCCTGCTCGCCGACTACGACTACCAGGCGGTGAAGATCGGCATGACCGGCTCCGTGGAAATGGTGGAATGGATCGCCCGCCTGCTGGCGCGCCTGCCCGGCGTGCCGGTGGTGCTGGACCCGGTGCTTGCCGCCGAGGCCGGCGGCAGCCTGTCCCGGGGCGATCTCGCCGAAGCCATGCTCAACAGCCTGGCGCCCCTGACCACGGTGCTCACCCCCAACCTGCCCGAAGCGGAGAAGCTCAGCGGCGAGGCCGGGGTGGACGCCGCCGGGGCCGCCCTGACCGCGCGCACCGGGCGCGCGGTGCTGGTCACCGGCACCCACGACGACACCGACCAGGTCAGCAACCATCTGTTCGACGGCGACCGCCGCCGGCACTGGGACTGGCCGCGCCTGCCGCAGGTCTACCACGGCTCCGGCTGCACCCTGGCCTCCGCCCTGGCCTGCCGGCTGGCCCGCGGCGACGCCCTGGAAGACGCCGCCGGCGCCGCCCAGGCGTGGCTCCATGAGGGCCTGCGCAACGCCTGGCGCCCCGGCGGCGGCCAATTCGTTCCCGACCGGAGGTTCCAGCCATGAGCGCTCCCGAAACCGATCGCGTGCGCGGCCTGTACGCGGTCACCGACCCGGATCTTTGCCCCGGCGAACGGGTGCTGGACGCCGGCGCCGCCGCCCTGCGCGGCGGTGCCGCGATGCTGCAGTACCGCGACAAACACGCCGATACCGCCACCCGCCGTCACCGCGCCGCCCGCCTGGCGCTGCTGTGCCAGGAATACGGCGCCCTGTTCATCGTCAACGACGACCCGGCCCTGGCCGCCGAGGTGGAAGCGGACGGCGTGCACCTGGGCCAGAGCGACGGCCGTATCGACGCCGCCCGCCAGTTGCTGGGCGGCGACAAACTGATCGGCGTATCCTGCCACGGTCGCCTGGACCTGGCCCGAAACGCCGCCGACGAGGGCGCCGACTACCTGGCCCTGGGCCGTTTCTTCCCCTCGCGCACCAAGCCCCAGGCGCCGCCGGCGGATCTGGACACCCTGCGCGAGGCCCGGCGCCGCTTTCGCCAGCCCCTGGTGGCCATTGGCGGTGTCAACGCCGACAACGCCGGTGCCCTGATCGAGGCCGGCGCCGACGCGGTGGCGGTGATTCACGGCCTGTTCGGGGTCCCGGACGACGCCGCCGTGGAAGCCGCCGCCCGCCGCCTGGCGGGCCTGTTTCCAGGCTGACCGCGCCGCCTTCCGGTAGGAAAAGTGCCATGCCCGTCTGACAGAATTCCGGGCAGGGAGTAGAATACGCGCGGCGGAATCAGCCCAGAGCCGCAATCATCTTCCAAGGAGTCCCCATGAGTCGCACGCAATCCGAACAGTTGTTCCGTCGCGCCCAGCAGCACATTCCCGGGGGCGTGAACTCCCCGGTGCGCGCCTTCAAGGGCGTCGGCGGCACGCCGGTGTTCTTCCACCGCGCCGAGGGCCCCTACCTGTACGACGAGGACGACAACCGCTACGTGGACTACGTGGGCTCCTGGGGGCCGATGATCCTCGACCACAACAACGAGGCGGTGCGCGAGGCAGTGCAGAAGGCGGTGGCCGATGGCCTCAGCTTCGGCGCGCCCACCGCCGCCGAGGTGGACATGGCGGATCTGGTCTGCGAGCTGGTGCCCTCCATGGACATGGTGCGCATGGTCAACTCCGGCACCGAGGCCACCATGAGCGCGATCCGCCTGGCCCGGGGTTACACCGGCCGGGACAAGATCATCAAATTCGAGGGCTGCTACCACGGTCATGTGGACAGCCTGCTGGTGAAGGCCGGCTCCGGCGCGCTGACCCTGGGCACCCCCAGTTCCCCGGGCGTGCCCAAGGCGGTCACCGACGACACCCTGACGCTCAACTACAACGACGCCGGCGGCCTGGAGGAAGTGTTCAAGGCCCAGGGCGAGCAGGTCGCCGCGGTGATCGTGGAACCGGTGGCCGGCAACATGAACTGCGTGCCGCCCACCCAGAGTTTCCTGGAAGCACTGCGCAAGTACTGCGACGAGCACGGCGCGGTGCTGATCTTCGATGAGGTGATGACCGGCTTCCGGGTGTCGCTGGGCGGTGCCCAGGCGTTCTACGGCGTGACCCCGGACCTGACCACCCTGGGCAAGATCATCGGCGGTGGCATGCCGGTGGGCGCCCTGGGCGGCAAAAAGGCGATCATGGAGCATCTGTCTCCGCTGGGCCCGGTCTACCAGGCGGGCACCCTGTCCGGGAACCCGGTGGCCATGGCCGCCGGCCTGGCCACGCTGAAACAGCTGCGCCGGGACGGCTTCTACGAGGAGCTGGCCGCGAAAACCGAGAAACTCACCGAGGGCATGGCCACACTGGCCCGGGAAGCGGGCATCGCCTTCCACACCACCCGGGCCGGCGGTATGTTCGGGCTCTACTTCACCGAGCAGACCCGGATCACCCGCTTCGACGAGGTGATGGCCTGCGACCCGGCGCGCTTCGGCGCCTTCTTCAACGCCATGCTGGATCGCGGCGTTTACCTGGCGCCCAGCTCCTTCGAGGCGGGCTTCGTGTCCATCGCGCACAGCGACGAGGACATTGACGCTACCCTGGACGTGGCGCGGGAAGCGTTCTCGGCACTGTAACCTTAACCACGCCGCGATAGGATCAGCGCGCCAATGGCGCCAGCCGGCCGCCGGTCAGCGCCAGCAGGTCCGCCGGCGCCATCTCGATCTCCAGCCCGCGCCGGCCGGCGCTCATGTACAGACTCGGATGCCGGTGGGCGCTCTCATCCAGCCACAGGGGCAGGCGTTTTTTCTGGTTCATCGCGGATTCCCGGGAAAGGCGGCTTTGATCTTGAGGAAGAAGTAGTCGCTGTCCCGGTAGCCATAGGCCATACGCTTGATGACCTTGATGC
>MDTD01103112.1_pt1 | contig 11764 bp, 13 predicted proteins | sample 811221 | NCBI WGS metagenome assembly MDTD01 (sample SAMN05326646, study PRJNA326480) | marine metagenome | isolation source: seawater | place: Pacific Ocean: South West | collected 2011
GAAAAATATGATGAAGCAGTAGAGTTATATAAAAAAGTTTATGAAAAGATTGACGGTGAAAGTGATGATGATAAAGCATTAAAGGCTCAGATTACTTTTATGCAAGCAGAATGTTATCTATTTTCAGGAGATATAGATCAGGCAGAAACTTATTATAAGAGAGCTATTGAATCAAATTTTAATGGAATTAATGATCCTATTAAATACGATGCTTCAATAAAATATTTAAAATATGCGGATGTTCTTAGAATGAGAGGGGCTTATAAGACTGCAAAAAGATATTATACAAAATTTTTAGTTGCAAATGGCATGAATAAATCTACTGTTGAGGATTTAGTAGAAAAAGATCGTAAAATTGAGGATTATGTGCCAGGAGAGATGGGTTTAAGATCGTGTAATTTTGCATTAAAATGGAAGAATATGCCTACAAGGTATAAAGTAAAGTCAATGCCTTTATTGAATACCGAGTATATTGAATACGGAGTTTCTTTTGGGGACGAAGATTACCTAAGTCTTTATTTTACTTCTTCAAGGGCTGGAGGAGTTTCTGAAAAGACTGATCCATGGACTGGAGAGTTTTTCTCAGATATATATCAAACAAAAATGGATAAAAAAGGAAGATGGAGTATTCCGGAAATTTTACCTGAACCTATTAATACAGAAGGAAATGAAGGTTCTGTTTTCCTTAATTCAAGCGGCACAAGAATGTATTTAACTAGATGTAAGGCTGAAAAAAAGAAAATTAATAATTGTCATATATATGTTTCCAAGAAGAGTAAAAGTGGTAGAAGTTGGTTAGAACCAGAGTTGTTACAGATTGATATTGATAGTAATATCTCTATTGGTCACCCTACACTTAATGAAGAAGAAACTATGTTAATATTTTCTTCTGAGATGTCTACAAATAAAGAAGAAGGTTATGGAGGGAAAGATTTATGGGTGGTTAATAAAGAAAAAAGAAATAATTGGAGTAAGCCTAAGAATTTAGGTTCTTCTGTTAATACGAATGGTGACGAGATGTTTCCTTTCTTACATAAAGATGGCACTCTTTATTTTGCTTCAACAGGTCATGTAGGAATGGGAGGACTTGATATTTATAAAACATCACAAGATGAATTTAATAATTGGATAGATCCAATTAATTTAAAATTTCCAATTAATTCTCCAGCTAATGATTTTGGTATTATTGTTGAAGATGATGGAGAGCAGGGGTATCTTATTTCAAGTAGAAAGAGAGGGAATAAAGGAAAAGATGATATATATCAGTTTACTCTTCCTGGTTTAGAGTTTTCTGTTACTGGAATTTTAACTGATTCTAAAAGCGGAGCTATTCTTACAGGAGCACCTATTCAATTATTATCTAATGAAGGAGGTGTTCGTCAAACTTTTACAGATAATACGGGTACATATCAGTTTGATTTAGAACCGCTAACAACATATAAGATTATAGTTGATATAGAGGGATATCTTTCTAAAACTGTTAGTGAAACTACTTTAGGTATTGAAAACGATTCAATTTTTGAGATTAACATACCTATAGATCCAATAAAAAAGGAAATTATTTTACCTAGAATAGAATATGACTTTGCTAAGTGGGATCTTAGACCTCAATCTATTATTGATTTAGATATTTTAACTGAAACTTTAAAAGAAAATCCAGAGGTAATGATTGAATTAAAATCTCATACTGATTTTGTAGGAACGTATACTCAGAATATGGTATTATCACAGCAAAGAGCCGATGTGTGTATAGCATATTTAATTAGTCAAGGAATAGAGCCAGGAAGATTAATTGCAAAAGGTATGGGAGAGACTGAACCATTTGTAATTGAAGAAAAGGATGGGAGGTTTGATGTTGGAGATGTATTGACAGAACGTTACATTAAAAGAATATTTTCGAAAAAGAATAAAGAAAAGGCGCATCAGTATAATAGACGAACTTCTTTTAAAGTTCTTGAACAAGATTATGAGCCTGTTGATAGTAATGGAGCTAATAAGTAAATACTAAATTAATATTATTAAAGCGTCCTAATTATTAGGATGCTTTTTTTGTACATATGAAACAATTAGAAAGATATATCCAAAGAGGTGTTTCTGCTGATAAGGAAGATGTTCATAATGCGATTAAGAATGTAGATAAAGGTTTATTTCCATCAGCTTTTTGTAAGATAGTTCCAGATTATCTAGCAAATAATAAAGATTATTGTGTTGTTATGCATGCTGATGGGGCTGGCACAAAATCTTCATTAGCTTATATGTATTGGAAAGAGACAGGTGATCTTTCTGTATGGAAGGGAATAGCCCAGGATGCTTTGATTATGAATATTGATGATCTATTATGTGTTGGGGTTTGTGATGACATTATGCTTTCTTCTACTATTGGTAGAAATAAAAGGTTAATCCCAGGAGAAGTAATTGCAGAGATTATTAATGGAACACAAGAATTATTAGATGATTATCAGAAACAAGGTATTAATATAATATCAACAGGAGGAGAGACAGCTGATGTAGGCGATTTAGTACGGACAATTATTGTTGATTCAACAGTTGTTGCCAGATTAAAAAGAAATGATGTTATTAATAATGCGAATATAACATCTGGTGATGTTATTGTTGGACTTTCTTCTTCTGGTCAAGCAACATATGAAAAAGAGTATAATAGTGGCATAGGAAGTAATGGACTTACTTCTGCAAGACATGATGTTTTTTCCAAAATTTTAGCAAATAAATACCCTGAGAGTTTTGATAATTCCTTACCTAAGGATTTAGTCTATTCAGGTACTAAATTATTAACGGATAGAATCAAGGATATGACTTTAGATGCAGGCAAGTTAGTTTTGTCACCAACAAGAACATATATGCCTATTATGAAGAAGATACTTGATAAGTATCGTAATCAAATACATGGGGCGATACATTGTTCGGGAGGAGCGCAGACTAAAGTCTTACATTTTGTAAATAATTTACATATTATTAAGAATAATATGTTTTCAACACCTAATTTGTTTAGGTTGATACAAGCTGAGTCAAATACAGATTGGAAAGAGATGTATAAGGTGTTCAACATGGGTCATAGAATGGAATTATATGTCCCTGAAGAAATAGCACAAGATATTATTTCTATTTCTACTTCATTTAATGTAGATGCGATGATTATTGGAAGAGTAGAGGATTATGAAGGTAAGAAGTTAACTATTAATTCTGAATTTGGAGATTTTATTTATTAGTATGTTAGATAAATTAGCAGATATTCATAAAAGATATTTAGAGGTTGAAAAATTTATTTCTTCTACAGAAGCTATGAATGATATGAAGTTGTATGTTCAATTGAGTAAGGAATATAAAGACTTAGAGCCTATTATTAAAACATATAAAGATTATAAAAATTTAATAGATAATATTACTGAAGCTCGAGAGATACTTTCTGATTCTGATGATACAGAAATGAAAGATATGGCAAAGTTAGAATTAGAGGATAATTTAACTAGAAAGGAAAGGATGGATGAAGAAATTAAAATGTTGTTAATTCCTAAGGATCCTGCTGACTCTAAAAATGCAGTTATGGAGATTAGGGCAGGAACAGGAGGTGATGAGGCTAGTATCTTTGCAGGTGATTTATATAAGATGTATCTTGCATTTGCATCATCTAAATCTTGGAAGACTGAACTTGTAGATATTGCAGAAGGAACAGTAGGAGGTTATAAAGAGATTATTTTTAATATAACAGGAGATGATGTGTATGGACAATTAAAATTTGAATCAGGAGTGCATAGAGTGCAAAGAGTACCTCAAACAGAAACACAAGGAAGAGTGCATACTTCTGCTGCAACAGTTATAGTATTACCTGAAGCTGAAGAATTTGATATTGAATTAAAACCTTCAGATATACGTAAGGATACTTATTGTTCTTCCGGACCTGGAGGTCAATCAGTAAATACGACTTATTCTGCGGTACGTTTAACACATATTCCTACAGGAGTAGTTGCTCAATGTCAGGATCAAAAATCTCAGCATAAGAACTATGATAAAGCTCTAAAAGTCTTACGTTCTCGTATATATGAGATAGAGCTTCAAAAGAAATTAGAAGAAGATGCAAAAAATCGAAAAACAATGGTTTCTTCAGGAGATAGATCCGCAAAGATTCGGACTTATAATTATCCTCAGGGACGAATTACAGAACATAGAATAGGATTGACAAAATATAATCTGCAAGCTGCTCTTGGAGGTGATATTCAAGAGTTTATCGATGAGTTGCAATTAGCAGAAAATACAGAAAAATTAAAAGAAGGAAAGGCTAATGACTAGAAAAGAACTTATAGATCAGATACGACTTAAGGAATCTTTTTTATGTATAGGTTTAGATACAGATATCTCTAAAATTCCCAATCATCTTTTAAGATTTGAAGATCCAGTTTTTGAATTTAATAAGAAGATAATAGATGCTACTAAGGATTTATGTGTGGCATATAAGCCTAATATTGCTTTTTATGAAAGTTTAGGGGAGAAAGGCTGGCAATCTCTTAAGAAGACTTTAGATTATATTCCTCATGATATTTTTACTATTGCTGACGCTAAAAGAGGAGATATAGGAAACACTTCTAATATGTATGCTAAGACTTTCTTTGAAACTTTAGATTTTGATTCTATTACTGTGTCTCCATATATGGGTTCAGATTCTATACATCCTTTTTTAGAATTTAAAGGTAAGTGGGTGATTCTTTTAGCACTTACCTCTAATAATGGTAGTTTAGATTTTCAACATTTAGAAGATAAGTATGGAAAAAAGTTTTTTGAACATGTATTAGAAGTATCTGCAAAATTAGGTTCTGAGAATAATATGATGTATGTTGTTGGGGCAACTAGGACCAGAGAATTAGAAAAAATTAGAAATATAATCCCAAATCATTTCTTATTAGTGCCTGGTGTTGGAGCTCAGGGGGGAGATTTAGAGCAGGTTGCTACTTTTGCTATGAATAAAGATTGTGGTTTGTTGGTTAATTCTTCAAGGTCTATAATTTATGCTGGATCGGATATTGATTTTGCAGATAAATCTAGAGAGGAAGCAAGTAAAATACAGGAGCAGATGCAAAAAATTTTGTTGAAGTATAAGGGTTAGTTTATGATAAGTTTTTTAAGGAATATTTTTGAAAAGCAGATTTTTGGTGTTAGTGCCTGGTGGAGTGCTAGAATAGGTATTAAAACTTCTTTTATTCGATTGTTCTTTATTTATGCAACCTTTACTAATACTATCACTATTTTAATATATTTGTGTATGTTATTCTCATTGAAGTTAAGAGATTATCTCAGATATAAAAAACGCAGAAGTGTATTTGATTTGTAAAAATGGATAATCTTCAACTTATACTTACCATATTATTATTAGTTATAGAGTTAGTAGCTTTTGCGTGGCTTATTATTGATATTCAAAAATCTAAGAAGAAACAAGATAAAATTATTGAGTTGGAGAAACAGATTTTAAAAGTAGAAGACTCTATTATGGGTCTTGAAGAGGTTATACTTGATAAGATTGAGCAATTAATTCGATTAAGAAAAGATGAGTAAACGAAAAATGCTTGGAGTTTGTTCTTGGCTTTCAGAAAGGTTTGATCTTGATGTGAGTGGTTTAAGAATTATTTTTATTGCTGCTTTACTGTTTGGGTTTGGATCTCCACTTCTTTTATATTTCTTATTGTATTTAATAAAACCTAGTCAGTATTAATGAAGATATTGATTACAGGTAGTAATGGATTGTTAGGGCAAAAGCTTTTACATAGATTAATTGAAGATGATAATATAGAAGTTATTGCAACTTCTAAAGGAGAGAACAGAGTCAGTAGGAGTCAAAAATACACATATCTTTCTTTAGATGTTACATCTGAGAATGAGGTAAAAAAGATTATATCTGATCAATCTCCTGATATTGTTATTAATACTGCTGCTATGACTAATGTAGATTTATGTGAAGAAGAAAAAGAATCATGTGATAGGATTAATGTTGATGCGGTTTCCTTTCTAGCGAATAGCTGTGCAAGTATAAATGCACATTTGATACATATTTCAACTGATTTCATCTTTGACGGTTTAGACGGTCCTTATGGTGAGAAAGATACGCCTAATCCTATTTCATATTATGGTCTTTCTAAGTTAAAATCTGAAAAAATACTATATAGTCATAATGTAGACTGGACAATTCTTAGAACTATTATTGTGTTTGGTGTGGGAGAGAATCTTAGTAAAGGAAATATTGTGCTTTGGGCAAAAGGTGCTTTAGAAAAAGAAGAAAAGTTAAATATTATTGATGATCAATTTCGTGCCCCAACACTTGCTGAGGATTTAGCAGAAGCTTGTCTTTTAGCAGCTAGAAAGAAAGCGTATGGTATTTTTCACATATCAGGAGAGGAAATTATGAGTATTTATGAAATGGTTAAACATATTGCTGATTATTATGGTTGTAATGTTAATAAGATAAATAGAATTAGCACTAGTACTCTCAACCAAAAGGCTGCTAGGCCTCCTAAAACAGGTTTTATTTTAGATAAAGCTAAAAAGATACTTGGTTATAAACCTCATAGCTTTAAAGAGGCTTTATCTATAGTTGATAAACAATTGAAAAATTCTTAATATTGTAGACTTTTTGGGTGGAGATATAAAAGATATGAATTGACTGTTCTTTTATATTTATAATTATGCAACTGTAGAAAAAATAATTAAAATTAAATAAAATGAAAAGACTATTACTTATATCTATTTTATTAATACCTTCTATGTTAGAAGCAAAAGGTTTAGATGACCGTATTAACGAATGGTTTAAGCCAATTGCAGATACATGGGTAAATATTGTTCTATATCCTATATCATTTACTGATGAGATCAGTATTCCATTTGTATTATTGTTATTAGTTTTTGGAGCGCTCTTTTTTACGATTCGTTTTTCTTTTGTAAATATTACTCATTTTCCTACAGCGATTAATACAGTTAGAGGAAAATATGATCAGTTAGAACATGGGACAGAGCAGACAGAAATGACTATTGATGGTGATATTGTAGATACTATAAGAGATGAGAGTAAAGAAGGTGAGGTGAGTCATTTCCAGGCTCTAGCTACTGCAGTTTCAGGTACTGTAGGTCTTGGAAATATTGCTGGTGTTGCTTTAGCTATTGCTCTAGGGGGCCCTGGCGCTACATTTTGGATGATTATATGTGGGCTTATAGGTATGTCAACAAAATTTGTAGAATGCACTTTAGGAGTAAGATATAGGGATGTTGGAGCAGATGGTACTGTGTATGGGGGACCTATGTATTATTTGAGCAAAGGTCTTAAGGAAGGAGGTTATGAGAAATTAGGAAAAGGATTGGCGGTACTTTTTGCAATACTTTGTGTGGGAGCTTCTTTTGGAGGAGGCAATGCAGCTCAATCTAATCAGGCTGCTTTACAGATTGCCTCTATGTTAGGGATGACTGGAGGTAGTGTAGGAACTTTGATTGGTATTGCTTTGGCAATATTAGTTGGAATTGTAATTATTGGTGGAATAAAAAGGATTGCCTCAGTTACTGAGAAGGTGGTGCCATTTATGGCTATCATATATGTGCTTGCATGTTTATTTATTATTTTCTCTAACTTTAGTTATATTGATGATGCTTTTGGGCTTATTTTTTCTAATGCATTTAGTATGGAGGCAGGATTTGGAGGGTTAATTGGAGTAATGATTGTAGGCTTTCAAAGAGCAGCCTTTTCTAATGAGGCAGGAGCAGGTTCAGCATCTATTGCACATTCAGCTGTTAAAACAAAATACCCAGCTTCTGAGGGTGTTGTTGCTCTTTTGGAACCATTTATAGATACAGTTGTTATTTGTACAATGACGGCATTAGTGATTATAATGTATAATAGTGCAGGTATTTTTGAATATGGCGGCGATGTTATTATTGATGGGCAGAAGGTAGAGGGAGCTGTTCTTACTTCTATGGCTTTTGCAGATGCGATTCCTTGGTTCCCAGTTGTCCTAACTATTGCAATTATTTTATTTGCTATTTCTACTATGATATCTTGGTCTTATTACGGATTACAATCTTGGATGTATTTGTTTGGTAAGAGTAAGTTTTCTGATTTAGCCTATAAAGTTTTATTTTTACTTTTTATTATAATAGGAGCTGCTGCCAATATGGATGCGGTATGGGGGTTCTCAGATGCCATGATTTTAGCTCTTATTTTCCCTAATATGATAGGTCTTTTCTTTTTATATCCAAAAGTTAAAGAAGAATTGGTTAAATATCTTAAAGGAATAAAGTCTAATAAATAATAAAGATTAAAATTGATAGAAAAGAAAATTGATCAAATAATACGCGAAGTACCTAATTTCCCTAAACAAGGCATTAATTTTAAGGATATTACTTCGTTATTATTGGATTCAGATCTTAGTAATGAAATTGCAAATGCTTTTATCGATAAGTTAGATGGAATTGATATTGATGCAATAGTTGGGGTAGAAAGTAGAGGTTTTTTGTTTGGTTTTCTTTTAGCAAATAAGATGAATTTACCATTTATACCAATTCGTAAAGTAGGTAAGTTGCCAGGAGATACTATAAGTTGTAAATATGAGCTTGAATATGGTTTTGCAGAAGTAGAGGTGCATAGATTTGATATTAAAGAAGGATGGAATGTGTTGATTCATGATGATCTTTTAGCCACTGGAGGGACAGCTTGTGCTGCTTCTGCTTTAATACAGAGATTAGAGGCAAATATTGCAGGCTTTACATTTATTGTTAATTTAGAAGATTTAAGTGGAGAACAAAGAATAAAGCAATATTCAGATAATATAATTAGTTTAATAAATTATTAATATGGATTTTAATTATCATGATAATCAGAAAATGATTGTTGATATGATTCAGCAATTTGGTAAAAAAGAAATAACCCCTTTTGTTAGGGAATGGGATGATCATCAAATTTTTCCTATTGAAGTTCTTAAGAAGTTAGGAGAACTTGGCTTAATGGGGGTACTTGTTCCTGAGGAATATGGAGGAGCTGGTTTTTCTTATAACGAATATGTTACAGCAATAGAACAGTTAGCTATTTTGGATCCATCTATTGGTTTGTCCATGGCTGCTCATAATTCTCTTTGTACAGGTCATATTCTTCAATTTGGAAATCAATTACAAAAAGAAAGATGGTTGCCTAAATTAGCTACAGGCGAATGGATTGGAGCCTGGGGTTTAACAGAGCACAATACAGGTTCAGATGCGGGCGGAATGGCAACTACAGCTATAAAAGATGGAGATAATTGGATTTTAAATGGTTGTAAGAATTTTATTACACATGCTGTGTCAGGAGATCTATCTGTAGTTGTTGTTAGAACTGGAGAGAAGGGTGATTCTCACGGCATGACAGCTTTTGTTGTTGAAAAAGGAACTCCGGGTTTTACCTCAGCTAATAAATTAGATAAATTAGGAATGAGAGCTTCAGAAACTGCAGAGCTTATTTTTGATAATTGTAAAGTTCCTCATGCTAATCTCTTGGGTAATGTTGGTGATGGTTTTATTCAAGCGATGAAGGTTTTAGATGGGGGAAGAATCTCAATAGCAGCACTTGCTTTAGGAATTGCAAAAGGAGCATATCAGGTAGCTTTACAATATTCAAAAGAAAGGGAGCAATTTGGGAAGCCAATATCAAAGTTTCAGGCTATTGCGTTTAAATTAGCAGATATGGCTACTGAGATTGAAGCTTCTGAATTATTAATATATCGAGCTGCAGAGGCCAAAAATAATGGTAAGAAGGTTACATTAGAGGGAGCTATGGCAAAGTATTATTCTTCAGAAATAGCAGTAAAGACAGCTAATGATGCAGTACAAATACTAGGGGGATATGGATATACAAAAGATTTTTCGGTAGAAAGATATTACAGAGATGCTAAATTGTGTACTATTGGAGAAGGAACTTCTGAGATTCAGAAATTGGTAATTGCTAAACAAATCATCTAATTATTTGTTAGTGTTTAAGATATTTATATTTTTGCAAACCAAAATTTAGAATTAGAAAAAATTTATGTTAGTAATACCAGTAAAAGACGGAGAAAATATTGATAGAGCTTTAAAGCGTTTTAAAAGAAAGTTTTTAAAGACTGGAACTTTGCTTCAGATTAGAGCAAGAAAACAATATATTAAAAAGTCTGAAAGATTACGCGTCAGAAAACAGAAAGCTGTTTATTCTCAGAATATTTTAAGAGATTTGGATTAGAAAATATATTTTTTCTATAGTTTTCAAACCTTTTTATTTGTAATTTCGTTATACAGATAAAAGGTTTTTTATGTTTATTAATGAATTTCTTCAATACATTACTACTGAGAGAAGACTTTCGGATCACACTATCCAGTCTTATTCTGTTGATCTTAGTCAATTTAGTAATTATTTATCTTTAGAATTTAATATCTCGCATGTAACAGAAATTAATTTCCAGTTAACTAGAAATTGGATTGCGTCTTTGTTAGAAGAGGGAATTCAGCCTGTTTCTATAAATAGAAAAATATCTACTTTAAGAACATACTTTAGATTTCTTCTTAAAAAAGGAGTAGTGAAAGAGAATCCTATGTTAAAGATTATTCCTCCTAAATCAAAAAAAAGATTACCAGTATTCATTGAAGAATTTCAGATAAAAGAATTATTAGATAAGATAGATTTTAAGTCAGGATTTGTTGGTGAACGTGATAAATTGATCATAGAGTTTTTTTATTTTACAGGTATTCGCTTATCTGAGCTTATAGAGCTTAGAGTTAGATCTATAGACTTCCAGAATGGAGTTGTTAAGGTGATTGGTAAAAGAAATAAAGAAAGACTTATACCCTTGTTAGATAATATACTAGAAAGATTAGAGTCTTTTATTAGTAGATATCAACTTAAAGAATTTTTATTTACTACTTCAAAGTTTGAGAAATTATATACTAAACTTGTATATAGGGTCGTTAATAAATATATTGGAGAAATTAGCACTTTGGAAAAGAGAAGTCCTCATATATTACGTCATACTTTTGCTACGCACATGTTAAATAATGGAGCAGATATTAATGCGATAAAAGAATTGTTAGGTCACGCTAATTTAAGTGCTACTCAGATTTACACTCACAATACAATTGATAAATTGAAATTAGTTTATAAACAAGCTCATCCTAGAGCATAAAAGAATTATTATGAATATTCAAATACAGTCCATACATTTTTCAGCAAATGATAAGTTAAAACTTTTTATTAATAAGAGAGTAGATAAGTTAATAGATATAGATGATAGTATTCTTAGTGCTACCGTATTTCTTAAAATAGATAAGCCAGGCTCTTATGATAATAAAATAGTAGAAATAAAGCTTCATTCTCCAAATTCTGAATACTTTGCAAAAAAGCAATCAAATTCTTTTGAAGAATCGACTGATTTGGTTTCTCAAGCTTTACGTAAACAAATCCTAAAAAACAAAGAAAAATAGTATCATTTCCTTATCTTCTTATTTTCTTTTTAAAAAAAACAATTCTTTTTATTGCTTGTATTAAAAACTTTAATAAATTTGCAGCCCTTCTAAAGAAGGAAATAGTTCTTTGTAAAAGAGCATTAATTTATTTAAGCCGATATAGCTCAGCTGGCTAGAGCAGCTGATTTGTAATCAGCAGGTCGTGGGTTCGAGTCCCTCTATCGGCTCTTGTAATAGGGGAGATACTCAAGCGGTCAACGAGGGCAGACTGTAAATCTGCTGGCTACGCCTTCACAGGTTCGAATCCTGTTCTCCC
>MDTD01139002.1_pt1 | contig 11764 bp, 9 predicted proteins | sample 811221 | NCBI WGS metagenome assembly MDTD01 (sample SAMN05326646, study PRJNA326480) | marine metagenome | isolation source: seawater | place: Pacific Ocean: South West | collected 2011
GGGCTTATAAATAAAATTCGTATTTTGGGCGCCTCCTACCGGCGCTTTTTTATTCTCTAATTCGTCCCCTGCCATCATAAAGCAACCGTTCCACCGGTTTATCGCCTAGAAGATGCTCTTCCACAATCTCTCGGGCATCGGCCGGTTGCACATGGGCATACCAGACCGATTCGGGATAGACCACCACCAGGGGACCGTTTCCACACTGATCGAAACAACCGGCTTTGTTGACTCGAATTTCAGTTTTCAAGCCCCTTTCAAAAATCTCCGACCGCAAGGCGTGAAAGACCTCCTCTCCACCTTCCTGGGAACAGGTCTTGCCGCTAAAACAAACAAATACGTGTTTTTTAAATACTTCCATGGATACTTTCATTCGCATCGGTCACTTCCAGGGACCGTGTGCCCACAACGGTTCAATTATATGATTCATGAGCCCTGGAAGGTAATAAAATACGTAATATTCCAAAAATTACCTTGACGTCCGGAGCGGCCAACTGGGACAATGCCTGCCTACGCAAAGCTGCGTCGGGCCGCAGACAGTCGGTACCTCGAAAGAGGCTTAATGAGTTTTTCCTAAGATTCGCCGACCTAGGTCACACAAGAGATATTTATCTCTGGGTAAATTTACTCCAGTGTGGTCCCTGCGGTATTACTGCCGGGATTTTTTCTTGGCCGTAATTCGACAAAGGCGGTCCTGCAATAAACAGGAAAGCGTGAACTAGAAACTACTCGTCACAAAGGAGGCATCAATGGCCACCAAAGAACGTAAGCGAGAAATTACAACCGAGCTTGAGCAGTTCTTTAACGACGGCAAAGTAGTGATAGTCACTGACCTGACAGGACTCACCGTGTCGGAAATGACAGCGTTCCGTAGTTCGTTGAGAGCAGACAACGCCAGTCTCAAAGTAGCTAAAAACACATTAGTGAAAAGAGTAGTGGCCGAGTCCGAATTCGCCGAACTGGAATCGCTGGCTAAGGGGCCCTCAGCTTTTGTAGTCGGATATGACGATCCTGCCCAACCGGCAAAGACCGTTGTGGACGTACTGAAAAAGTTGAAGAAAGGCTCCGTCCGCGGTGCAGTTCTAGAAGGCAAAGCGCTAGACGCCGACCAGGTAAAAGGTCTAGCGGAACTACCCACAAAAGAAGAGCTTCTCTCTTCGATTATGGGTGGTCTCGACTCCGGAGCGCGCGGCGTAGCCGGCATCCTCGAGTCCTTGATCAGAGACATCGCTTTACTTGCCGAAGAAGTCGCAAAGAAGAACGAATCGGCTGCAAGCTAATCACACACAGGAGTAATCAAAATGGCTACTAAATTATCAGTTGATGAATTACTGGATCAAATCGGTTCTTTGACTCTGCTCGAAGCTGCCGACCTCAAATCCAAAATGGAAGAGAAATTCGGCGTAACCGCTGCTGCTCCCGTGGCTGCTGTTGCTGTTGCTGGTGGCGCTGCTGCCGGTGGCGATGCTGAAGAGAAAACCGAATTTGACGTTGTACTCGAGTCCGTTGGCGACAAGAAAATCAACGTTCTTAAAATCGTTCGTGAACTCACCGGTCTTGGCCTGAAAGAAGCTAAAGAGCTCGTAGACAGCGCTCCTAAGGCTATCAAAGAGAAAGTCAAGAAGGAAGAAGCCGACGAGATGAAGAAAAAGCTAGAGGAAGCTGGAGCCAAGGTGGAAATCAAGTAGCGCATTTTGCGTTACCCTGGAAGTGTGTAATTCAGGAGAGAGTTAATGCGCTGCCCGGGATGCGATTTATTTCACCCAGCCCACTATGAGACCTGCATCAACTGCGGGATCAACCTCAAAGCTGAATCGAAATCAGAAGAAGGAGCAGCCCAGTCCGCGCCAGTGGACGATGTGGCTGCTCCTTCCCATTCTAATAAAAGAAGATCGAAAAACCTGAATCTGGAAAGTCGAGCAGGAACACCTGCTTTCGCCGGTGTTTTATTCGGTCTAGTAATCATTCTTTTGGCCGCCGGCGCCACATTCTTTTTCCTGACCCGCTCAGCCGATGACTCCAGGCTTGTGAAGAAAGGTCGAGTGGAGCTGGACAAAGGGCAGTATGCCTTCGCCGTAAGCACTCTTAAAAAAGCAATCGAAGCAGATCCTTCCAACCCCAGAGCCTACCTTCTCATAGCAAGAGCTTATGTGGGAATAGACAAGGTAGACGAAGCCTGGAAGATGGTGAACAAAGCCCAAAAACTTGGCAAAGGCGTGGCTTCCGAGCCGGAGCTTGCCTCAGACCTGGCAAATTACTATCGACTGCGCAAGCAATACGAAAAATCCATAGATCTGATCAGACCCCTGGCTGACCAGAACATTCCGGGCAAACGCGCCGAGTTGGCCGACCTCAATGCTCTGGCAGGAGACGAAGCTTTATCCGATGGCGACCTGGACAAAGCTCTGAGAAGCTGGGAAGAAGTTCAGCAGATAAGAGAAGGCTCTCGGTTTGGAGAGAGCGAAGCCAGACTTGCCACCATATATGAAAAGCTGGCCAAGAAACTGGCCTCTGAGAAAAAAGATGACGAGGCATTATCCTACCTCTCCAAGCTGACAGCGATAAACAAAAATCCAAAACACTATGAGACCAGCGCCGACATCTACGAAAAGTCCGGTAAATTGGAGCTGGCAATCGATCAACTTCGCAAAGCCCTTGAGCTGAGCAATAGTCAAAGACTGCAGAGGAAGCTGGCCACCCTTCTCGGTAGACGGGGCAAAGAGATGCTGGACAATGGTCAGACCGAGACAGGCTATGCCTATCTCCAGCAGGCCAGATCTATCGATCCCACCAGCTCACTACCCGAGGTGACTCTGAAAAAAGTAAGAGTCGGAATAGATAGAGAGACCAGGCTACCTATGATATCCGGCGAGATCTGGAATCCTAACAGTCGCAGTATCGGCCATCTAACAATGAGAGTAGAACTCTACGATAGTAGAAAGCTTGACACCATTTACTCCAAAGAGACTAAGCTGGTGGATGAATTCGTCAGACCTCTGAAAGCGAAACAATCCAAACCATTCAGCTTCATTTCGGACACTCCAGCGGCCCTGGATGGTACCAAGGAGTTCAAAGTATTCATAGACGGCTCGCTCTACAAAGCCTACAAACTGGAGAAACAAAGAGCACCGGAGACTGCGGCGGAAACAACAACGGAACAAACATTGACAAACAGTGGCACTACTACCGGTAGCATGACAAATAATCAACCGGTCTTGAAACCGGCAATAAAGGCACCGAATATGCCACCTATCAAAGTGAATGGCGCTCCTGTTCCCGGTGCTGTTAATACCGGTAATGACACCAGCACAACTGTCTCTCCGGAAGAGAAAACATTACAAGATCTAGACTTCTAGAGATATCAACCGTTGTAGACTCTGTCGCCGCCTTCGGACTTCGCCTCTTCAAGAAATTCCAGAGCTTTATTAAACAGGTCCAGTTCGTCTCTTGCATGGGTGGGGAAGGAGACCACTCCCACGCTGCACGTCACTCTCAGATGCTTCAGCTCTTCACTGATAGAGGTCGACTTCAGACGCTCTCGAATTCGCTCTCCTACCACAACCGCTCTAGAAGAGTATGTTTCAGGGAAGATAACAGCCAGGCGATTGTCCTTACAGCGACCGGGAATATCCACGTCGCGAATGGCCTTCTTCACTATTTTGGTTCCGGAGCGCAGCATATCTTCCACGATCATAGAGCCGTACTGACGCCCGTAAGTCTCCATATCATCTACTTCAACAATCAAAATAGAGACGGGTCGCTTGTAGCGCTTGGCGCGCTTCAGCTCATACTCCAGCTTTCTCATGAATGTCTTAAAGTTGAACAGACCGGTAGACTTGTCCAGGAGACTGACTTTCTCGTACTGTTCCAGGGTTTCGTCGCTGATATCGTCCCGGCTACGGTCAAGATTCCGCTGTTGCTTCTCTTCCGTAAATTTCTGGCGATCGCTCTTGGTCTTGTCCACCATCTGGGTGAACTTGTTCTCCCTTGCAAAGGACCAACCTTCTCGATCGTCTCTCTCGCCTCTATCACTCATCCGAAAAAACACCCTATAAAATCTATCAGAATAAACCTGCTTCTATTGTAGCTTTACCACGATCTAAATATAGCTAAAACTATTAAAATATCGCATTTTAGGGATGCGGATTGCTGTTTCTCCAGTCAGAGCAAACATTACAGCATATAATCTAAACCGAAATTTCGCGGAAAAGATATAAGAGCGGGCACCCATTAGGGTTTTGAGCTGTCCCTGATTTGGAGAATAGCCAGAAACCTTGTAAAGTAGAGTTAGAGATAGAGGAGTGGACCGGAAAACTCCCTTGACGTCCCGGGGAGCCCAATGAAGACGATAATTGAAGAATCCACCCGAAAATCCGATATAAGCCATTGGCAGTATTACCAGAGCCAGCATCAGACCCTGGGCTGCAAGCTCACCCACCTTTTCGGTATTCCTCTCATAATTTCCTCATTTCCGCTCTTGTTAATGGACTGGAGGATGGCAGCACTTACTTTTGCACTCGGCTGGACTCTGCAACTAGTCGGTCACTATGTCTTCGAGAAAAACACGCCTGTACTGTTCACCGACAGAAAGGCAATCTCCACCATCTCGGTGGCTCTCTCTTTTGCTCTAAAAGGGTGGCTAGCTCTTTTCTCTAAACCAAGATCGCTACGCCCTATAAAAAATAGCGAACCCGAATCTAATAAAGGGTAATCTGGGTATCTTAGTAGTGGTGAGTCAACCCCACTATAAAATCAGTGAAAATCGCAAAAATTATTCTGCTATCGTTTTTTCTCCTGCAACTCTTTGCTGGTTCCGCCAGGGCCTGGGAGACATATACCTACGCCCCTGTCCGGGTGGGCGGAGGAGCCGCTTTTCTTGTAACCGATAGCGGTACCACTAGCGCCTCCGACAGGGCGGCAAGAATTACTGCCTCAATCAACGAGGTGCTTAAAGAACCTGAACTAAAACCCGGTGAAATAACCGTCGGCAAGACAGAAAGCGGAAAAGACGCTGTTTTACTGGGTAGAAAAGTTCTTGCCGCGGTTACTGATTCCGACGTGAAAGTATTCGGAAAGACCTCTCAGGAGTTAGCGAAGCGATGGGCGGAGAGTATCCGAACCAAAGCATCAAGACTTGAGCCTATCTACAGAAATACTAAGAAGTCCGACATCAAAATGCTGGGCGAACACCAAGTGCTTCTGCTTCTTTTGCAGATTGCCATTTTGCTTTTAGGCGCATTTATCTGTGGCGAGATAGTGGCCAGCTTTGGTCAACCTGCCGTTATCGGACAGATGTTGGCTGGAATAATACTCGGCAAATCGGTATTCGGATCGATTTTCCCCGACCTTGCCGGTCTGATTTTTCCAGTGGAGGCGAGCCAGGCAAATCTGCTGGAGGTTGTCTCCTGGATAGGTGTGATCTTTCTTTTGATGCTCACCGGTCTGGAGACGGATATTGAGCTGATTAAGAAACAGGGACGTTCCGCCCTGGGCGCTTCCATACTGGGAATAGTAATTCCCTATCTGACCGGATTCGGATTTGCTTTCATAATTCCGGAAGACCTCCTCCTCAATCCGCAGCATCGACTGATTGTTGCCCTCTTTATCGGTACGGTTTTTTCTGTCTCCTCGGTGCCTGTAATCGCAAAAATCCTTATGGACATGCATCTTCTCAGACGCAACGTGGCCCAGATAATTCTTGCCACTGCTCTGGTGCATGACACCGTCGGCTGTATCATTCTGGCTCTGGTGGCAGCACTCGCCAGTGCTCATACCTCATTTGGACCGCAACTGCTAAAAGCGCCAATTGGCACGCTCATTTTTGTACTGGTGGCTATCTTAGGACGCAAGTACTTCTTCAACCTTTTACGCTGGGTAAACGATCACACCCAGAGAGATGAAGCGCTGGTTACCGCGGTCACTGTATTGCTTCTCTTGAGCGCGGCATTCACCCAATATGTGGGTGTTCATGTTGTCCTCGGTGCATTCATGGTAGGCTTTCTTCTCTCCCAGACAGCCATTGTCCGCTCCCGGGTAATCCACTCTTTCGAAGTGATAACAATGGGTATCTTTGCTCCAATATTTTTTGCGGGGGCAGGACTTCACGTAAATTTGAAATTGCTGGCCGATCCAAGGCTCTTATTTCTTACTGTAGCGATGTCTCTTCTGGCCTGTGCGAGCAAGGTGGGAGCCAACTTTGTCGGCGGTCGATGGGGCGGGCTTTCAAAATGGGAAGCTCTGTGTCTCGGATTCGGTGCAAACGCGCCCGGCGCCATGGGACTGATAGTGGGAATTCTCGGTTATTCCATGGGAATCATCACAGTGGAGTTACTATCCATAATTATTGTCATGTCTCTGATCACAACAGCGATCACGCCTCCATTGATGAAGTGGTGCTTGAAAAACGTGGACATAGGCGAAGACGAACAAGACCGCCTACAGAAAGAGGAGACAAAAGCCGGGACTCATATCGGTTCGATCAAAAGAATTCTGCTCCCCACCGGCGGTGGCGGGAACGCGCTTGTAAGCGCTCATATCATAAACGCCATAGGTAAACATCATAAAATTGAAGCTACCATATTCAGTGCCGTAGAAGATCCTGCCGATGCTCCCGGCAAAGAGTTCAAAGAACAACTGAAGAGCATGGTTGATAGTACAAATGTCACCATGGTCGAACGTCTCACGGAAGTAAATGAAGGAGACCGAGTGGATGAGATATTGAACGAATCTACTAGAGGCTACGATCTGATTTTAACCGGCACCGTGGCCAAGAAACCAGATTCGGATTCAGATTCTGCGACAGAGCAACTCTTCAGCAAACAACTGGACGACCTGGCTGCCAGAAGTACTTGCCCCCTTTTAATACTGCACTGGGCAAACGACAAACCACGCTTCAACAAAAAGGTAAACAAGATTCTCATTCCCAGCTCCGGTGCCGATACTTCAATTCGCTCTATCGAGCTAGGCCTTGTCATTGCAAAAGACACCGGTGCCGATATCACCTGCCTCTCCGTGGTGGAGAAAAGCAGAGCCACGGATGAATCAAGCGCCGAACAGGCTCAAAAACACGCTGAAGATATTACCGACAGTGCCTCCCAACTTGCCGAAGCTTTTGAAGTAAAGATGGAAACCCTGGTAAAAGAAGCCGACAATGCCGCCGATGAAATCATCGCCATAGCAAAAGATATAAGTGCCGACGCTATCATTCTAGGTGGTCAAAGAAGACCTACCGGAAATCTCTTCCTCGGTCAGATCGTGGACAAAGTGCTGGCCGAAGCGGACTGTCCCGTGGCTGTCTACATAGCCTGAATTTCAAACACGCTTTCACCCACAACATCCGGGTCGATAACACCAACGACCTGCCACTTTCCTGTTAACTTCACTCGCTCCAAATTGAATGGGACCGGACACTTCTCCCGGCGCGAAGACTCTATGAACATGCTCCACCGATTCGGCTAGATTACGCTCGTGACCATCGGTCTTTTCGGTCCAGGGAACAATCTGATCCAGATCCGGTGAGAGGAAAAACGGTGCCGACACTCTCTCTTGCAAAGCCTCTGTGATTTTGAATCGATGAGGTACGGCAGGGTATCTCCCAGCGCTAGCCAACTCCAGCAGCTCTCCAACAATTACCAGCAAAGAATCGGGTTCAAGCTTTATAGTCTCCCAGGTTCCGGCGGAATCCAAAATTTCAAGACCCGGATTAGAATCCTGGCATACTAGAGTCAGATAGCTCCAGTCTATATGGGGAGGGGTGCCGGATCTTGCCCCGAAGCCGGTGCGACTGTACTTGATCATCTTAAGAAGGGAATACGCCTGAGAGCCCTGCCCTATATGCCATTTCTGATCCATAAGAACCTTAAGAAATGATTCACCCAGTTCTTGCATAAACTCCATGTGCTCAGATACGCACTCTGACCATGGAGACGAGGCAGACGAGGGGGACGAGAGAGACGATGGACAGACATTCGGTGCCTTAAGATCGGAAACATGGTCGTCTTTATGAAAACCGATAAAGAGATGAAATTGCTCCCTGAAGTCTCTTTCTGACACGAGAGTAGAAAATCCACTGTAGATGCCCTTTGACTTATCAAGCCGATAGCGCTCCTTCTCTTTTTCAGAAAGCGAAAAAAGTTCGTGTATACACTGCAATAACCTCTCCGTCATCAAGTTGAACTTAGAATCCCTGATGATCACAGCGCCCCGGGAAGACAAGTTTGAGCGGAGTTGTTCGAAAAATTCCTCACCGGCAAGGGCATCTTCGGCACCTTGCCCGGACTTGGGCAGTTCCAAAACTTCCAGCATCGCTACTATGAATCCCTGGCGCCGGAATTCTTATTGGCTGCTTTCTCTTTACGACGTACGCACAACTCTGAAAGCTCTTTTACGCTAAAGTGCGGTCCAAAAATCCTGTGACCACGATATTTAAAATGTTCACGAGCCTCATGCTCCTGCCAGGTCATTACGGCTTTGAATGCGGTTTTAACCACTTCACTGCGCTTCAGGTCGTGGGGAATAAACCACTTGCGTCCCAACTGAATGGTATCCTCACTGGTGTAAGCACAAGCTTCCCTGGCGGAGAGCCATAACAAGAAACCCTCAAATGCCGGGCAAACATTGAAATCCATATCCTTGAATTCAAGACAGCTGACAATCTCCTGTAGAGTCGCCAGTTTCAAAAGGCTTTTGCCCTTTTGAACCAACTCTACTGCGTAGCGCGTGGTGGCGTCCACCTCTTCGAACACCGGCACCTTATGCTTCTCAGCCATAGATTTCAAAAAGTATCGACCGCGGTTTAGATCATCCGCTTCATATTCAGTGACCTTCTTACCTTCTATAACCGTATCTGCTTCCACAAACTGCAAACATACTGCCACAGGTACTTCAGCACCGATTAAATAACTGGCTTCGGCCACAGCAGCCACGCCCCGAGTCTCTTTGCTGACCACAAAAATCAACACATCGGACTCGTCTTTACTGAGCATCTCGGAAGCTTCATCATCCGGGGTCCATTCCCCTACACCCATTTGAGGATCATGATATGTGACACCAGCTTCTTCCAAAATAGGAATGGCAATGTCTTTGCGCCAGGTTGTTCTGCCGCAGGCTCCCCCGAGAAATACTTGCTTTGCTTCCATAACCCGCACTCCTCTATTCAGTCAGACTCTGTCCTACCCTTCGCTATCGTCTTTAGTGGTCGAACTCTCTATACTTTTTAGAACAAGCTTAGCCATCTGGTTATCCGGATCAATCTTCAAAGCTTTCCTGGCCTGACTGATACCACGGGAAGTTCTGCCACGTTCTTTATTGATTTCCGCCAGCTCAATGAGAGCTTCCACACTCTTCTTATTGACAGAAAGAGCTTTCTTAGCGCTCTTCTCCGCCTTAGAATAGTCTCCAAAATTGCGATAGATTCTAGAATTGCCGATGTAAGGCCAGAAGAATTTGCTATTCTCTTCGATCAAATCATTGTATATTTTTTCAGCGGTGATAAAATCCCCGGCAACTTCGGCAGTGCGGCCGGTCAAGTAATGCTTGGCCGTCTCCAGATCGGTTTTGTTCTCGGGCAAATAGACCTCTTGATAGAGCTTCGCTCTCTGGGACAGCTCCGAACTACCGGCCTTATTAGAACTCTTCTGCCAGTATTCACGGGCAATTTCTATCAGCCCCATGCTTCTTGCCTGTTCACCAAGGGCAAAAAGCTGCTCGGCACTGGCGTCCTCATCCGCCATGGGAGGACTGGGTAAAAATGCCAGCTTCGTGCCTATAATCAGATCTCCTGTGGCTTTTTTCAGCATCTGCTCGGCCTCGGCATCCCTACCGGTTCTACGCAACATCACCGCGTACACGGAATGGGTCTGCCCCCGGATGATTTTCATCAAAGTTCTCTTGGTGTTATCAGAGATAGCAAGGGATTCTTTCAATCTTGCTTCGGCATCACGGAAATTTTTCTGCTCAATATTCAACTTGGCGTAGTCATTTAAGTAGTCCGCCTGTTTTATAGCGGAGCCGGTTTTTTTCGCCAGGGCAAGAGCTTGCTTGGTCAAAGACTCGGCTTTCTCGTAATTGCCCGCCCGGGTGTTCCAGGCAGCCAGCTGGGCGATTGAATTAGCGAGATCGCCGTTCAATCTGTTCTTGGGCGCAAGACTACTGGGATTCTTGGCCAGAGCGAGAGCCTCGGTTCTATATTTAAAGGACTTCTCTAATAAAGGCTCAACTTCAATCAGTCGCTCCTGGCGGAACTTAAGCCTCCGCAAAGTATCTACGGAATCGCCCAGTTCAGCAAGTGCCAGAGCCCTCTGGGCCACGGTATCATTGCCGGTTCCCAGTTTGCTCAGAGCTTCTTCTTGACGCTTCAACTTGGATTCAAGATCAAATTCCGACTTAGCCCAGGTGGACCAGGGATTCATATCGATACTCGGTCTGGCTCGCCAACGCTCGCTTATGGCTCGCTTTTCATGACCCATCTTCTTGAACACCCTGGCAAGCAGACTGTGATAATACGGTTGGCTATTAATTCTCAGGGCGAGAGCCATATCTATCAAAGCGTACTTGACCTTATTTTCTCCAAGGTAAGCCCGTGCTCTTCCTGCGTAGAACCTGTCATCGGACTTATTCAACTTAATCGCCTGGGAAAAGTCCTTACCCGCTTTGCCATACTCCTTTTTGGCCAGATATGCATTACCACGCCAGTAGTAACCCTCCGTGGAAATCGGACAGAGACGGATTACTTCAGAAAAGGACTGCACCGCTCCGTCAAAATCTTCCATGCAGCACTGCAAGTAACCTTTATCGCGATATGCCTGGGCATTATCAGGATCAATTTTGATCACTTCGTCGGCTACCTTAATGTCTTTTCTGATCAGCTCAGGGTCCCTGACTTTGGAAGGCACGGAATGTTTGAGAAGGTTCTCTGCTCTTCTTGTTTTGTAGGATGTCGTCTTTCCATGGCGGACCATACCAAGACCGTCGGAAAACATGGTGGCAGCCCGATACTCCGGCTTTATCGCCACATGACCTATGTTGTTGATGTAACCGTAAGCTCCGTCTATTTCAGCCGTTCTCAGTCCGTCACTTAGCTCGCCAATCTCTCCAAAATTGAACGGTGCCACCGTCGAGCCATCCTTGCCGACCAGGCCGAAACGGTACTCAGGATAGGAGAAATATCCAGGAGATAATGGCGTTGTGGACATATCAAATGTATCGGTGGCGCCCTGACGCCTTGAAATCACGTAACCGGAGTTAAACTTGGTAATGGTGGCAAAAGAGTCTTTAATCGGAGAGACATCCCGAGCACAGACAGCCACACCACTTTTAAAACCGCTCCATACTGAGCTGAACTGGGGCTTTATTGCCCACTTGCCCCGGTTGTCGATGAACCCCCAGAGCTTACCTTCTCTGGCCGCTGCCAATCCATTTTGAAAATCCTGAGCTTCTTCCAATTCAGGTTTTATTACAACTTTTCCAAATTTGTCTATGTAGCCCCACTTCCCGTCTAGCTGGATTGCGGCCAGTCCTTCAGAGAAAGATCGAGCCCTCTGACAGTCAGGCTCCAATTTTGTTTTCCCTGTCTTGTCTATGAAGAAGTACTTGTCTTCATCTCTGACGAGGGCGAGACCATCTTCAAAAGGGGAAGCGGCGGTGAATGCCGGCTTGATTACAAAGTTTCCGGTTCTATCAATAAATCCGGCCTTGCGAGAACGAACTATAGCAAGTAAGGCTTTGCTTGCTCCGCTCATCTTCTTGCCGCTATCTTTATCAAGAA
>MDTD01177026.1_pt1 | contig 11764 bp, 11 predicted proteins | sample 811221 | NCBI WGS metagenome assembly MDTD01 (sample SAMN05326646, study PRJNA326480) | marine metagenome | isolation source: seawater | place: Pacific Ocean: South West | collected 2011
CCAAAAGAAAAGTCCTATCATTAATCCTGAAATACATATAGAAGCTAGACAAATATACATAGAATAGTGAACTAATTTTGCGGCAAACTTTTGTGATTTTGGAGTTTTGGGTGGCAATGAAGTTTTTTGTGTTTTTTTCATATAAAAAAATCGCAAAACTAGAAAAAACAAAAAAATTGAAGCAAACAATATCTCAGATTTGAGAAGAGAAATATCTTCTAATTGTTCAACATTATCCACTTGTTTAAATATTCCGTACCCAAACAACAAGACAAAACTCCAATGGAAGAATTTCGCTGTACTACTATAACCATTCTTTGAATTACTCATTTTTACAAAAATAAATTTTCTCTAATCATAAACTTAATTTATTCATTACAATTTGAAAATATTTTTATAAATTAAGCTGTTTCTTATATTCATGACATGAGACATAATGCTTTTCGCCTATCTTTTCTAATTTAGGTTCTTTTCTGTTGCAATCACACAAAGCTAGGGGGCATCGAGGATGATAGAAACATCCTGTAGGAGGTGACAAGGGAGATGGGACCTCGCCTTTTATTGTATCAAATTTTACAAGTTTTTTGTTACTAAGAACTAATTTAGGAACTGATCTAAATAAAGCAGAGGTGTAAGGATGAGCAGGTTTTGAAAAAATATCAGATACTGCACCTAATTCAACTATCTTACCAAGATACATTACAGCTACCTTATCACTTAAATGCTGTACTACTGATAAATCATGACTGATGAAAAGCGTTGTAAGTTTGAGTTCTCTGGTTAATTCTAGAAATAAATTAATTATTTGTGCTTGAATTGATACATCTAATGAAGCAACAGGTTCATCGCAAATTAGTACATCTGGGTGCATCGCAAGCGCACGTGCTATAGCTATTCGTTGGCGTTGCCCGCCAGAAAACTGATGAGGATAACGATCCAGCCAAACTGGATCCAGTCCAACTTTTATAAACCAACTAGAGGCATAATTTCTTGAATCAGTTTTAGTTGTAAGTCCGTGTGCAATAGGTCCCTCGGTTACAGTATCTCCAACTTTCATTCGTGGATCTAGGCTAGCAAATGGATCTTGAAATACAGTTTGTACACGTGTCGTAATCTTTACACCATTCTCAATTACACGTTTGCCATCAATTAATATATTTCCAAAACTAGGTTCAATAATTCCTGCAATTAGTCTTCCCAAAGTTGATTTACCGCATCCAGATTCGCCTACAAGACCGATGGTTTCTCCTTTTGCAATTTTTAATGAAACATCTGAAACAGCTTTTATAGACCTAGTTTCTACTTTAGCACCTAATTTTGAAGCTATTTTTTCACCAGTAGTAAGATTTGGTGCAAAAACTTTACTAACTTTATTTACTATAATAAAATCATTCATCAAATAGTCTCTCAAATTTTAGTAATAGGATTGAAGCATCTACAGCCCCTTCCTTTTTTATGAGTAATTTTAGGGTTATTATCACATTCACTTTTTTTTCTTTCACATCTTGGTGCAAAAGAACAACCTAGTGGAAGCGATAATAGTGATGGTGTAGTACCTGGTATCTGTTTTAAAGGTAAACCGGGTTTAGTCATGGCTGGTAAGGAACCTATTAAACCAGCTGTGTAAGGATGATGTGGGTTTTTTAAAATTGAAGAAGTCGGACCGTATTCTACAATTTGACCAGCATACATTACACACAATTTACTAGCTAAGCTTGAAACAACGGCAAGATCATGACTTATCCATATTAAAGCTGTTCCTGTTTCAGCAGCCATAATACGCATTTCCTTCAGTATTTGTGCTTGTATTGAGACGTCAAGTGCAGTTGTAGGCTCATCAGCTATTATCACAGAAGGATGATGTAGTAACGCAATTGCAATAGCAACTCTCTGTCGCATTCCACCTGAAAATTCATGGGGATAGGCCTTTAATCTTTCTCTCGAGGATGGTATCCCAATCTTAGAAAGCATTTCGGAGCATCTATCTTCTGCGGCTTTTGAAGACATTTTTTCATGAGCGGTAATAGCTAAATGCATTTGTTGACCAATAGTTAAAACTGGATTAAGCGTTGCAATTGGATCCTGAAAAATCATTGATATTTCCCTACCTCTTAAACTTCTTAATTCTGAGCTGTTTTTATTTATTAATTCTGTTCCATTAAGTTTGATCGAACCTTTAACAATACGACCAGGTTCTTCTACAAGACCTAGTAAAGAAAAACCTGTTACTGTTTTTCCTGAACCACTTTCACCAACTAAACCCATTATTTCACCATTATTTAGCTGAAAGCTTACATCATCTACTGCTTTTACTATACCTGTTCTTCCAAAAAAATATGTGGAAAGATTTTTTACACTAAGAACTTCTTTTATCATTTGCGTAGCCTTGGGTTAAACTGGTCACGAATTTGGTCACCAACTATATTAATTGCTACAATCAAAATAATGAGAGCTATTCCGGGATAAACTGAAATCCAATATCGACCACTCATCATATATGGGAAACCATTTGATATAAGCATTCCTAGTGAAGGTTCTGTAACAGGAAGCCCAAGGCCAAGAAAACTAAGAGTTGCTTCTAGTGAAATAGAGTTGGCAATTTGAACAGTGGCAACTACAATTAGTGGTGGTGTACAATTTGGTAGGATGTGGTTAATCATTACAAATCTGCTTTTTAATGGAGTAGCTAAAGCTGCTTCTATATAGTCCTTGCCTATTTCTGCTTTTGCAGCACCATATGCAGTTCTAGCAAAATACGCATATTGTGCTGCCACTAAAGCACTTATCAGCTGGGCTTTGCCTTGGCCTAACAATGCGACTATTACCAAAGCTAAAAGAATTGCAGGAAATGATAATTGTAAATCCACTAATCGCATTATAAAAGTTTCTAATTTACCACCATTATAAGCTGCTATAATACCAAGAGTAGTTCCAATGCTAAGAGATACAAAACCTGCAGCTAGACCAATTTGAATTGATATTCTTAATCCATAAAATATAGCAGATAGAAGATCTCTACCCTGTGGATCTGTGCCAAGTATATGTGTGTAACCCCCCGTTCCAACAAACCCTGGAGGGCGTCTGCTATCCATTAACGAAAGATTAGCAAGATCATAAGGATTTTGAGGGGAGATAAAATTAGCAAAAATTGCTAAAATTATTAAAAATAATACTACAAATAGTGCTAAAACTCCAATTTTATTTTCTTTAAAATCAAACCAGAATTGTAATAAATGCTCCTGTTTTATTTTCATAACCTTCCACCACGTCTGACTCTGGGATCGATTAAAGCAAACGTTAAATCAATAATTAAATTTATAGTCACAAATAAAAAAGCAACCAATATCAAATAAGCTACCATAACAGGTCTATCGAGAACCGTAATGCTATCAATTATAAGTTTACCTACCCCTGGCCAACTAAATATTGTTTCAGTTACGACTGCAAATGCTAATGTTGAACCTAGTTCAAGTCCAAATACAGTTATGATTGGAATTGATATTAGCTTTAGTAGATGTTTTCTAATAATTATTGTTTCAGAAAGTCCTGCTGCCCTAGCAAACTTAATAGTATCAGTTAACATTATTTCACGGGTTCCCGCTCTTGCTAATCGTATCATCATTGCGAGTTTAAAAAGAGCTAAATTAATTGCTGGAAGTAAAATATGTGAAAGGCCGTTTAATGTGGGGAATGACCAATCAATTCCTAATATATTTATTGTTGTACCACGGCCACCTGCTGGTAACCAACCAAGATTAACCGCAAAAGTTAATATAAGAATTAATCCAACCCAAAAAGACGGAACTGAAAAACCTAATACAGATCCAGCCATTATAATTTTAGACAACCAACTTTCAGGATTATAGCCAGCATAAATACCTAGGCTAACACCTAAAATGGTTGCTGTAACTACCGATATTAAAACCAATTCCAATGTGGCAGGTAATCGTCCACCAATTAGTTCTAATACAGGAATATTATATACAAATGAGCGACCAAAATCTCCTTGTAATAAATTACCTAAAAAAATGAAGTATTGTTCATAAATTGGACGATCTAATCCAAGTTTTCTTATAACTTCTTCTCTTAGGTCCTGAGTTGCTTCAGGGGGTATAACAATATCAATTGGATTACCTATGGCATAAACACCACAAAAAACGATGATTGACATCACCGACATCACACCAATGGCCTGCAAAAGTCTTTGAATAACGAAGCCAAGCATTGGCGATCCTTTTAAGTTTGTTGTGGGTTAAGCAAATAACTATTTGCTTAACCCTTCGTAGATAACTCTACTTATTTTGCACTTTTTATAAAAAACGCAAGAGTATCTTCATCATATCTTGGGGTAAATTCCAAAGTCCCAGCTTTAGCTCCCCAAACCGTCTGAAGTTGGACTAAAGAAATGTAGACTTTATCAGCCATGACTTTTTCCATAGCTTCTTCGTAAGTTGCACGTCTTTTATTTTCGTCCATCATTTTTGCGCCTGTTTGCAACAATCTATCAACATCATCATTTTTATATTCCAAACGATTGTATGCTCCCAATTTTAGATCAGGATTATTAGAGTGAGCTAACCCACCAAGAGTGTATGAAGCTTCACCAGTTAAAGTTCCCCAACCATTCATGAACATTGAATATTCTTGACGTGAATAAGCAGGAAAATAAACAGTTTTTGATATTGCATTCACATTAGTTTTTATACCAACTTGAGTTAGCATTTGTCCTAATCCTTGGCAGATAGCACCATCTCCAGGTAGCCTATCTGAAGTACAATATAAATCAACTTCAAAACCATTTGCATAACCTGCTTCTTTTAATAATTGCTTTGATTTTTTTGGATCATACACTGGCATAGGGATTTTTTCACTAGACCCAAAAAAACCAGGAGGCATCATTTGGTTTGCTGGTCTTCCAAGGCCTTCAAGTACAATATCTACCATTGTTTCTCGATCAATTGCATGATCTATCGCTTGACGAACTTTAAAGTTACGAAATGGATTTTTATCTAGTTCTGATCCATCAAGGGCTCTTACGAGTGGAGTTTTTTCACGTTGATCAAGTTGCAAGTTCATTATGTATACAGAATCACCTTTAACTGCATCAATATTTGAATCTTTATCTAATGCTAAATAGTCTACTGAAGAAACGTAATTAATTACATCCACTTGACCTGCTTTTAGAGCTGCTAGACGTGAGCTATCATTTGGTATTTCTTTTCTTATTACCTTTTGCCAGGACCCTTTACCTCGCCAATAACTGTCATTTCTTTCTAATACTAGATCACCTTTTGGTTCCCAACTTACAAATTTATAGGGACCTGTACCAATTGTTGCTTTTCCTGAATTAAAGCCATCAGCACTAGTTTCAGGTGTTGAATAATTAGCAGCTGCTTCTGAAGAGACAATAAATAATCTTATAAAATCATTCGGTAAAGTTGCAGCTTGTCCATCTGTATGGATATGAATTGTATGCGAATCTATAATTTCAACATCAGAAACTCTTCTTACATAAATAGTTGTAGTTGTTGGGCCTGAAACTACCGGTATGCGTTCAATTGAAAATTTAACGTCTTCTGCATCAAAATCTGATCCATCATGGAATTTAACACCCTTTCTAAGTTTAAACTCCCAAGTATCACTATCAACTGGTTCCCAACTTGTTGCAAGACCAGGTTCAATTTGAAGATTATTTCCTGACCAAACCAGAGTATCAAAAATATGTTTGGCAGCTTCGGCGTGTGGTCCTAATGCTGAATAGTGAGGATCCATTGAATCAGGCCCTCCTCGAACACCCATCATAAGTGTCTGAGCTGAAGCAAAATTAGCTGCAACTAATCCAAACAAAAAAGTTATTGAGGCTAATAAATTTCTTTTCTTCATAGTCCTTTCTCCCTGTTACAATTTAATTGAATCCTCAAATTTATGAATTTAAAAATTTACACATATTTGAGGTTAGTAATTTATAGTGTATGGTAATATTTATTAAGTCAAGTTCATTTTGGAACATATATTTTAAAGAATACGTTAGGATTTTTTTTTTAATAATTAGCATTAATCAAAATGATTATTCAATATTGCGGTATAAATTTACTTTTATACTTGTATTATTTAGATCTTGGTATATTTTGAAATAGTACTATTTGGAACTTTATTTACTTATTATATCTTTAAAAATTTAATGAATTGGTTACAATCAAATTTTCTGAATATAAGTTATGATAACAATTTCTTAGGTGAAGCTAAGGAAAGACCAGTTAATATGCTTGAGGCAAAACTATGGCGAAATCCTTGTCCTTTCACATTTAGGATTAATTATTTGGCTTTGCTTTATAATACTCCACTTTATAAATTAGTCAGAAAAAATTATGATTTAAAAAGACCTGAATACGTTGTTTTATTTTCCCTCGCTCTTTCTGAAGGAGGAAGTGCTAGTGAAGTTTCAAATACTTCTGGTTTTCCTAAAAATACTTTGAGTAGGGCAATTAATATCTTAGAAACTAGAGGTTTTCTGGTTAAAAAAATGAATTCATCAGAAGATGGACGTAAACAATCCTTATATTTGTCAAAATCTGGATGGGAAATAATAAATGAAACACTTCCTATTTTTGAAGAACAAGAGAAAAGAATGCTTAATTCTTTGACGCTTGGTGAGCGACAAATACTATTTGAGTTATTATCAAAAGTTGTATTAGGAGCTCAGGAATGGGCCCAAAATTTACCATCCAAAGATAAATTAAACATTAAGGACAGTTTAGATGAAAGTTAGTAATATGAATTGGATGGATATTGAGAAATCTGTCAAAAAAAAACCTGTATGTATTTTACCAATAGGTTCAACAGAACAGCATGCTCAGTTATCTGTTTGTGTTGATTCAATTTTAGCAGAAAAAATTTCTGTAGAAGCAGCTGAACCTCTCAGCATACCAGTTTTTCCAGTAATGCCGTATGGTATAGCACCATATTTTTCTGCTTATCCAGGTACCATAACGCTTAGAGTCGAAACTCTTATTTCTGTGATAAGAGATGTTGTCATATCTCTTCGTAAATCAGGATTTATTCAAATTTTGATAGTTAATGGGCATGGAGGAAATAATCCTATTGGTTCTTTGGCTCAAGAATTGATGGCAGATTTTCCAGATATTTCAATTAAATTTCATAATTGGTGGAATGCTCCTAAAACATGGGCTTTAGTTCAAGATATTGATAAATCTGGCACTCATGCAAATTGGATGGAAAATTTTCCGTGGACTCGTTTGGCTCATTCTCCCTCGCCAAATGGAGCAAAAGACCTCATTGATATGGATTTAATGAGGTCTTCTTCTCCAGAAAAAGTTAGACATTTAATTAAAGATGGTTCTTTAGGAGGTGTTTGGAAACGTTCTGATGATGAAATGTTTAGAATTTGGGAAAGTGGTGTTAAAGAAACAAGGGAAGCACTTATAGGAAATTGGCCTAAAAATGAATAAAAAGATCTTAATATGGGGAGGGGGAGCAATAGGAGGAACTCTAGCGGCTTATCTCGCAAGATCAAATATTGATGTATCTATGGTAGATATTGTTAAAGAGCATGTTGAAATAAGTCGTTCAAAAGGTATTACAATAGAAGGGCCAGTTGATGAGTTTACTCATGTTGTAAAGAGTTTCTTACCAGATGAAGTAATTGGAAAATATGATTGTATTATTCTTGCTGTAAAAGCTCAAGCTACTGAAATGGCAGTAAGATCAATACTTCCTCATTTGAGTGATCAAGGATTTATTTTATCAGCCCAAAATGGATTGAATGAGCGAATAATAGCTGATATTGCTGGAGAAAATAAAACCATGGGTGCTTTTGTGAACTTTGGTGCAGATTGGATAGAGCCAGGAAAAATTCTTTTTGGTAACAGAGGTGCAGTTGTAGTTGGTGAAATAGATAAATCTATAAGAAATAGAACAAAAAAAACTCATGAGCTTCTTAAAATTTTTGAACCTAATGCAATTATTACAAAAGATATTTGGGCATATCTATGGGGTAAGATGGGTTACGGTGCAATGCTTTTTGCTACGGCATTAACTCCTGATAGTATGGCTATGAATTTTTCAGACCCTAGTCGTGGGCCAGTATTAATTGGTTTAGCAACAGAAGTTATGAAAACTGCTTTAGCAGAGGGAATTAATCCAAAACCATTTAATGGATTTAACCCATTATCTTTTATGCCGAATGCTAGTTTATTTGATTCAAAAAAATGCTTGTCCGACTTAGCCGAATTCAATTCTAAAACTGCTAAAACTCATACTGGGATATATAGGGATTTAGCTGTGAGAAAAAGAAAAACTGAAGTGGACCCTCAATTGGGTGTTATTGTTGAAATAGCTAATCAACATAATATTGAAACACCTTTGCTGAAAAGATTAATTCAATTAATAAACGATATTGAAGAAGATAGGAGAGAAATGTCAATTGATACTTTTAATGAATTAAGTAGGTTAATAAGTTGAGTAATCGACTTGCTCTCGTAACCGGTGCTGTTGGTGGTATTGGAAAAGCGATAGCAAAAAGATTGTCTGCAGTTGGAGTCGATGTAGTCATATCAGATTTGTCTGGCACTGATCTTAATAAAAGTGCTTCAGATTTAAATTTACCAATGATTGGCGCAGATTTAAGTAATGATAGATCATTAGACAATCTAAAAGATTATTTTTTTAAGTCTGGAGGGTATCCAGATATCATTATAAATGCTGCTGGGGGTGTATGTAAGCAGACTGGTGCTGATATAGAAAATGTGACTTCTAATAATTGGCATGAAATTTTTAAAGCAAATGTTGATAGCGCATTTTATCTTGCAAGAACCTTTGTTCCAGAAATGAAAAAACAGAAGTGGGGCAGAATTATTACTATTAGTTCAGGGGCGGGATTAAGACCAAGTCTTACGGGGATCCAAGCATACACCGCTGCGAAGCATGCTTTAGTTGGACTTACAAAACAACTGAGTTCAGAATTAGGTAAATTCGGTATTACGGTAAATTCAATAGCTCCCGGTTTTATATTATCTAATCCAACTACAAAAAAACAGTGGAAATCTTACGGAAAAAAAGGGCAAGAAGAACTTATAAAAAAAATACACACTCGCCGTTTAGGAAAGCCTGAAGATATTGCCAACACTGCTGTTTTTTTGTCTTCTGAGGAAGCTGATTGGATCTCAGGGCAAATTATAAGTGTTGATGGGGGAATAAGTTAAAAATATCAATGGTAGATAGAGTTGTTTCATACGCACTAAAAAATAAAAATTGCTTTTTAGAAAAACTTAGGGATTTTGGCTCATTTGCTTCTGTTGGAGCTGATCCTGCCATGGCAAATGAAATGGAATTAGCCAGAAAATTTATAGAAAAAAGATTAGACGAAATTGGATTTACAAATCAAAAAAGATTATTTCCTTCAAATAGGTGTGTAAATCCATCGATTTTTGCTGAGCGTCTTGATGCCCCTGGTAAACCAACAATTTTAATTTATGCTCACTATGATGTTCAGCCACCTGATCCCATCGATAAGTGGATGACCCCACCATTTGAGCCAACTATTATAAAAAATAAAATATATGGTCGGGGTCTTTCCGATGATAAAGCTCCCATGTTAATAGCACTTGAAACATTATCTTCTTTTATTGCAGTTGAAGGAAAATTACCAATAAATGTTAAAGTTTTAATAGAAGGTGAAGAAGAAACGGGATCACCTTCTCTTGAGGAAATTTTAAAAAAATTCAAAAAATTACTTTGTTCAGATGCTGTTTTGTCAGCTGATGGAGCTCGTTGGCAACCTAATTTAATTTCACTTAATGTAGGTTCGCGTGGGAATGTTGGCTTTGAAATTAAATTAACTACAGCTAAACAAGATTTACATTCTGGAAGGTATGGAGGAATAGTAAAAAATTCACTCCACGAAATTGTAAAAATGTTAGCGCAGTTGCATGATGAGAATGGAAAAATTAAAGCCCCAGGTTTTTATGATGGGGTAGAAGAAAATTCTACACAAAAACATATTGATATTCATTCAATACCATATGATGAAAAAAAACTTTTTGAGGATACGGGAACAATTCCTTATGGAGAGGATGGGTATACAACCTTAGAAAGGTTATGGTTAAGACCGTGCTTAGATATTAATGGGATGTGGGGTGGATATAATGGAGAAGGTTCAAAAACAGTAATTCCAAACGAAAGTTTTGCTAAAATTACTATGAGATTAGTAGAAGGGCAGGATCCGATTAAAGCAAAGAATTCTGTTATAAAGTATTTAAAAAAAATTACCCCAAAAGGTTGTTTTTTAGTAATAAAGTCAGATCGGGGGTTATCTGGAGCATATACCGTTCCCTATAATCACCCATTATTAATTGCTGCATCAGATGCACTTGAAAAGACAACAGGCGAAAAGCCAATTCCAGTTCGTATAGGTGCATCTTTGCCTTTAACAGACATAGTCAAACGAATACTTGGTATTGATACTATAATGTTTTCATTTGCATTATCTGATGAAAATTTTCATGCACCAAATGAATTTTTTAGAATAAGTTCCATAACTGACGGTTTAAAGGCTTGGGTGCAAATTTTTCGTGAAATCTCAAATATAAAAAAAAGTGATTTTGAAATCTTCAAAAAAAAATAATCATAGTTCTGGAGCCATTATGCTCATTGCAGCAGCGGCAGTATTTACAGCAGATGTAAGTATTTTAAGATTTTTAAGTCAGGAAGTACCTTTTTCACTGATTATATTTTTTAGATCTATTGCTCAATTATTAATTGTAAGTTTGTGGATTTTATATCTTAAAAATGGGTATTTTTTTTCTCCAAGGTGGAAGATGCTGGTATACCGCGGAGTTACAAGCTTGATTTGTTGGTGGTTATATTACCTGAGTTTTATGAAACTTGATTTAGCATTGGCATCAACATTAACTTTTACTTCATCACTTTTTGTTTTAGCCTTAGCACCTTTTATATTAAATGAGAAATTAGGATTGAAAAAGGCCATAATAACCTTTGTTGGTTTTATTGGAATTCTTATAGCTAGTGGGATATCGAGTTTAAAATTTGAATTAGGTATTCTATTAGGGCTAGGCTCAGCATTTGCTGCTGCTATTTTAATGATCCAAAATCGTCTTCTAGTTTTCACAGAAAATACTGCTACTATTATGTTTTGGATAGGCTTAGTTGCTACTATAGGAACTTTTCCAGGCGCTATAATAAGTTGGCAAAATATAGATATTAAAGATTACCTATTACTTAGTTCTGCTGGGATGCTTGGAACGTTAGGAATGCTACTTACGGTTGAAGCATTTCGTTTCGGAGAAGTTTCTTCTTTGGCTCCTTACCCATATTTTAGAATAATTTTTGCACTTATAGTTGGGTATTTTTTGTTTAATGAATTGGCATCACCAAATGAAATTATAGGAGCAGTAATAATTATTTTTTGTACTATGCTAGCGGTAGAAAACAAAAGGTAGTAAAATTTACATTTAGGAATTATTGAATTTTAATAAAGCCAAATTGAATGTTATATTATTTGATATTCTACAATTGCCTTATCTTAAAATTTAATACGAATATTTAATTTTGAAAGAAAATTAAAGTAATTTCTGTTACTTAGGTATAATAATTAGCCCTAACCATTGCTCCGATTAAATTGCAAATAAGTCTTTCAGCATGAATGATTGTTGTATTTCCTTTTTCAAAAGAAGGAGAGATTTCAACCAGGTCAAAACCAATTACCCTTCCCTTATTAACAATACCA
>MDTD01202585.1_pt1 | contig 11764 bp, 11 predicted proteins | sample 811221 | NCBI WGS metagenome assembly MDTD01 (sample SAMN05326646, study PRJNA326480) | marine metagenome | isolation source: seawater | place: Pacific Ocean: South West | collected 2011
ATATAGGGACACCAAATGACTTATACAAAATAGAGGACATGGTTAATAAATATGGATAAAAATATATTTAAAATAAATATAGATTCAACTATAAGAGAAGCTTTAGAATTAATAAATTTGAATAAAAATGGCGCAATATTTGTTGAACAAAAGAATAGAATTATAGGAATAATAACGGATGGAGATATAAGACGATCGTTACTCAAAGATATTACTATTGATGAAAAGATAAATAATATAATTAATAGCGACTTCGTATATTTATCGGAAGGACAAGCAAGCAGGGAAAACATACTTAAATTATTAGATAATGAAATCAAACTCATACCTATATTAGATGAGTCTAAGAAACTAGTCTCAATTGTTACGGAAAAAAATATCGACTGGAATGAAGATGAGAAAGTTATATCTAAAGCAAAGTCTCCATTAAGAATTAGCTTTGCCGGTGGAGGGACAGACCTAACAACTTATTATTATATGGAAGAAGGAGTTGTACTAAACGCAACAATTAATAAATTTTGTCACTGCATTTTAGAAAAAAGAACAGATTCTAAGATATTGATTCACTCAAATGATCTTAATACTAAAGTTTTATCGTCTTCAATTGACAAATTAGAATATGATGGAAAACTTGATCTTATCATATCAATCATAAAAATATTGAAGCCAGACTACGGTTTTAATCTTATAACGTATAGCGACGTCAAACCTGGTACTGGGCTTGGAGGTTCAGCGGTTTTAGTGAGTTCTATAATAGGAGCATTTAATAACTTTAGAGAGAATAAATACACAGACTACGAAATAGCAGAATTAGCATTTCATGCAGAGAGAGTTTGTTTAAATATATCTGGTGGATGGCAAGATCAATATGCAACTGTCTTTGGGGGATTTAACTATATTGAATTCAAAGGAAGTGAAAATATCGTTAATACTTTAAGAATATCTGACGATATAAAAAATGAATTAGAAGATTCGCTATTACTATGTAACACTAATATTATTCATAATTCTAGTGATATCCATAATGACCAAAAAAAACAAATGAATAATAAAAAGCAAAAGGAATACGCGAATATAGCAAAAACTATAGCAAATGAGATGAAATCACGTATTCTCAAAGGAAAACTAGATGATTTTGGAAAACTTTTACATAGTGCATGGGAAACGAAGAAAAAATTTTCTAAAAATATTACAAATGATAATCTCGACTCTATTTATAATTATGCAATTGAATGTGGAGCATTAGGTGGAAAATTACTTGGTGCAGGTAATGGAGGTTATTATATATTTTACGTACCGACATTTAACAAGATTGATTTTATCGATAAAATGAATAAAAAAAATCTAACTCTTGAATCATTTACTTTTGATAACTATGGACTTAGATCATGGATTACAAAGAAGAAAAATAATGTTTGATAAAATTAATTTCAATATTATCGACAGACCTATTATTATTGCAGAAATTGGTATGAATCATAATGGATCTATGATAAATGCTAAAAAGCTAATAAGAGGAGCAAAGTATGCTGGCGCTGATTGTGTTAAATTTCAATTACGAGATCTCAAGTCTCTTTATTCTGATGATGCGCTACATTTTAGAAATGCTGATCTCGGTGTTGAGTATCAAATAAACTTGTTAAAAAAGTTCGAATTATCACCTAAAGATCTAAAAAAATTAAAAGTATACTCCGATGGTCTCAACATGTCATTTATATGCACTCCATGGGATATAAAAAGTGCTGATATTCTTGAAAATATTGGTGTTTCCGCATACAAAATAGCCTCAGCAGACTTAACAAATATGGAATTAATCAATCATGTTATCAAAAAGAAAAAATTTATAATTATATCTACGGGCATGAGTACAGAACAAGAAATTAACTATACTGTTAAATTCCTTAAAACTAAAAAAGCTAAATTCATGCTGTTACACTGCAACTCAACATATCCTACTCCCATAGAACATTTAAATATCAACTATATAGATAGACTCAAGAGACACAAAGTTCCTGTTGGATATTCTGGTCATGAGCGAGGATTTCTTCCAACCCTTGCTGCCGTATCTAAAAATATAGCTTTAGTCGAAAGGCATATTACACTGGATAAGACTATGGAAGGACCTGATCATTTAGCTAGTTTGGATATCGAAGAATTTAAAAATCTCGTAAGTGATATCAGGATTGTTTCAGCTTCACTAGGTAATAATAATTCAAGAGTAGTGACGCAAGGAGAATTAATAAATCGTGAAAACCTATCAAAAAGCATCTATACAAAAAAACATATAAAAAAAGGTCAGGCATTTAACAAGAGTCATCTAGAATTTAAGAGCCCTGGGCAAGGATTAAACCCTCAAAATATTGACTTGTTAATAGGGAAGAGAGCTAAAATAGATATTAAACCGAACTGTATGATTATGCCTAATCATTATAGACAAGTTAAACAACCAAAAAATAAGTATAATTTTAAAAAACTATGGGCAATACCGGTAAGATATCATGATCTAGATTTATTATATAATAAAGCAAATCCACCAATGGTTGAATTTCATTTGAGTTTTAATGATTTAGATAAAAATTTGAATAAATACCTTGGTAAAGAATACGAATGTGAATTTATTGTTCATGCACCAGAATTATTTGCAAATGATCATTTGCTAGATCTTTGTACAGATGATCAAAAATATCGTGAACATTCAATTGACAATATACTTAAAGTCATAAAAATTACAAAGTCTCTACAAAAATATTTTCCACATACAACAAAACCAAAAATTATTTTAAATTGTGGTGGATTTTCTCAAAATAGTTTTTTAGATAAAAAAGAAAGAGATAGATTATATAGAAACCTCAAAAAATCACTTAAACAAATAAACGACAATAATATTCAATTTATACCACAAAATATGGCACCATTTCCGTGGCATTTTGGAGGACAAAGATATCAAAATTTGTTTATGGATACTGATGAGATTGTATCTTTTTGCACTGATATGAATATGAAAATATGTCATGATATATCGCATTCTTTTCTTGCCTGTAATTATCATAATTGGGATTATTATAAATACACTAAAAAATTAATTCCATATACAGCGCATTACCATATAGCCGATGCAAGTGATGTACATGGCGAAGGTCTTCAATTAGGAAAGGGGGCAGTTAATTTTAAAAAAGTTCTTCCACTAATTAAAAATAGTCTTGAGAATGTCTCATTTATTCCTGAAATATGGCAAGGACATAAAAATGAAGGAGAGCAATTTTGGAAAGCTCTACATCTTCTAGAAAATAAAATATAATGATTAATACCCGTTCAATCATAGCCATTATTCCTGCGAGATCGATGTCTAAAGGAGTAAGGAATAAAAATATTGTCAAAATTAAAGGGAAAGAATTAATATCATACTCAATATGTTGTGCATTAAAATCAAAACTAATTAATAGAGTTATTGTCTCTACAGACTCAAAGAAATATGCAAAAATTGCATTAAAACATGGAGCAGATGTCCCATTCCTAAGACCAAAAAATATCTCTTCAGATAAATCAACGGATATATCATTCTTCATTCATGCTTTGGACTGGCTAAAAAATAATGAGAATATTATTCCAAAAATATTTGTTCATCTAAGACCAACAACACCTTTTAGAAATCCAAAAGTTATTGATAAAGCAATTAATGAATTTTTAAAAGGGAAATATTCTGCTTTAAGATCATGTCATGTTATGTCAGAGTCATCATATAAAACTTTTGAAATTAAAAAAAAGAAACTAGTGATGCTATGCTCTAATAATAATAATATTGAATTAGCAAATAGAAATAGACAATTGTTTCCAACAACATATAATGCTAATGGATATATAGATATAATAAAACCAGAATTAATTCTCGAAAAATATATGATTCATGGAAACAATGTGTTAGGTTTCATTACCGAGCAAGTTCTTGAAGTAGATACAAAATATGATCTAGAAAGACTGGAATATGAAATTAAAAAGAAACCTATTTTATATAAAAGATTATTTTCAAAATGAATGATATCTTCAAAAACAAAACAATACTAATTCTTGGAGCGACTGGGTCAATCGGTCAAGAGGTTTGTAAGCAATTGTCTCACTATGAATGCAAAATTATAGCTGTCGGATCTAATTTAAAATCAATAAATAAAACTAAGAATATAATTAAAGATGGGATTGCAGAAATGGTAATGTTAAAATGTAATTTAGACGTCAAAAAGGATGTTCTTAAATTGATAAATTTATTGAAAACTAAGTATAAGATTAATATATTGATTAACTGTGCTGGTATCTTTATAAATAGTCCAATCGACAAAATGTCTTCAAAAATTATTGAAACATCTTTTAATGTAAATATTCAATCTCCATTTATGATTATTAGAGAGGCAATTAAAAATATGAAGAAGAATAAGTGGGGAAGGGTTGTTAATTTGGGATCATCTTCATCATATAGTGGGTTTAATGATAGTAGTGTGTATTGCTCAACTAAACACGCAATTTTAGGTTTTACAAAAGCGCTTCATAATGAATTAAAAAGTTCTAATATAAGATGTTACTGTATTTCACCTTCATCAACAAAAGGAAATATGGGTAAATCAACAAAGAATCAAGATTACAACACATTTCTTGAACCACAAGATGTAGCTAAGTTCATTATTTTTACTATTTCATTTGATTCAAACCTTATGAATGAAGAAGTATTTTTAAATAGAATGTTTATTAAATAAAATATGATGATAAAAAATATTCGACATACAGGAATAGTTGTTAATAATCTTGAATTAATGACAAATTTTTACATAGCACTAGGGTTTAGTAAGTTTGTGTCTGGAAATGAACAAGGCGAATTCATTGATAGTGTAACCGGACTAAAAAATGTTAATTTAGAATGGATAAAGCTTAAATCTAAAGATGGTAATCTCATTGAATTACTAAAATATTACAGTCATCCTGATAAGAAATTCATTGATAATAATAGAAATTCTAATTCTCATGGTTGCTCACATCTTGCATTTACAGTCGATAGTGCTGAGTTAATTTGTGAGTGTATAAAAAATAATGGTGGTAATATTATCAATCCGCCTCATCTATCACCTGATAATAAAGTTAAGGTAGCATATTGTCATGATCCTGAGGGAATAATAATGGAAATCGTAGAAGAGTGTCATGAATAAGAAAAAAGGCTACATTGCAACTAAATATAGTATCAATAGCCACCCCTATACGTCATACCCAGATCAGCTCTGCAAGCATTTATTTGATACATTTAACATGAAAGAGAACATGACACTTCTTGAGCCTGGATGTGGCAGATGTGAATTTCTTGAGGGTTTCAAGAAACTTAAAATAAATGTCTATGGTACTGATCTATCTGAAGAATCTATAGATTTTGCAAAAGATATTGAAATAAAGTTATGTGATATGGATAAAGAAAAATTGCCCTTTAATGATCACACATTCGATATTGTGTTTAGCAAGTCTTTCATAGAGCACTTGCATGAACCTAACAAATATATCTCAGAGTCTATGAGAGTGCTGAAAAAAGGTGGCTTGTTAGTCACTTTAACTCCAGATTGGGAATCAAACTATAAGAAATTCTATGATGATTTTACTCATAGAAGTCCTTTTACGACTATATCGCTTAAAGATATCTATGAATTTAACGGTTTTAAAGATGTAAATACCTTCAAATTCAGACAATTACCAATTGTCTGGAAGTATCCTTTGCTAAATTATTTTTGTTCTTTTATAAGTGTCTTGATTCCTGTGCGTGTGAAAAATAAATTTCTAAGATGGTCACGAGAGCTTATGCTTATTGGAGTAGGTAGGAAGTAAAAATGATTAATATCGGGATAATGCAAGGGAGATTACTTCCGAGATTCAACAATAGATATCAAGCACATCCAATACAAATATGGCCTTCAGAATTTTATATTGCAAGAGAGTTAGGATTTTCATCTATTGAATTTATTTTAGATTATGATCAAGTATTGAAGAACCCACTCATGCATGATGAGGGCCTGCAACTAATTCAAGATGTAATTAATAAGACAAATGTAACAGTCAATTCAATATGTGCGGATTACTTTATGCATGCACCCTTTCATTCAGATTATCAGTCAGATAGTGAAAAGTTATTGATTGAATTAATAGATAATGCCGAAAAAATCAATATTAAAGATATTGTTATCCCATGTGTCGATGAGTCATCTTTGAAAAATGATCTCGATATGGATAAACTACATCAATCATTATCTAAGATTTTACCAATAGCTGAAGAGAAAAATATTTATATAAATCTTGAAACAGATCTACAACCTCTCAAATTATATGATTTCATCTCAAACTTTAATTCGAATAACATAAAAATAAACTACGATAGTGGTAATTCTTCATCACTAGGTTATGATATTAATGAGGAATTTGAGTTATATGGTAACTACATCAGTGATGTACATATTAAAGATAGAAAATTAAATGGAGAATCAGTAACATTAGGATCAGGCGATGCTGATATTAAGCAACTTCTTAATCTAATTTATACATATAACCTAGAGAAAAATATTATTATGCAAGCCTTCAGAGAATATGATTATATTGCTGATATTAATAGTGTAAAAAAGCAAAAGAAATATTTAGAAGATCTAATTAATGAAGTAAATAATGATAAAGAGATCTAAAAAAGTTGCACTAGTTACAGGTTCAAGCAAAGGTATTGGAAATAATATTGCCGATACTCTTTTAGCTAATAACTATATTGTTTACATAAATGGTAGGAACCTTACAAAATTGAAAACACAAAAAAAATATATTAATAAATCAGTAAAATTCATACAGGCAGATCTATGTAGTGAGAAATATGTAAAGTCAACTCTAAGAAAGATTCTCAAAAACGAAGGGCGAATAGATTTAATAGTATCAAACATTGGAGATGGTAAATATAGTTCGGGATATGATTTTAATATAAAGGACTTCTATAAGATTTTTGAGATTAATTTCTTTTGTGCGGTACTTGTATCTAGGCATGCTATTGACTATATGAAAAAAGAGAAAGGTCACATAATTTTTGTTTCGTCAATTGCTGGATGTGAATCTCTTCCAGCGCCGATAGCTTATTCTGCCGCAAAAACAGCATTATTAAGTTATTCGAAAAACCTAGCCAATGAAGTTGCAAAGTATAATATAAGAATTAATACAATTTCACCTGGGAATGTCATGTTTAAAGGAAGTACCTGGGATAAGAAATATAAAATTAATAAAAATGCAATTCAAAAGTATATTAAAAATAATGTTCCACTTAATTGTTTCATTGAACCAAATGATATATCTCAAGCAGTAATTTTCCTTGAAAATAGTAATCATGTAACTGGAACAAACATCATAATTGATGGTGGGCAAACTAGAAAAATTATATGATAGATTTATTAAAAAAATTTAATTTAGCTGGAAAGACTGCAATTATAACTGGTGGCGCTGGTCTATTAGGTAAATCATTTGTCAGTGCGCTTCTGGATGCAGAATGTACTGTTATAGTTTTTGATATAGATATCAAAAATATTGCATCTTGTAAAAAGTATTTTGCTGAACAATCTAAAAAGAACCAAGTACTCTTCATTAAAATAGACATTACCAATGAAAATGAGGTAAAGAAAGGCTTGAGGAACATAAAAAAAATATTAAAAAGAATGCCTAATATATTGATAAATAATGCATCTATTAATCCAAAAATAGATAAAAAATTCAATGGTAGATTGGAAGTATTTGATATTAAAAGATGGAATAACGAGATTAGTGTAGGACTCACTGGCGCTCTAATATGTACAAAAATATTTGGGGCAGAAATGGCTAAAAATAAATCAGGAGTCATAATCAATATTGCCTCTGATTTAGGGATAATAGCTCCTAATCAAACTATTTATAAAATAGCTAATAAAAATCAACAAAATGTAAAACCAGTCAGTTATTCCGTTGTCAAACATGGTTTAATAGGGCTTACACGATACACGTCAACTTACTGGGCTAAAGATGGAATAAGATGTAACGCATTAGCACCAGGCGGAGTCTATACAAATCACCCATCGGTCTTTGTTAATAAACTTAAAAAACTGATACCTTTAAATCGAATGGCGCATGTTGATGAGTACCAAGCCACATTAATTTATTTGTGTAGTGATGCCAGTAGTTATATGAATGGAGCAGTTATTAGCGTTGATGGTGGCAGAACTGCATGGTAGATATGATAGTTAGTACTTTTTGATGCTTAATCATTAAAATGAAAAAAAAGAAGATCATTGCTTACACTAATATAATTGGTGATTTATTTCATTATGGACACCTTCAATTATTAAAGAAAGCAAAGAGTAAATCGGATATTCATATCTGTGGAATAATATCTGATAAAGCTGCATCTGAGTGGGAGTCGCCAGTAATTTGTAATTATTTAGAGAGAAGCTCGGTAATTAACGAGATTGATTGTGTAGATGAAATAATTGAGCAAAAAACTATTGATCCTTCAGAAAATCTCGAACTTATAAGCAACAAATACCCTAATGCGTCAATTTTATTTTTTCCAATGTATCAGAATTGGAATTTTATGCCTGCAGCAAATATTGTTAGAAAGAATAGAGGTAAAATCATAAAGTCAAGTTTTTATGATAAGCTATCTCGTAATAATATTAAAAAATCATTTATTAAATCTACAGAGTATGATTTATCAGAGCGCATACTAAAGAGTGAAGCTAACAGATCTTTTAATATTAATTTTTCTAAAGCAGAAACATTACAACACTTATCAAAAAAACTTAAGAAATCACAAATTGAGAATCTATATGTATTTACATTAGATGATTGGAAAAAATCAGAAAATAAAATACTTAAGAACTCACTCAAAATACTTGGAGATACAGAAGTGATAGTCAGGAGTTCTTCAATGGCAGAAGATGGTGTCGAGTCTTCTAAAGCAGGTATGTTTCACTCAGAATTAAATGTAAACAATTCTGATATGTCTCATTTAAAAAGTGCAATAAATCTTGTCATTGAAAGTTATCAAAAATATAAAAATAATAATCATGATCAGATTATTATACAAAAACAATCGACAAATATCGTTATGAGTGGAGTATGCTTTACTAGGAATATCAAGAATAATTCTCCGTATTACTTAATAAATTATGATGATAAAAGTTCTGATACTACTACTGTCACTAGTGGCTTAGTAAACGACAAAGTAGAAATAATTAAAAATATACACAAAAGTAAAATTAAAAAGAAATGGAGGACATTAATAGAGTCTATTAGGGAGATTGAATCAATAATTCCTGATATTGCTTTAGATGTAGAGTTTGCAGTAAATAAGAGAGATCAAGTTATAATATTTCAAGTCCGACCTTTAGCAAATAGTTCCAAGTTTCCAGATCATAATGATAACAAAGTATTTGAAATACACCGTCAAATATTATCTCAATACGCACACATTAATTCAATTTCAAGTTCTTTGATTATGTCTGACATGAGTTTTTGGAATCCTGCAGAGCTAATTGGATCTAGATCAAGACCGTTGGCAGCATCTTTATTTAAGGATATCTTAATGAATGAAATATGGAATTCATCTCTTAAAAATCTCAAATATACAAAACACAGTAAACCGTTATTAAAGATGTTAGGTAATAAAGGATACATTTGTCTTAATGCAACTTTTAAAACATTGATCCCAGATACAATGAAGATAGATGTTAAAAGAAAACTACAAAATTATTATAAGAATCAATTGAAGAAATCTCCTCAATATCACGATAAGATTGAGTTTAAGATCATTTTGGACTCATATAATTTTAATACTGAAAAGATTCTCAACAATCTTAGAGATAATAATTTCTCTAATGATGAAATATCTCATATAAGGTCAGTTATCAAAAAACACACTATTTTCTTATTCAATAACTTTGAGAATATGATAAAAGAAGATGATAAAATGATCAAAGATCTTATCAAAAAATCAAAATCATATAGCGATAAAGATAGTGTAATAGACTTACTTTCTAATATTAAACATAATATAAGTATTCTTAAAACTAATGGGACTCCTCAATTCTGCAGAGCTGCAAGGCTAGCATTCCTATCAAAAAACTATTTTAATTCTCTTTGTGACTTTGAGCCTGCGTATAAAAATGAAATCAATGATATTTTTTGCAATATTAAAACAGTCTCAACAAATATGAAAAATGATATTATTAAAGCTAAAACCGATAGACAGAAAAAAATATTTTTTAAGAAATACGGTCATCTTCGACCAGATACATACAATATCTTAAATAAAAGATATGATTGTATGAAAAAGAATCTTAGTTTTTCGAAAAATAATGGACTAAATAATTTTAAAATATATCGTTTATCAAAGAGAATTAGAAATAAATTTGATACTTTCTTCCATAATATGAAAATGAATTTAAGTTCCAGAGATATCTTAAAGGTATTAAAAATATCAATTCAAAAGCGTGAGGAGTACAAATTTAAGTATACAAAAATATTGAGTGATACAATAGAGATGATAGCGAGAGTAGGGATGCATCTTAACATGTCAAGAGATGATATGTCATTTATTGATATTAACATACTCAATCAATTGACAAATAATGAATTTACTATTGAGGAAATTCAAGACATACTTAAATCACTATCTAAAAGTCGCCAAGAAGAATATAATCTTATTAATCAAGTTTCTCTCCCTTCTTTAATATTTAATGAAGATGATCTGATTACGATATCAGATTATTTTATATCACCAAACTTCATTTCACAAAAAATTGTTGAGGGATCTGTAGTTGTTATAAAGCCAGATTTCACTGGATCAATAAACAACAAAATTGTTATTATTGAAAATGCTGATCCTGGCTATGACTGGATATTTTCACATAATATCAAAGGCCTCATAACTAAATATGGTGGAGTTGCATCACATATGGCGATTAGATGCGCTGAATTTGATTTACCTGCTTCAATAGGATGTGGCGAAATAATTTTTAACAAAATCTTATCTTATAGTAAGGTAATTTTAGACTGCAAAAATATGCGCATTAAAGGCACATAATGAATAGAATACTTATCACACAAAGGATAGCAAGAGATAAATACGGAGATTATATTGATTATCTAGAAAATGGTTATATTAATTTTTTTAGTCACTTTAATATTACACCTATTCTATTACCAAATAATATAAAAGATCCTATTGAATACTTCTTAGACTTAAGATGCAACAAAATAATTCTTACTGGTGGCGACGATATTAAAGAAATATCAAAAAACAATAGGACAAATAAAGAGTTCAAAAGAGATCATAACGAAAAAAAACTTATAAAATATTCAATAAGGAATAAAATCCCTGTGTTTTGTATATGTCGAGGTTTTCAGCTCATGAATGTCGTGCTTGGTGGTCAAATTACCGAGAATATCTCAACTGGAATTGAGAAAAATCAAAAAGTTATTATAACCGATCCATCTGAGAATGTTGGAACGATTATTGTTAATTCATATCATAATCATGGTGTAAAATTAGAACAATTATCTAAACATCTTATAGCTAAAGGCTTATCCATTAATGGTGACTATGTAGAATATTTTATGCATAAATCCCTACCTATAATCGGTATTCAATGGCATCCAGAAAGAAAGATTAAATCCAGAAAATTTAACAAGTCTTTATTTAGTACATTCTTGGAAATGAAATGAAGGCAATAATTTTAGCAGCAGG
>MDTD01005141.1_pt1 | contig 11762 bp, 10 predicted proteins | sample 811221 | NCBI WGS metagenome assembly MDTD01 (sample SAMN05326646, study PRJNA326480) | marine metagenome | isolation source: seawater | place: Pacific Ocean: South West | collected 2011
ACAAGAATACCATCTCATATTTTGATAATGCTGAGCACTGATGAACTACATGAATAGAATTTGCAGAGCGAGAAGGAAGTAATGATGGAGAAATATAATGAATCTTATTAGTCATGAATGAAATTTATTGTGAAAACCAATACCAGGAAAATTTATGAAGCCCCAATCTTTAATCTTTGTTTTATCAAAGTAGCATTGCACTCTTGCTATCAAAAGCATTCTAAACCATGAATCCCATAAATCAGACTCATGCCACTCCCTAGAGTATGAAGTCCAATGAGTATGAATTCTATTATGATATGGTCTTTGAATTGAAACAATTCTTTTAAAGACTTCAAATTTATTTTTATTTTGAATATTTTTAATATGGTTAAGGTTTTTAATTATGTTTTTAAAACTTCTTGGCCTGATAAATTTTGACTCACAAAAGCCTCCATCTTTATTTTGGTAATTCATTATGGTATTTAATGTTTTTTTAATGATTCTATCGTGTGTTCCGCTATTGTTTTTTGAAGTTAGTATATGAATTGCATCAAAATCATAACATCCTCCACCTCCAGGATATGGAGCAAAATGACCATCTATATCAACTAAACTAGCAATACTCTCGGCTGCTACATGCCAAAAATCTCCTTTGACCGATAAGTAATCAAGTATTTCATACTGATGATATCCATTCTGGAACTGTAAGAAATTCATTGATCCTTTATTACCCCAAAAGCCAAATTTATTCATGCTTTTTAAATGATAATCAACCCAGTAACTAATATCTTCTTTAGAATCTTTAACATTGAATTTATTGGAATAAATTAGAACTGTTGCCCAAAACATGGCCATATTTCCTGTTCCTGGAGCGCCTAACGAGATCTTCTTTTCATCTAATAATTTATCGATTTTCCAATCCAAAAGCGGCTCAATATGATTATTTATTTTATTATTAGGAAGTTTGTCTAAAATTGATAAGCAGCTAAGCGAAAAAGTAAGTAGTTGAAGATAAGGCTTGCTGTAAATTAGTTCATTTTTGTTAAGATTAGCTCTTAAGTAGTCCAAATTCTGTAATATTTCTGCGGCCCACGATTCTTTATTTACTTCAATAAATTCTTTATTGTTGAGAAGGTGATAGCCAAATATTGCAAAACATAATGCATAAGGACTTAACTCTGATTTTTTAGTGAGCTTGAATCCATTTTCAGACTTGCATGAGTTTAAAAAGGAGTGATATCCCTCTCTAATAGCCTTTAAATCATTGCTAGATATGAGTTCCACTTTTTTAGTTTAACTTTCTAACATTATAACTTGCATCCATAGACCTCACATAAAATACCGACATATACATAATTAAAAAAATTAAAGGCATTGGAAGAGTCCTGAACAATACAATTGAGTAAAAAAAGAAATCAAATAGAAATATAAAAAATATCACTAATAGAATCCTTGACCATCTAATAAAATCTGGATTCTTAAGGTGTGAGATATTAAACCTTATTGATTTGTAAAAAATATAAAATAAATGAAGGTGTAAATATAATCCAAAATAACCTGTCTCAAGCAAAATTATCAATAGCCCGCTAAATGTTCCTCTAAACAAGGTTAATTCAAAAAATCTATCCTGATTTTCAAAGACCCACTCATTATAGGTAAAGCTACCAAAACCAAATCCAAATATCTGGGTAAAAAGGTCTTGTGTGAAAAAATACTCCGAAGCTCTAAGAAATAAAGTAATTCTTCCAAATTGAACTCTTTGGTCATATAAAGCATCTCCAAGAGTTGCTTGAAGAGCTGATCCATAGTCAGAAAATAAGTATTCATAGGCATAAGTGAACAAAAAGCCTATATATGAAACATCATTGGTTAATATCAAGTCCTCTGTGCCAGATAAGCTGGGTATAAATACTGCTAATTGAAGAATCAAAGTACTAAAAAAGAGGAAAATCAATGTTATAGGAAATATTTTCCTAACTGATAGAATTTTTTTTGCCTCATTGTTGAGGATAAATGAAGCAAGAATTATAAATGGGCCCAAATAAACTATTGATCTTTTCTCATTAAGAAATCCAAATAAGAGAGCCAATAAAATTAAAAAAATGCAAAATTTTATATCTTTTTTTGCATATAGAAAAACGAAAATTGGAATGCATATCGCAGGAATAAGAAAGCTTAGCTGACCAGCCCTATGAGACATTGTTCCTATTAAAAAACCCTCATCTACTTTTCCAAGAATTAAAAATTTTATAAGTGCAAAAAGAATTTGAATAAAGAAAATAGACAAAAAGAGATTTTTCATTAACTTTAAATCTAAAGTTTCATATTTGAGATTAGACAAAATTAAAAAAATACTTATCAACAATATATATGGTGCTACCAAAAGAGATGAACTCATCAAAGAGTTTGTAAAACTGATGCTGCTTAAAAACGAGTAAAGCAGAAATACAATCAAAATTGTAAATACTGGTTTGTATTCTCTATATATTTTTAACTCTTTTTTAAAAACTATAAGGATTGTCAATAACAATATTGGAATCTTTTGCAAAATTGAACCGCCTGGAAGTGGCAAGATAAATACTCCAGTGAACGAAATAATCAAAAGAAAAATAATACTTCTCATCTTATGTTAAAAACTTTTTTATAGAGTCTCTATGTTTTTGATTTAATATGAAGGTGGTATTTATAAAAATCCATGCAGCTAAAACAACTATGAATGCAATTATTTCAAATAGTAAAGAGGAGTTGTTATTTAAAATAAATATTTTTAGTCCAAAATAAATAATACATAAAATCGAAAACATTACTATTGGCTTAGCAATAGTACCTTTAAAAATTGAAAAGACAGTACTTTGGAAAAAATTTGATATTAAAAACGGATAAAATAGGAAGCCTCTCAATATAAGCGCCATACTGATTCCAATCGCCATCCCATAGACACCAAAATCACTTGTTAATAAAAGAATTGATCCAACAAAAATACCTACAATACTTGTAGTAATCTCAATAATTGATGACTTCCAATGAAGCCCAACTGCTAAAGAGATTGATCTTGCTAGCGGAGCAATGGAGCTGATGGAATAAGCAAAAAATATTATTGTAAGAACAGTAATCATCACATAAATGTCGTCTGAACTTACTTTCTCCCCCCCAAGCCAAAAATTTAGTAGCGTATTTCCAAGAATTAATATTCCTAAAAAAGCAATAATTGATACTGACATAGTATATTTGGTCCAAATTTTAAATTTTTCAAATAATTCTTTCTTATCCTGCGTATTTGAGATTCCAGCAGCAATTGGGCCTGATATTGTGGGAAGTGCTTGAAAAAAAGGAGTGATTGAATTAAAAATTAAAATAGGTATTGCAACTAAACTAACAAACTCTAATGACAAAAAGAATCCAATAAGTGTTGTACTAAATTGAAGAAGTAACATACCGCTCAATGTCACAATAAAAGCTGCACCAGACATTGAAAGAATAATCTTTAAATAGGAAAAGGAAAAATTATTAAGGTAAATAAAATCTTTGGGCAGGCTGAATAAACGGAATGAATAAAAAAACGAAATGATTGATACTAAAAATGAAGATCCAAACACAATAATCCCTAAATGAAAAAGTTTTGGCTGAAGAAAAATAAAAATTACTAAAATTACTGTCAGTCTTGTTAAAATCCCAACCGAATCTATTATTTGGAATGTGTCAAACCGATGCCTGCTAGCTAAAATGCTGTATCCAATCCTAAGAGGCAAATTAAAAACTACATAGAATATAGCGATTATAAAAAGATTTCTTGCATCACTTAAATTTAATTCAGGTATTTCAAAAGTTTTTAAGAATAGATCAACAATAAAAAATGAAAAGCATAATAAAATTAAACTCATAAATAACAAGCCATAGAATGCGGTACATATAACTTTACAGGTTTCTAAATTGCTCATGACTATATGGGGTCTAGCTAACAATCTAACCAAACTTGTAGTTATACCAATTTCTAATAGAAGTAATTGAGAGGCTAGTATTGAGCACAAAAACCAGATGCCAGCTATCTCCAATCCAAAATAATCAGTAATAATAGGTGTTGTAAAAATTGGGGTAACTATCAATAAGATCCTATTTATCCAAATAAAATTTATGTTTTTAAGAGATTGCTTATCGCTTGCAATATTGATATTTGTCATCATTTAGAAAAATCTTGAACCTTAGTTTTTATATAGTCTCCTTTCTCATAAAAGAAAAAATTAAAAATTTTTCTGGCATCCTTAACTGAGCATGTTTTATTTTTTACAAGTGGCCAAGAAAAAATTTCAGACTCATTAACGAAATGTATTGCGTTCGAAATTAGTCTTACATCTATTTTTTCAATTCCCAAATAAGAAAGTATTGATAGCCTATGGTTGCCCTGCATTACTATGAAACGCATATCTCCACTTTCAGCTTTCATTATGGTTCCACCTATATATGAATTTGGGAATTCTTTTGGTCTATAGCCTTCTAGTTTAAGCTTTTTAAAGAGTTTAATAATTTGATTATATTCTTCATAAATAAACTTATCAGTTGATGGTCCGCAAAATCTGCTCTCAGAAAGAATCTTTTTTGAAGTTATTCCTCCACTATTGAATGTACCCCATGGATAGACAAAAGTTGGAAGGTCACAATCAATATCAAAATCTATAAAATATGAGATGCTTTTAGGCTCAAAGTTTTTGTGGTACTTCCATAGAGTTGTATCTTCCAGATTAATGCTATTATTTAAATCAAACTCCTTGATAGTTTCTTTTATTGGATGCCATCCATTTAAACCAAAATTACATCCAAAAAGATTAGATATATCTGATACATTAAATTGGTATTGAGCCCAAGGAGAAGAAATGCTTCTGTAGATATTTCCAATGGTATATCTAATGAGTGGGAATACTTTTTTTTTAGGCATTTATTTTGCCAGTGATTATCTTCCAAATAACTGTGACAAATCTTTTGGAGTGAGATAGCAATGTTCTTATCTTGTTTCTATGAGAAATTTTATCTTTGTTACTAAAAATCTCATGATCAACTTTGCCTGCAACTAATATAGCTCTCCTTTGGCTAGGATCATCAACTCTGTAAAAATTTTTGAATCCAGACCTAGTTAAAATTCGTTCAAGCGCTTTATAACTAAGTAACCAATATTCAGTACCATAAAAATCTTTTTCATCAATATCTTTAGTTGAGAAGAAAGCAAAAGATTCATCGTGAGATCCAAACTTTAGGGCTTTCCACTCAAAGATTATGATATCTGCTTTGCTAGCTAAGATTGATATAGCCGTAAATGGATCTGGGATCCTGTGAATAAATCCAAGACATAGACATAAATCAAATTCATCAAGTTCCTTCACTTTATCTGAATAGATATCAATATTTTTATATTGAATAGAAGAGTCTGGACGAATTAAGTCTTTTATAAATTTGGCCTTTTCGATCCTACGGCTATCAATATCTATTCCAGTTACGTCAGCACCTCTTTCTTCCATTTTTATGGAAAAAAATCCTTCATTACACCCCATATCAAGGACTTTCATATCATTGATATTTAGATTGTCGAAAATTTTTGAAATTCTTTCATACTTTACAAGGTTTTTTCCATGTGAAATTTGCTCAGCCCTGCTTGTTGTTAATCCATTTGGGAGCTCAAAATTATGATTCCAAGCCTGAATTTGGTCTAATCTATTAATTTCATCTTGGGTCTTTTTAATATCCATAAATTATCTATATATTTAATTAATACCAATCAATAATTTTTCATCTTGTGAAAGCTCATCACTAATACAACCTTTATTCATAAATAAATCTGATAAAAAAGTATTTCCACGATAATTCAAAGGCAAAGTAAACGAAAAAGGTGAAATATACTGAATCATTAACATCCTTCTTGGTCTTGATGCATGTCTGCTCCCAAAATGCATACACTTACATGTATCGACGCATAAAATTTGTCCTTTTGAACCGACTCCTTTTACCCAATCATCTGAATGGACCTCATCTAAAATGATTTCGTCTGGAACTCTGATTTCTTCATTTGAGAGCTTATAATTAATTTTCCTAACAATTTTTTCTGAATTAAGTGCCGATATAAAGGTCAATGGACCAGTATTTTCGTCAATATCATCTACAAAAATGAAAACCTTGAATTGACTAACATCTGCATAGTCTAGATGAAAAAACTGACTTCCCTCATCTGCTTTTGAATTATTTGGTGAGTACCATAATTGTATTTGGCCAATAATGGGTATCATACCGAGATAATTAGAAGCATAATTAACCAAGGAATTATTCATAGCAAGCTTCACAAGAGGATCATTGAACTCAAGGTCTTCTTTGGATAGAACAGATTGAAGGTAGTCCTTAGAGTTATTATTTTCCTTGTTTTCAGAAAGATATTGATCAATTTTTAAATTTGAAAATAAAACTGCCGAATTTATATCATCTTTTAGTTTTTGTTTTAGTTGAGGTTCTTTTAAGAATACATATCCATTTTCTCCAAGAGGATTATTAGAATTATTTTTATTATAATTTCTTAAGATTATTTCCTTCCTTCTAAAAATTTTACTTAAAAGAAAATACTTTTCTCTCCAAGATGGACTTCCAAATCTAAACAGATCACCTGGCTTGCGAAGCAAACTTGAAATCTTATTAGTAAGTTTTCTGAAGAAATGTAAAATTTTCATACGTTATTATACCACTTGCAAATTTTATAAAATAAGATTTTACCAATCTGAAACATCATCGGAAACAACTATAAATTCATTATCTCTTTTTAAAACTTGCAATGCATATTTTGCAAGCCTAGTAATCTCATCTAAATAATCTTCTTTGCGAATACTATGAACACCATCTTTCTTTAATAAAGAGGAGTATAGATTTATACTTTCGCTTGCATCATAGTTTGCTGCAACAAATGCTTCTATTGAATTTGAATCATATTTGAAATCTTTAGTTAAATTAAAAATAGTAGAATGTAGTTTCCTTAAATCTTTAACTCTCCTTACGGCTGTATCTGGCAATAAATTATAAGGACAGTCGCCAAATGTAATCACTGGCTTACCTAATATTGCAGCCTCAAGCGCTATAGAGCCAGTAATAACACTAACTAAAAAAGATTTATTTACAATTCTTCTTGAGTCAATAGAGGGTGAAATCAGCTTCACTCTCGGTATTTCTAATATTTTCTTATATGCTTTAAGAGATCTTTTCCCAAGCATCCATGGATGCTCTTTAACATATAAGTTCATATCGATTGGCATGCTAAGTGCGATAATCCTAATGAGCTCAATTTGATTTATGAAAGGCCTTCCATAAACTAGAAGAGACACCTCAGGTTCAGTATGAAGAGGGAAAAAAATAAATTTCTTATTTTCAAAATCAACTTCCTCTAAATATGATTTTCTTAGATAAAATCTGATGATCCTTGCTTTAATTGGATTTAGAATTGAAGTATAGAAAAAGTTCGTAAATGGATTAATTACATGGTTATCCTTGTATACATCATTTATATAATTTCTTATTACCTTTCTTATAAAGGTAAAAATTTTAATTGGATTGAGAGCTTTAAAAAAACTTGAGCTCATAGCTGTAACATCGGAAGGCTTAACAACTCCTTCATAGAGAGAGTTTGTTTCAATAACCCTACTAATATATTTTTTTGAAGTTTCTAAACTATTATTCCTTTTACCTTTGAGATATTCTTCATAATAATGCGAAACAAATCTATCAGGATCATTAAGAGTATTAGAAAATATTACTCTATCGTCAATCCTTGTAGGTCGTAGATTTAAAATCTTTATACCCTTGGACCTAGCAAAAAGATAGCATAGGTAATCTAAGAGAGTAACAGAGATAAAGCTAATTAAGATATCTGGTTTATATTTTTTAAAGATGTCTTCAACCTCTCTAAGAGATTCGAGTAGAATACTCATTAACTCATCGTCATTGAATCTTCTAGAGTAATCTTGAGATATAGAGCTTTTTTTACCCATAATAAGCCTTCTATCCGCAACTAATCCTCCAAAGATGCCAGGGCTTATGCCCAACTTTTGTTCGAAGTCTTTTAACTCTGATAAATCGCTAACTTTATCTTTTCTTTTTGTAATCTCCCACTCTTTTAGAACAAACTTATTTTCTTCAAAATCTGGATTATCAGAAATCCATGACAAATAATTTTCATGATCTGCAACTGTAAAACATATATTTTTAAAATCTATTTTATTGGAAAGTTCTTTATGAAGATCACTGAACATACTCAAAGAGTTACTTTGGGTACAATATAAGATATTTTTTTTGGAGCTCATTTAAATACAAATTTCTTCATTATTATAAATGAAGAAATAGCCATAAATGGTAGTAAAAAAAATTGGGCAATGATAATGCTAGAAAATATATCTTCAATTTTTTCTAATAATTGCAGATTAATAAAATATATTATCAGGTTTGCAAGTAGGAACTTTATAAAAATAAACTTAGAAAATTTCCTAAAGGCATATCCACCAATAGTTATATAATTAAACAAAATCCCAAAAAGCATTCCAAAAAATAAACTTATGCTCACAGGTTTATCAAAAAAAATAAATGTACTAAAGATCAGCCAGCCAAAAATAGTATTAAGTATCCCAGCAAGAAAAAATCTAGAAATTAGGTTGTTCTTAAGATGTTCTTTGAGGCTTGGAACCATAGGCTATAAGGTTACCCACATTTATACTTATCTTAAGCTGGTCTAAATTAAGTATTCTTAGTGTTTTTGTCAATATCTTTTTAATAAGATCTGGAATTGGTAGGAGTCTTATCCAGTACTTTAGAGCATATCTATTATTAAAGCTTTTAACTGTAATATCTTCAAACCCTGAAACTTCAAGAAGTTTATATATGCTTTTTTTAGAAAAAAGCTGCATATGCTCTATGTCAATAATTGGAGATTTCTTTCCGAGGATCCTATTAACCAAACTATTGTGATCATGAACAACAAAGGCAAGTGCACCTTTGTCTCTAAGAATCTTATAGGCCTCATCAGAGATTAATTTTGGGTCTCTTACATGTTCCATTGTCATGAAGCACCCAATAAAATCAAAGCTATTATCGTCAAATTGATTTTGTCTAAATATATCATTTACTAGCCATTCTTTCCTATGTTCTGGGGCAGTTGATATTGGTTCAACCGATGGCTCTATTCCAATTAAGTTCTTAAACCCTACTCGTTTGAGGCTTTCTAAAAAGATTCCATCACCAGCTCCAATATCAAGTGCATCTTTTTTATCTGGTATTTTTCTAAAAAGCTCTAAAAGAGCATTTTCGTAGGAGTTTGATGCATCTAATGCCTCCTCATCGCTATCAAAATCTGCTTCATGATATTGTTGAGCAAGCTCTTCCTCGCTTGGAGGTGAATCCGCGTAAACCAAATCACAATTTAAGCATTTAACTAAGTTATAACACATAAACTCAGGATTTTTTCTTGAAGCAAAAGTGAATTCATTCATTTTTTCACTATCAATATTTTCTTTCAAAAAAACTTTTGTCATGTCTGGTCCTGAATTGCAGACTGGGCAATTTCTTACAACTTTTGAATTCATTTTATTTTGTCCTTATCGCTTACTTCAGTTCCTCTTATTATTAACTTATCTCTTATAAATCTCGGTCTTGCCTTTGATTCCTCTAAGATCTTTCCAATATATTCACCGAGAAGACCTATGCCAAGAATAGAAAAAGATCCAAAAAACATTATTAATAGTGAAATGAACGTGATTCCTGTTGGAATTCCTGAAGGATCATAAAATCTAAGAAAAACTGAGTATGACCCAAGAAAAAGAGTGGAAATAACAGTTATCACGCCAACTAAAGTGAGAATATGTAATGGTAGACTGGAAAAAGAAAATATTGCTTTTTTTGCCCATCCAAAATTTTTAATCCAGTTATTAGTGCTTTTCCCAAAAACTCTTTCTGCTCTAAAATAATCAACACCAGTCTGTTTAAATCCTACAAAAGCTCTTAAACCTCTTAGAAAGAAGTCTCTTTCATCACACTTAAGAATCCAATGCACTGCTTTTCTATCAATCAGTGAAAAATCTCCAGCATTTTTTGGAATATCTAGGTCACTTATTTTATTAAAGATAGTGTAAAAAGCTTTATAAAAGATTTCGATTATAAATGGCATCTCTCTTTTGATTCTTCTTCCGTAGACAATCTCAAATCCATCTCTCCATTTTTCAATGAAATCTGGAATAAGCTCTGGCGGATCTTGAAGATCGCCATCAAGCAAGATGCATGCCTCCTTATTAGCCAACTGCATGCCACTAATAAATGCTGATTGTGAACCAAAATTTCTTGAGTGAGTGATGCCCAAAACTCTTGGGTCCTTGGATGAAATGTCTAAAATTACTTCGTGGGAATTATCTGGTGAACAATCATTTACAAATATTATCTCGTAATCAATATTATTTTCATTAAAAACATTAACTAACCTTTCATGCATAACTGGTATTGCCTTTGCATCTTTATAACAGGCAATAATGGCAGTAATTGAATTCTTTTCGGTTTCAGATCCAAGCTTAGTAAGACTATCAAATTTATTATTCTTTAAATATTCTTTCCACCAGTTTTGTGTCTTCTTTAACCCATCCTCAAGTGATATTTTAGCCTCCCAATTTATTTTTTCTTTAGCTTTTACACAGTCTGAAAACCAATCAGGAGTATCCCATTTTCTTCCTTTTGATGAATCAAAGATTGGTTCTGATTTTATATTAAATATTGATTTTGATTTTTTTGCTAAATCCTCAAGAGTTGTTTTTTTACCTGAGCCAATATTAAAAGATTCCCCATAAATCTCTTTAGAGATATTTTTTGCAGAAAGAATGAAAGCATTAAGAACATCATCAATGTATATAAAGTCTCTACTAATATCTTTACTTCCAAACTCGGGTAACTTCCCATCAACGGTCTTTTTACATAAAACAGGAATAAGCCTAGAGCTATCTTCCATAGGACCATATACTGAATAAAGTCTTAGGTTCAATACTGGGACCTCCTCTATTTTTCCATAAAAAGTAATTGCATTACTTGCAGCTGCCTTACTTACTGCATAATGACTGTTAGGGATTAGTTTTGAGTCTTCCATTGGTTGCTTAGAATTGAGGCCATATTCAGATGAGCTGCCTGCATGAATATATGCAGATAAGGGTTTCGTTTTAAGAAACTCAAGGAAATCAATTAAGCCTATAAAATTAGTTTTGTGAATTAGATCGCTATTATCTTCAAAAGAATATGCCCCAAAGGATGAGCAATCAAAAATTGTTTTTGGTTTAACTCTTTCATAGACATCTTTAACATTTTCAATATCGCATATGTTCATATGAATTATTGAAGAACTATTTTTATGCCGCCATCCTGAACCCGAAAAACTTGTTCCAAAAACGTCATCTCTATGGTCTTTAATTAAGTTAAAAAGGTTTGCTCCTACAAAACCACTAGCTCCAATTACAAGTATTGGACCTTCTATTGATTTTAAATTCTCAATGATATTCATATTATTTTTCTTTGAAATCTGTAATCATATTTTCAATATTAATTCTATTTTCTGATCTATGGAAACTTTGAGACCCAAATCTAGTTTTTGGATAGCTTTCTGCATATCTATGTTTTATTGATTCTATCGATATGCCTCTTTTGGTAATTTCATATGTCAGCATCATGCCAAGCCCTCCAGATTTTACGTGCTCCTCATAAATATAAATTTTTTTATCTATTAATTCTTGAAAAAAAGA
>MDTD01126462.1_pt1 | contig 11762 bp, 11 predicted proteins | sample 811221 | NCBI WGS metagenome assembly MDTD01 (sample SAMN05326646, study PRJNA326480) | marine metagenome | isolation source: seawater | place: Pacific Ocean: South West | collected 2011
CTTCTTGTCGTAGATGTAGAACTCGACTCCCCGGATATTGGAGGGACTGATCCTGCCCGGTATCCGCTCGCCGAAGAAATGATGTTCCATTTCGGAAATGGGCGCCGTGACGGTCATCCACTCGCCCTTGCGTGTATCGAATCGAGTCCAGTAGCTGTCCCCACCCATACCCGACTGGCTTCGAACACCGAGTATCCAGGTTCGCCCATCGCCCTTGACCCGAATCCTAACCGCGTCATATCCGGCAAGAGCCCCCGCTGGGAGACCTGCACGGATCGAGGAGAAGCCTCCGTTGTTGCGAAGCGATGTCTCACCCGTGAACAGAAGAGTGTCATCGTCCTGACGAATGAATCCGGTGGACAGACCACCCATGACTCCATCGACAACGACTCCCCAGCGGCCGACTTCCCTGGGATTGGCGAAATCGAAGAGCGGCTTCGTATCCATTGTCGCTTGTGGACCCATGGGCATGTCGCTCCAGAGGGCATCCATGATGCGGCGATATGCCCATGCTCGCTCACTCGGATCATTGATTGTCGCCGTGTCCTTCAAGGTGTTCCGCAGGTTTCGTCGTTGCTGACCATCGATGCCCCAGCCCTCCGTCGATGTGACTGCCTCCAAAGCGGTCGCATAGACGGCGGCGCATGCCTCGGGCGAACCCTCGTTGAACAGCGGGACGCCTCTTTCGATTGCTCGCTCGAGAAAAGCCTTCAATGGAGATACGGGCGCAGGCGGAAGCAGAACTCGGTCAATCAGGTGGACAACACCGTTGGAAGCCTCGATGTCAGCGGATTCAACGACGGCATCGCCGACGATGAGCCGTCCGCGAGCGACCTCGAGCGGCAGTGTCGTGCCGGCCAGCGTCTCGATCGAATCCCGATTCACCAGGATCTCCGCATCGAGTTCTCCGGGAACGACGTGATGAGCCAGAATACGACGCAGCGTCTCGTGCCCTGGCTCCTCGAGCAGCGTGGTCATGGTTCCCTGATCGATTCGGGCAAAGGCCTCATCTGTCGGCGCAAACACGGTGAATGGGCCATCTCCACCGAGCGTGTCGAGCAGATCAGCCGCCTGGACTGCCGCCACAAGTGTGTTGAGTCGGCCGGACTGGACCGCCAGTTCGGGGATCGAGGGCTCCGCTACGGCAGCAGCAGAGAGGAGGAAAGACATGGCAATGGGGGAAATCATGAGGCCTCTTTCGGATATGGCTTGGGAGAACATGGGCGTCATGCCCGGTTCCGGATAGTAGCCTCCAAATCCATCTAGGTGGCCCGCATAATTAACGGAAAATTGCGTGGAGGAGACTCATGGCGACAGGGGCATTGCCGGAGCAGCCAAATGGATCCCTGAAGGAGGCATGCGACGTATCAAAATCGCCCTGCCCGGTATCATTCACCACATGAACCCGTGCCGTCTCTTCGATCGACGATTCAGCAGAACGTGCATATCCGTGCTCTTTCTGGCGATCCTCTGCGGACTCCCCTCCCTTCTGATGCCCGCGTGCAGTGCACCCAAGCCGGGCCCCTGGGAATCAACGCAGCCGATGACCGAAACCGAGCTGCTCGCGACCCACCCCCTGCTGGTGAAACGGCATGAACTCTACGAACGAACCGGGTTGTTCATCGGCATACTAAATGACACCATTGTTCGTCTGCTGATGGAACCCGAGCTCACCCACAGCCAGAAGAACACGCTTCTGAAGATCCGAATCGAAGCCGCACGAGGCATAGTATCTGCAGCATCACAACCCGACGTCATCTACTCCCAGCTTGAAGTCCTCTTCTTCTCCAGGCTGTTCCTTGAGGTCACGACACGGGAAGCCAACAAGTATCTCCCACCGGCGACCGCTGCACGTCTGATCGAAGCCATCAACGAGATGGAAAAACTCTTCTGGACTTCCTCCAATCAGGATCTGGAGGTCTGGCGGAAACGAGTGGACGAGAATGTCAAGGAGTTCCTTGCGGAATACCCCGAGCTGCAGTCGATCGGATACGTGAACAGCAGTCTGTACACGATCGGAAATCGAAAGCAGCGTAATCGAATCTACACGCTCTTTGGAATCAACTCGCAACTCGCCAACACCACGCAGAGCATCTATCAACTGAATGAGGCTGCCGAGCAGTTCATTTTCCTTTCGCAGATCATCCCCCAGATCTCCATCTGGGAATTCGAGTACACCATGCAGCGGCTCATCAAGAGCATGGATGCGGGCGTGCTCAATGAAGTCGCGGATCTTCCGAGACAACTCGATGTCAACATCAGGGATTTGACACGTTCCCTCGAGACACAGAGAGAGGAACTGTCCAAATCCCTCTTGTCGGCCACTTCACAGATTCAGGCCGCGGTCAGTGATCTGGACGGCAATCTTGACGGTTCGATCAAGGCGCTGAATCTGGGACTGTCTAAACATGTCGACGGCATCATCAGCAATACCAGTGAGATCGGAGCCGGTCTCGACAGACTGACGAGCCAGATCGAGACCTTGAGCGAAGCCATCAACGAGTTGCCCCACAACATCGTCGAGACACTCAACAATCTCCCCGAGGATGTCAAGGAATCCGCAACCCATCTTCGCTGGTCGGTCTACATGGACATCGCACTTCTGTTGACAGCCATAGTCCTCTCCTCCACGTTGTCGGCATTCATCATTTCCAGACTGACGAGAAAATAAGTCATCGATGGCCCCCTTGGGCGTCTCTGGCCTGCCCATGGGGTCGTCATGCCGGCTGGACCACCGATTGATTTAGAAATGGGTTACATTCCACCCGATCGCATCGCCCCCCGAAGACCAATTGAAGGATCTGATGATGAAAGCCGAGCAATCCGAAAGAGCCAGGAAGATCAGGACATTGGTCTGTTCGATTGGCATCATCTGTGCACTGCTGACGATCCTCTGCATCGCCTCGGCGCTGGCGGTTCGTCTTCTTGAGATGGGCGACCCCGGCGATGCGAAATCATTCCCGTTCAATCTCTTCCAATTCGGACCGTCCGATGCCGAACTCAAGCATGATTCCGCCGTCAGAACACGACTGTGGGTTCTGGCTATCGTCGATGCCACCCTTGCATTGGCTTCCACGATCATGGGAATAATGGCGATTCGAACCCATTCCAAGAGTGTCGGGATCGGGGTCATTACGCTGGGTGTCGCGACGACTGTCATCGCCTTCCTGCTGGCCTGGCCTCTGGGCATCCTGAGCTCGATCATCCCGCTCACGGCGATCATCGCCATGCTGATGCGGCATGCACCTACGGAGTAGTCTTCATGACCGCACAAGTCACATCAATACTCGCCTTGTCGACCGGCGCAACAATCGCCATTGCGATCGGGGCATTCATTCTTCTGCTGATCATCTGGGGATTCGCCGTCTACAACGGGTTGGTCCGAAAGCGCCAGTCATGCAAGGAGTCATGGGCCGACATCGACACGGAATTGAAGAGAAGGCATGACTTGATTCCGAATCTGGTGAGTACCGTAAAGGGATATGCCGCCCACGAATCCAATACGCTCGAAGAGATCACCAAACTTCGCGACAACGCGGTGAAGGCTCAGGATCAATCCGCTTCCGCACGCTCCAAGATAGAAAGTCAATTGGGCTCCTCGCTTGGAAACCTCATTGCACGTGTTGAAGCGTATCCGGATCTCAAGGCTTCCAACAATTTCCTCGAACTCCAGAAGGAATTGTCCGAGACTGAGACGCGAATCGCCAGAAGCAGGCGGTTCTACAACAGCAACGTCAGAAGCTTTCACAATGGTTGCCAGGTCGTTCCCGCGAGCATCATCGCCGGCATCGGTGGCTTCAAGGAGGAAGAGTTCGATTTCTTCGAGGTGACCGATGATTCCGAACGGAAGCCCGTGGATGTGAACTTCGATTCGACCAGCACCTCATAGAGGTCTGCCCATGAATACGGGCCTTTCGGACATCGGAAATGCCGAACATGCCATCGGCCTAAATGCCTGGTCCAGGAACTTCTTCTCCTGGAGGATGCTGCTCAAGGCTTGTCTTTCTGGAATCGTCCTGACCGCCTGCTCCTGGATTCTCTGGGTATGGGTATATGCCCAGATGGACGATGCCAGTCTGCGAACAAGTGAATTCCCCTATTACAGGCTCAAGCACTTTCCACTGGAATTGATACTCACATTCGCAGTCATGACCCCTGTGATGTATCTGGGAATGTGGGCGAAGGCGAGAAAAACACTGGCCTTCGCTGACTGGTGCCACAAGCATGGCTGGTCATATGCACGCCGACTTTCCAACCCACTCATGACTGCCGGATTCAAGAATCCAGGACAGGTCCACGCGGTCAAGATGGGCCGCTTCGGGAGCAAGCACAGGGATTTCTTCTGGAAGGACTTCAATGGAAGAAAGGTGATCATGAATCGCTTTGACATCCCATGTGGAGACGACAGCAGCAAACCAGGAGTCCGAATCGTTGTCGAAACCGGTGCCAAGGCGCCTGAAATCGATTTTCGACCGAAATCCATCACCGATCTGGGCAGCATTCATCTGGGTGAAATTCAACCGGTTCGATTCGAACTGGATGTCTTCAACCGCAAGTGGCTCGTCAAGACGGATGATCCCAGGAAGACATATGGCATCTTCGATCAGGCCACGATCGAGTTTCTCCTGAATACACGTGAACCACCACATGTGCATGTCAACGAAGGGATTCTGATCGCCTATCTTCAAGGCAAGGGAATTCACAAGAGGATCAGACTCATGGAGTTCGTTGACGGCTTTTCGGATGCCGTGCCAGACGATCTCATCCTACCCATCGAACTCATAGACGATTGAGCGGTCGCGAGCATTGGTCATCTGACCAGAAAGTAATCGGATATCCCCTGAGCGACCTCCTGGCCGCGAAGCATGGCGACCAGCGCCAGTGCGTATTCGATGGCGGTCCCGGGTGTCTGCGAGGTGACGATTCGGTTGGTCTGGTCGACACAGACACGAGCGGACGGATCGAACTTGTCTCCAAGCAACCGGGTGAACTCGTCTGCCGGCCATGACTGATCGACTGTCCTGATCGGCAGTGGATTGCAGGTGGCACGAGTCGAATTCGCAAGAACACCGGCAGGCTCGAGAACCAGCGCCGGCGAAAGACAGATGGCCCCGATCACGCGACCAGCCTCATGCTGGGCCACAAGCATCGATCTGAGCACGGTGCTGGCCGCTAGATTCATCGCCCCCGGTATTCCGCCGGCCATGGCGATCGCATCCCATCGCTCCGAGGCAACATCGCCGATCGCGACATCAGGAATGATGCGCAACCCCTTCATGAGGACGACTTCCGAGCATGGTTCCAGGCTTGCTATGGTGACCTCAAGGCCACCACGACGAAGTACGTCCTGAAGCGCGCAGAACTCGATGTCCTCGTTGCCATCGGCAACAGGAAGCAGCACGCGAAGAAGCGGTTCAGTCATAGACCCCGTGGTTTCCATGCACGAACTGTTCATCGGCGCCGGCCGCCGCGGTAAGCGCCGCCACATTCTGCTTCGTGAAGAAGCCCTTGAAGTGATGGCATCGCTCGACGTACTCGGTGATCAGAATCGAATACTGGGAATGCTTGGAGAATATCTGCTTGAGATCCGGCGTATCGCGACACTCGCCTACTACATGTGCCAGGAACTTGGTGCCCTGATTCATCAGAAGGCCGACGACACGGTCGACGTTCTTCTCACCCTTGCCGTCATCACCATCCTTGACTTCCATCGCCATGTGGTGCATTCGATGGCCATAGTTGCGGACGAAATCCTCGGTCGGCATCGGCAGACCATCGAAGGAATTGAGATAGGAAGGCACGTTGTTGGCCGTGAACACCTTGGCGGGGGAATGCTTGTCGTCGTTGACCTTCGGATTCCTGGTCACATTCGTCGACGAATTCTGGTCACCGATGTTGTAGGCACCCCAGAAGTAGTGAGGTGACAGCGTGAGAAATTCGAGGATGGCGTGCTCACGATCCCCCATGAGGATGCGGGTCGCCATGTGATCAAGACCCATCACGAGATGCATGACGCCCGAGTCAGTCGCCCACTGGTCGGCCTTGTCGAGACGCGCCTTCTCCTCATCGGTGAGGGTGAGCTTCTCGCCCAGATTGAGGGTGTCCAGTTCGGGCTTTTCAGCATCCCAGTATCCGACCTTGTTGCCGGTGAAATCACTGGGATAGGTGAAGGCCATGTGCGGATTGAAGAAGAAACCGTTGGGCGATTCCCCCTCGTCGTAGAAGCGGATGAACTGGCTTTCCAAGGCGTCTCTTGTGGCCTTCACATCGCTCGACCAGAAGATTTCTCCGATGTAGCGGGCGTGAGGCTTCTGACGCGACATGGGATAGAGCAGATTGAGCCTGACAAGATCATCCATGTAGTCGTGAGCCAGAGGCTCGAAGACGATGAGAATCGGAGTATTCCGCTTGCATGAATTCTTCAGGACATAGACCTTGTGCGTGGCGTCCACATGGGCCGAATGGAACCGGTACGGCCCCATGATGGTGAGCTCCTCCAGATAGTTTATGCCATCCCCTGGATCCACTTGAATCATGACGGCTGCCATCGAGGACAGAAGCTCATCAACCCCGGATGAAACCCTCCGCTCATATACCTTGGGGAGAAACTCCTGAAAGAAGTCGCTGTTCTTCTTATCGCCCTCGGGCTTGTATCCCATCAGGTCGAAACTGGATGCCGGGCTCATGAAAATCTCCTCATCAAGCAATTCGGACGTCACCATTAACAATCGCCCAAGGAGAGTAGCCTCCCATGACACCCACCTCAACATGAAGCCGCCCTGAGGCTGTATTCTGGGGTGATGATCAAGAGTATTGAGAATCAGTATCAACAAAGTGTCCTGGGAACCGATCTCATCCCCTGCTCCATGGAACCATTGACAGGCTTCTACCGATCAGGATGCTGCGATACAGGCCCTGATGACCATGGATCCCACACCGTCTGCGTGATTCTGACGGAGGCCTTTCTCAGCTTCTCCAGATCAGTTGGAAACGACCTCTCGACGCCCAGGCCCGAATGGGGCTTTCCGGGTCTGAAGCCGGGCGACCGGTGGTGCCTGTGTGCCGCGCGGTGGCAGGAGGCACTGGAAGCTGGGGTCGCCCCTGCCGTCGTACTCGAAGCCACGAACATGGCAGCACTCGCCTACGTCGATCTCGAGGATCTCAAAATCCACGCGGCCTCGGCCTGAGCGGTTTGATCCCACTCTTCACGGCTGCTCGATGGCTGCGTTCCAATCGGCGTCTTGAAATCTCTGGATCTCGACCCGATAGCCATCCGGATCACGAGCAAAGAAGTGGTAGATTCCGTATGCGGGATTCGTGCGTGGAGGATGTTCTATGTGGACACCGTTCTTCAGCAGCCGATCATGCCAGACATCGACTTCGTCGCTGACGATCGTCAGGATGATCTGATCCCCCACTGAAACATCGTCCCTCTGACAAAATCCAAGATAGGCGTTGCCCGTCGTGTGGTAAATACGACAGGTCCCCTGATCGAGCACCATCGGAAGATCCATGATCTCGTTCCAGAAGCGGGAAGTCCGCTCCAGATCGGCGACGCCGCAGAAGGTTATCTGACTGTCGATGCTGTTCATGGATGAAATGGTACATGAGTCCAAGAAAGACGCCCGATCCCCTCCGGGATCGGGCGTCTGGATTCACATTGCTTCGGGTCCATCAGCAGTCCGAGCCGAATTCGCCGAGGATCACAAGCAGATCGTCCACGTTGATCTGCCCATCTCCATTGGCATCTCCGGCTCCTGAACCACCATAGTTGCCCAGTGTGACGAGAACGTCGTCGACATTGATGATGTTGTCACCATTGACATCGCCGAGGCAGTCTCCGTCACATTCATCGGGCACGCCGTTGCCGTCACTGTCCTGACTGGAACCATTGAGGATGTCGCAGACATCTGAAACACCATTCTCGTTGCAGTCCAGCACTGGCTCGTATGTGAAGCTGTGCACATCGGTGTCCTGCCAGGTATTTCCGAATCCGTCACGACCCTGAACAAGTGCTTCGACGGAGATGGTCGAATCCAGTTCGAAGGCCGTCAGACGAGCCACCAGAACGCCATACCGCTCGGAGCAGTCCTGGGAGATGAACGCCTGAGCCTCACCCTGCGAATCCGTGGGCAACACGTACCAGGTACCGTTGCTGACGGACAGGGTGCCACCGTTCTCAAAGCTGGACCAGTCGATTCCGACACTTCCGAGATTGTTGGCGCCGAACTGATTGCCCGTCTGATCAAGTGCTCCGATCGTCACACGACTGTCCCATTCGAGATCTGGAACAAACGCGTAGAAGTTGGGGTTGATGTCGACTGATGTGGGGCCACCGTTTGGATCCTGATAGAAACCGGCTGAACTCGAAATGACCTTCTGCTGGGCGGCATTGCCCGCGATGGCGTCGACACGACTACCCTGATCCACTGCCGCGTAGATGTCGACTGTCCAGTTCTCCTGATCGATGCTCAGCAGATTCGGACCGACGATGGCATGGTGGAATTCGACGTAGTCTTGAGCGGGTTCACAGTTGACGGAAGCACATGATGTGTCCGCCCCCTGCCAATCGCCACCACTGCTGCTGCATTCGGCACTTGTCAGTGAGTTGAGGCAATCCCCGACCCCGGTGCAGCAGGCACCGGTAGGCTCTGGCTGCTCGCATTCCACGTTGGAACAGTCCGTCTCATCGCCCTGATAGTCGCCCGCAGCATCCGCACATTCCTGAGCCGTCTGGTCTTGCAGACACTGACCAGAAGCCAGACAGCAGGCACCGGTTGGCTCAGGCTGGTCGCATGTGACGTCCGAACAATCACTTCCATTACCCTGGTAGTCGCCGCCAGTATTCGCACAGGCCTGACTCGTCTGACCATCCAAGCACTGACCTGAAGCCAGGCAGCAGGCACCGGTCAGATCCACGCAGGTGACGTCGGCACACTCGACACCGTCGCCCTGATAGTCGCCTCCGGCATTGTCGCATATGGTCTGACTCACGAACACACACTGGCCATTGGTCGTGCAGCAGGCACCTTTGAATTCATCCAGACACGATTCGATCGAGTTTCTAAAGGATGAGATGTCTCCACGCGAGTCCGTCGAGAAGTTGTTTGCACAGGTCAAAGAAGGATTCATCGTGTTGCTTGGACAGTCGCAATGATCAGCACCCCAGTTGTGACCAAGCTCATGATTGGAGAGATCCGTTGCACAGCCGAAACTGCCACAGCAGTCGGACTCCACGACGCTGTACTCGAACGAGGAACACACGGCACCGACGTAGGCAAGCCCGATGGTGTTTCCGTTGAAACTCTGCCCACTGAACAGCTGGACCAGATCATGGGCTGGGTTGCCGATGCTGTTCCACACCGACCTGACCTGATCAAGCCGTGTCTCGATGGAACTGCTGCTGTAGGGGTCGTTGTTTTCAGGACGTACCACGATTGCCTGAATGTCGTGCACGATCTCATGCTGATTTTCGTACAGCAGGTTGATCGAATTCATCAGTGAATTGATCCGATTCTCGACGGCACTGGCACTGCCGTAGTTCTGATAGAACTCGTAATCCGTATCGGCCACGAATTCCGCGGCCAGCACTTCGCGTGTCATTCCCTCCGGGAGCATGTCCTCAAGATCAATCACCGGAAGCTTGTAGCTGTCATCGACGCCACAGAAGCCGTCGGGAGAGATGATGTCGATACCTCGATACACCGCGTAATCGGTGCTGAGTGCATTGCGGACCTTGCCGGCCAGGGGCTCCACCCACCAGCGTTTTCCATCGTCAAGCATCACGAGAACACGGAAACCGTCATCTTCAATAGACAAGGCCGCCTTCAAGGAAGGATTCATAGAATCGGATCCGCGATAGGTCATGATGGGACCCGCGGGAATCTCGAGAAGTGAACCATCAGCCTGCTGTTCGAGCAACTGATAGTCGTCTGTTCGGTTGGAGTGCTCGGAGAAACGGATTCTCGAATTCTCTTCACCGAGCTTCACGCTCAGTTCCAACTCGCCCGAGTTCAATTCAATCAGATTCAGTGATTGAACACTGCTGTCTTCAAGGCTGAGGGCTCTGTTCGCATCTACGGAATTGATGGCGCTGAAATCCATGAAGGCATCAGATGCTGTCGCCATTCCCGCCATGAGAAGTACAGCCGTACCACAAGCGAACGTGCCTCGAATAGTCATTTCCGTTTCCTCCTGAGACTCTCTCTTGCATAGCTCGTCAACATTCGTCGGAAGCTTCAACAGGCATTCAATCGACAAGCGGAAACCACGCCTCCAGTACATTCGTGCCAAAGTACGACGGGGATCCCACCCTTGCAGCATCTGAGCCGTTTCCTTCCCGTACACATTGATTTTAGAACCGATTCGAGCCCTTCTAAGCGAAAACAGGCCTTTTCAACTCATTTAAAGGCCCTCTGGAGTACTCGATGCCCAGAAGAACCCTGATTTTCCTGTCCGTGTGAGCATCCGGATTTCCACAGACGCTCGTCAGTCCAACGGCTCGACAGGTGGCACCTGCACCCCTGTCAAACCGAGCTTGATGCACGTGATGTATATGTCCGTCGAATCCAGCAACGGTGCCTTCTGATTGAAATATTCAAGCATCGCCTCTTCGGATCCAAAGGCGTTCCTGAGAAGACGATCTGGATCGTCCAATGCAACGAAGGTCCTGGCCTGCTCGCCATCGAGCTTCTCCACCCGATCGATGAACAGACGGCATGCCTCGTCGACAACGGACGGATCCAGCTCGAGGACCTCCGTCAGTTCCATGCAGCTCGCTCGCTCCAGAAGCAAGGCCGAGTGGTAACGACGATACTTCTTCGCATCGATTCGATTCCAGTCTTCAGCCGCTTCGATCTGGATGTCTCGACATGTCCGTGCGGATTCGGCAAGCTGGTTCATGATGCGATCGATGGCCTGCAGGGAATCGTCCTGAATATCGACTTCCTTCTGCATTTGCGGCTGGACAGGTGCCAGACCATTTGCCTGTGTCGACTGTTGACGAGCCTGACAAGCGCCTAGACAGAGGACCACAACTGCAATTGACCACGACAGTGTTCGGAATACGGATAGGATCAAAGCTTCATCCCCTGCGGTTCAAGCGGACACGCACTCTTTCCATGACACGATCAGAGTCTGCTTGTGAATCAAATACGTCAAACCCTGGGCATTTGACCACCAGTGACACCCTCGTTTTAATGGTGGGGATTGTATACAAGCAGAAGAACGGTTATTCGAGGGACACGTGTAATTCATGACATTCATCGCTGGAATGCTGATGGTGATGCTCGGAGGTGGCCTCGGGGCGATTCTCCGATACGCCTCCCAGGAAGCCGGCAAGAGATGGACCAACCTTCCAGGATGGACATCAATTTTCGCCGTGAACATCGTGGGTAGTTTCGCAATCGCATTCAGCTTCGGCTGGCTGCAGGCCCTGAAGATGATCGATGACCAGAACCTGCATCTCTCGGTGATCCAGCACTATCAGGCGGATCTCTCCAACACCATGGGCTTGAATCTGATCGTTGTGGGGCTATGCGGCGGGTTCACCACCTTCAGCACATTCAGCCTCGACAACATCCTGCTTCTGTACACAAGGCCATGGCAAATGGCGTTCAACGTGATCATGAGTGTTGTGTGTGCCACCCTGGCTGCCTGGGGAGGCCTCTGTCTGGGAGGCACATTCACATGATCAGACTGTTCTCCATTCTGGCCTGCATCGGCATCGGTGGCGGATTCGGCGCATTGGCACGCGAAGGCAC
>MDTD01129968.1_pt1 | contig 11762 bp, 6 predicted proteins | sample 811221 | NCBI WGS metagenome assembly MDTD01 (sample SAMN05326646, study PRJNA326480) | marine metagenome | isolation source: seawater | place: Pacific Ocean: South West | collected 2011
AACCTGCTTCGTTTCCTCTTTTTCCGGCCATAACACTCTGAGTCGCTTGGCCGAAGTCGCCTCTTGAAGGCGTACTTTGACCAATTCTGCGACGGGTGAAGCCTTACTATCTTCAACCTTCACTTCAATCACTACGCGCTTTCTGTTGGGCTCGAACTTAAGTGTTACCGATGCCGCATCAGGGCTGGTCTGTGTTGCGATGAGATAGCGTATTTCAAGGGGAGCTATCTGGACATCTCGCACCAGAGGACCCCCTTCTTTCTCGAGGGTAAATTCGCCGGCCCACTCAAGTGCAACCGTCTGCACCTCGGGGCCAAGCGGAAGGCGTAATTCATGCTCCACAGCCCACACGTTGCCCGCTCCGAGCAGGCCTAATCCGAGAGCTAAGGTGGCAAGCACTTTATCCATGGGACGAGTCTACCGCCGAGGTGTCCGTTGGTCCACGGAGGCTCGATCCAAACTAACCATTTGGCCCAGCGTCCTCGACCCCATGTGTTCCTCCATCTGCACTCAGTTCGGCAATCAGACAAGCCGAGAACAGATAAACAATCGATGCGTAATAGAGCCAAGCCATCACACACGCAACTCCACCGAGAGTTCCATACGTGGCATAAAAACTTCGAGACTCCACATAGTTGGAAAAGATGAGCATCGCTCCCTGCCATGCAACGCAAAAGAGCAGTGTTCCAATCAGCACCGGCCACCAAAGGATACGCCCCCGGCCAAACCACTTGATAGACACCACAAACCCCAAAGCTAAGACCGTGGTCGAGAAGACGGAATCCCTCAGCCAGCCTTCCAGCATTGAATCGAGTCCATGCCATAAGAGACTCGAAAGCCCAGCCATAAGCAAAGAGGCAAAAAGAAATACAAAGACCTGGATCCGTTCAGCCACAAACTTCTTACCGGACTCGTAGCGGAAGATTCGGCAGTGCACCCGAAGAAGGCCCCACCCAAAGAGACTTGCGGTAATAAAAAGCGCCAGGTAGCCAACCACCCCCTTCCATGCATTTCCTCGAACAACGGTACGGACCTCTTCGGCCATCTCCGATTCGATAAAGGGTAAAAACGCACGAACAGGACGGGCAAACGACTCATAGGCCTCCGTGGTTCCCAACTCAGTAATCTGCTGCGCACCTTCGGTTGGAACCGACTCCATCAGACCGGCCCCGACCATCAGGAATGGAACGATCGCGAGCGTCCCGAAATGAGAGAGCGATGCAGCCAAAAGTGGAGCTTCGACCTGGATGAAACGCCTCAGTGTGCCCCGAAACCAACCGCGAAAACTCGGTGTGAGTGATCGATAATCCATGGACTCGAACTAAAACCGAATTCTGCTGGAAAAGCAACGCGTTACAAGTGAAGGACTGCGCTTATGCTGCATGCTTCACCATAGAAAGCTCGACCTCGCTCGGACGTTGTTGTGCCGCAAATAAAAAAGGCGCGTGCCTCACGACACGCGCCTTCACGGTAATATTATCCTTTACCGTCTACTTGCCTGTTCCGCAGTAGCGCAATTCACAAGCCGGTACTGGTGGTAATTTGTAGACGAAGTAATCGCCACAATTGGTCACTTCAACATTGGACGACCAGTTACATGTGTCATTACCCCAGTGAAAGCAGACCTTACCACCCACATTTTCCCCTGTGTTGTTGGGATGGGCTGTCTGCAACCATCCAGGTGCATCGGTTCCGCAGGAGTACTTGCTCGGAGCTGTTGTCGGCATTTTACTACCCGCTGCCCCTTCGAATCGGTACCAAGTATCCTGCCAGCCATTCTTGTCACAGATTTCCACGCCATTGTTACCATCGTTGAAGGCCGTGTTGCGATCGGCCTCGGTGAGTGATGAGTAATCATTGCACTGTGCTGGCAAGTCAACTCCTGCCGTAAAGCAGTAGTTGGTCCCGTAGCAGTTATCCTTCGTGTAAGCGGACGCAGCGCAGTCATTTTGGCTGCAATTATAGTTGTCAGGACTCTTGACGTAATCCTCGTCATAAACCTGACAACCACCAACGCCCCAGACCGTGTAGTTACCTTGATTGTCGATTGAATCCTGCTGCGTTGAGCACTGGTAGTCCTCCGCGCTTCCACCGAACACCTGTGCGCAGGCTTGTAGGCAGGAGTAACCTGGTGGATTGCCTCCCCACTCAAGTCCATCTTCGACATTGTAACTACCGACGTAATCACCTCCACCAACGATGTTGTCCTTCTCGCAGGACACTCCATCGCCTGTATACCCGTCGTTGCAGGTGCAGGTGAACGAGCCAACAGTGTTGCTGCAAGTCGCATTCGCATCGCAGTTGTTATCGCCATTCGAGCACTCATCAACATCGTTGCAAGCGAGACCGTCAGCACCCAACACATAGCCGGGCTCGCAGTAACATGCGAACGACCCAACCTCATTCTTGCATAGCTGCGAGCAGCCGCCGTTGTTGTCGTCGCACTCGTTGATATCGTTACACGAGGAGCCATCAGCACCCAGGCTGTAGCCAACCTCGCATGCACAGGAGTTTCCACCCGGAGCGTTATTACAAATCTGCGAGCAGCCACCGTTGTTGTCAGCACATTCGTCGACGTCGCTGCACGACGCACCATCCGCTCCCAAGACGTAACCATCCTGGCAGGAGCATGCGAAGCTGCCATCGCTGTTGGTGCAAATCTGTGCACATCCACCGTTATCGGCAGCACATTCATCAACGTCGGAGCATGTCATGCCGTCATCATTCGCGGCATAGCCCGCGTTGCATGTGCAGGTGTACTGCACCTGCGATGTGCACTCACTACCAAGGTCTGTGCAGTCCGCAAATGGCGTCACACCACCGGTCGCGCATAGGGCACAGTTGGAATCCCAACCACTTGCGCACCAAGGGTCGTACGCTGCCACGGCAGCAGTGCATGCTTCGTCTTCGCAGCTAAAGCCTTGGCACAAGGCCCCAGGTATGGCGTCGTTGCATGTCGCATTTGGCCCACACATGTCGAGTTCTTCTGCACATTCATCGATATTCTCGCACACGGCACCATCACCCACGAAACCGTCGTTGCACTGGCACTCGTAGGAACCCTCCGTGTTCACGCACGCGGCGTTAACGTCGCAATCAAACGCACCCGATTCGCACTCGTTAACATCTTCACATGTGGCACCGTCACCGGTGTAGCCATCGTTGCAAGCACAGTCGAACCCACCTTCGTTGTTTGTACACGTCGCGTTGACGTCGCAAGGCGATTCATCTCCAGCGCATTCGTCGATGTCCGAGCAGGTCAGCCCGTCGTCGTTCAGTGCGTACCCGTCAGCGCACGTGCAGGTGTAGGGAACGGTGTAGTCGATCCCCGAGCAAGCATCGCCAAGGTCTGTGCAGTCAGCAAAGGGCGTCACACCACCAGCAGCGCACAATGCACAGTTAGAATCCCAACCAAACGAACACCAACTGTCGAATCCTGCCACGGCATCAACGCACTCTTCGACGTCACAGCTATTGCCTTGGCAGAAGGTTCCAGCAGCACCGTCTGAGCAGGTCGCGTTCTCCCCACACTCGTCGGTTCCCGCCGCACATTCGTCGATGTTCTCGCATGTCTTTCCATCGCCGCTGAAACCGTCGTTACAGACGCAGTTGTAATTCCCTTCTGTGTTTTCACAACTCGCATTGGCATCGCACTCGGCCAAACCGAACTCGCATTCGTTCACATCCACGCATGCGCCTTCCTCATTGGCCGCATACCCCGCGGAACAAGCGCACTCAAAGCCACCGGGAGTATTCGTGCAATCTTCATTTGCAGCGCACACATCGCCACTGCATTCGTCAATGTCGCCACAAACACCGTCTGCATCAGCCTCGAATCCCTCGAGACACGTACAGTCGAATCCACCATCGGTGTTGGCACAGCCTTCGTTCGCACCGCAAACCTGTGTGGCCTTGGTTACCATGACATCGTCGACGATGTACCCGCTGCCATCGTTTCCGTAGTCGTCGATGGAATCGAACGCAAAGTGTAGCCATCCGGTCCAGCCAGCAGCTGGGCTCAGGTCCACCGCGACCTCGATCATATCACCAGGCACGAGTCCCGCTTCATCGATGGCTGCGTTGTATTCCGCTTTGGTCCACAGGGGTACTAGGGTGGCAATAGCCTCTTCGTTCTCGTCCAATGCGCCCTCTTGGAGGGCTGCAAGGCACCCGGCGAAGTCAACATCGTTACTGCAGGACAGGAAGCCAATCCATGCCTGGTCGTAGTACGTGCTGGTTTGGTCCCCGGCTTCAATGCTCACGGAAGCATACAGCATGTCCCCTTCCACGATGTCCATCGAAGGGAGCGCGGCCGCCCCAGTCGTTTCGCCGTTGTAGTTCGTACCCTCTTTATTGGAGTACTGCAGTTGGCCCTCGGCATTGATATGCCACAGAACAGGGTCCTCTTTGTCCACTTCTAGCATGTCCGATCCAAACATGGACCAACCCTCGGGGACGACAGGATTGCCCTCATCATCGACTGCATTGAAGTTTTCGTTTAGCGCATCTGTTGGCGCACATTCATCGATGTCGGCGCAGTCGATACCGTCGCCCTCGTAGCCTTCGTTACAAGCACACTCGTAACCGCCATCGGTGTTGGAGCATGTTGCGTTCTCACCACAGGGTGGAAACTCATCGGCGCACTCGTCAACGTCGCCACAACTGCCGTCTTCCTGGGCTGACCACCCTTCATTGCACGTACACTCGAACCCACCATCGGTGTTGGAGCATGTCGCGTTGGGGTCGCAGGGAGACTCCTCCGATGCGCATTCGTCTACATCGGCACACGCACCGTCTTCGCCCGCAGCGTACCCGTCGGCGCAGCCACACTCGTAGCCTCCATCCGTGTTACTACAGACTTCGTTCTCGCCGCAGGGGGAGTCCGCGCATTCGTCGACATCGATGCAATCGCCGTTCTCATCGGCGACCCAGCCTTCGTTGCATGCGCAGTCGAAGCCACCTTCGGTGTTCGTGCAAGTCCCATTCGGACCGCACGGGTTCTCGTCCGCCGCACACTCATCCTTGTCCGTGTCACACAAGTCGCCTTCCCAGCCATCCGCACAGGCACAGGCGGCCGCCCCATCTGTGTTAGCCGAGCAAGTCGCCTCGTTGAGGCAGGGGTTCGGGTCGCAGGGGTCAGCGACCGCCGTATCAACAGCACTTGCGTCTTGGTCGCTCTGCGTATCCGTGTTCGTGTTTGAAGACGAATCGCTACCGGACGCGTCTACACCGACAGCGGTATCGTCGCCGGCGGTAACTGTAGCCGAGTCATCACACCCGACGCTGAATAGTAGCGAGCCTATCGCAAAGCAAACAATAATGTGGCGCATTCCGCCCCCCTTTCCCTGTCTGTTTGGTTTGAACCGCGAAGATGCGGGTTCACTGGTCATAGTGACACAATAGACGAGACATTCGATTGTTGAAAGCCGGAACGCTCAAAAACGCGACTATCCCGTTACTACTCCAACTAAAGAGTCAACGATAACGGTGTCTTACCAGCCTATTCGGTTACGGGAAAAGTTACAGGGTCAAGGTTGAGAACAACGCGGTTCATCCCGAGCCGGAATGCGCTCGCTTCCTTGCCTTACTCAAGGAAGTAGCGAGGGAAGAAAGCAGAACCCTTTTTCCTTTGTCTCGTCGTAGCGGTAGCAGACCTCTCCCGCCGGACAGGTCGAATCGTCCCCATACGTGCAGAGCGGCGCACAAATGTTTGCATCACCGGCCGGGGATGGCGCGCAGTATTCTTCACCACAGACAAGAGCTGTAGAACACTCACCATAGCCAGCTACGAGTTCATCTTCAATCGCTTGCCTAAGCTGGAGCAGAAGATCCGATTCGGCTCGAAACACGATATTGCCAGCTTCGTTACTCACGATCGATGTCTCCCGATCTCCGTAGACCGCAGTCGCCTGATTGGGGTCGTATAGCACCCTCATCTTCAGTTGGTACCCGTCTTTATAAGCCTTGCAGTATTCCTTTGTTGGTGGCTCCCCATTCTGGTCGTAAATCAAGATCACCCACGACTCGAATCCTTGGTCCTTGAACTCATCGTATATCTCATCCATCTGACCGATGAACTTCGCGCAGGCCGTTCACCAACCGGCTAGAAGGTTAAAAAATGCAGCATTCGCCCCGCAGAGTTCGTGGATATGCACATCGTTCCCGTCGCAATCCTTGACCACCACATCGGTCAAGGTCTCACCAGGCATTACTCCAAAAGGCCCTTGCGGAGGACAATATGTCGGAACACATGAGTCCCCAATACACTCTTCAGACTTCCCGCAGGAAGCCTCACAGAGTCCTTGAACGTCTGTTTCGACAGCATCAATCGATGCCGACCCACCATCGGGGTTTCCAAGGACGTCCTCCTGAGACTCCGCCGTGTCGTTCGGTGTGAACGTGGATTCAACCTCGCATGCAAAGAGTGCCAAGGCGAGCCCAATCACTTGCCATCCGCTTTTGCTCCGATAACTCAACATGAGGCACTCCAACCCTATCGAACCCAGGCCCAGCTTTGGCCTCTTTCGATTTCGAGGCTAACACGCCAGAGGCTCGTATGTGAATGGGCTGGAAAAAGGTCCGTGTTCCGAAATACCCAACGATGAAGATAACAAGAGCCGGACCGCCCTTCTAAAAGGGCGACCCGGCGAGACCGACCCCGGTCACATTGGATTCTTACTTCTTGGCAGGCACCTTTCCGGCGCCACCGCCCTTGTCCTTATCCTCCTCGAGTTCAAGGCACTGAATCATCGAGAGTATTTGATTATCACCACACATATTGGCAGTGGTCAGCGTAGGCTCTCCGTTCATCATGCAGCAGACCTCTTGGATGGCATCGTATTGTTCGCAGGCAGCCATGGGCATTTCGCCCCCTTCGTAACACTCATCCGCGGGAACGACGTCAGGACCACCTTTTGTCATGCAGCAGATGTCCTCGATGACTTCCTCTTCTTCTTCAGGACAGCATTCGAACGTTGTGATGGAAAAGCCGCCATTGCAGGGTGCCCCCACAACCTGATTGCTCACGTTTGTTGTGCCAAAGTTCTGCCAGCAATGCTTGATGGCGATACCCTCCCAATCGCTCGGTTCGAAACACAGACCGGGATTTCCAAGTACGACCTCGTCGCAGGTACCCTCCGAACAGAACGCCATGTCCACGTCGTGGCCTACATTGCAGTCATCGGCTGGAATCACTTCAAACTCGCCAATGCCAACGTAGCAGCAAGTCTCCTCGATCTCGGTCTCCTCATCATCCGTGCTCTCCTCTTCCTCCTCGTCCACGCAGCACTCGAAAGTCACGGATGCAAAGCCACCCTCATCACAGGCTGGCCCCATCACGATGGCTGTCGCGATGGTTGCATAGTTCAGCTTGCAGTAATCATTTGCTTCGATGGTCCAAACATTCAACGCCTGGCAACCGTCTTCCGAAGTTAGAACCACATCGTTACACGAGCCCTCCTCGCAAAAGGCCATGTCGACGACGTCTGAATCCGAACAGTTGAGCTCATCAGACATGGTGTATTCACCGTCCACGGCGCAGCACGTTGGCTCTGGAGCCTCGCATTCATAGATTCCTACAAAACCGGAGAGGGCTAAAAAGGTGCACTGGTGGAATGGAACTTCAAAAGTTCCCTGATCCAGCGTGCAGCAAACCAATTGCTCACAGTAGTTATCCGAAGCCGGATTGCCGCTCAGTGCGTCGCATTCCGTTGGGGTCGCGTAAACGGCATTGCCAGTCGCAGGACCTGCATAAATCTGACAGCAACCGATTGCCTCCTCCTGCTCTTCGTCGTTCTCCGTGTCGTTATCGTCATTCGCCTCATCTTGGTCGACTTCCGTGTCATCCACTGGGTCACCTTCGCAGGCTCCAAGTCCAATCAGTCCGATGAGAGTGCACTCTGAGTAAGGCACAGACACAGGCCCATCTGCACTTGAGCAGCAAACGGTCTGCGTGCAGAAGTCCATCTCGACAAGTTGCTCATCGTCTCCCTGGCACTCTGACAAGACCGTTAGGGTCGCATTCCCGTTGTCAGCTCCGGCAAAGGTCTTGCAGCAAATAGTTTCCTCATCTCCGCCCTCACAATAGGAGACAGGAAGGGCGGCGTTCACCGAGCACGGATCCTCCGACCATTGAGGACCGTTGTCCGTGTTACAGCAATACTCATTCTCGGCAGCTTCACACTGCTCCATTCCAAGTACCCATCCCGGTGCACACGAGTTCACGTCCACGAGTTGTGCTCCGTCCGGGGTGTCACAGCAAACTTCGCCGCTTTCACTGCAAAAATCCATCAATGTGATCTGAGGCTCCGGACACTCATCTGAGGCGATCAACTGATATCCATTAACGGTCCGGCAGCAAACGTCGTCGACGTCCTCTGTCTCCTCGTCGCTCGGGCAGCACTCAAACTTCACCGCTTGGTAGTACCCTGCGCCGCAACTTCCGCCGACTGAGTACTGTGTTAGCTCAGCGCCTGCTTGAGCGCAGGCTTCGCTGGCCTCAAGGAGCCACTCATCTTCGCTCTTACATTCTTTGTCTCCCCAGATGCTGGATGCGAAGCATTCCGACACTGTGAGAGCACTTTCATGAACGACGAGTGTTTCCGAGGTCTTCGGAGCAGTTTTCGTTTGCATGCACCCAAGGGAAAAAATCCCCAACATTAGAGTGATAAGCAAACAGTTATAGGTGCGACAAAGTGTCCAATAAGACGTGTTGCACTTCATTTTATAGCCTCCTGACTTTAGTCAGGGACCGACCCTGAAACTCTCTTCAGCCCACCGCGAAGAAAGTCCCGACGTACCTTTCCGAACCCATCCACATTTCGTTGAAAAAAATGATATTTTTCTTTCAAATGCGTTTAAAGGCGCGGTTTAGATCAGTCGATTTTCAAGTCTCGGACTGCCGCATATCCGGAACCGACAAAGTGAAAACCGTAATACCCTAAGCTGCCTTTCGGAAGGTCAAAGGTCATTCGTTTCCCTCCAATCTTGGCAATCAATTTACGGGACTTAGGATCGATCTGAACGTCCACGGAAGCCTTTTGCTCACTGAAGGTGAACTGCTTTTCGTCAAGGACGGTGGACGTAAACAGGTTATGACCTTGAATCGTCTTTCCGTTACGCAACTGTCCACGAATTTGGAGCAACCGAACACCTTCTGCAGCCACCTGCAGGACATACGCTTCCGTGGGACGGGGATGAACCTCGATGTCTTTCCCTCTGAGACGAGCCAGCCGCCCAAGTGGGACATTGACGTCCTTCAGTCCGAAAAAGAAGCCAATGCTTGGCCTCTCCTTGCTTAGGCCTAGCCGCTCAGCTCGCTCCCCTATCCCCCAATCACCAGCATGCCGGTAATCCGCAAGGAATCGCGCTCTTAGTCCCGCTTTTTGAACACCATCAACCACGAAAAGAAACGCCTTATCTGGCTTATCTGGCATGGACTCGTCTTGATAGAATCGCAATTCATTGACTACATCGCGTTCAACTTGCGGCCCTGTGGACAACTTTGTTCCTCTTGCGGCGCTACTCAATTTGAAGATGCGATGGCCTCCCATCACAAAGCGCCGGCAGGGCTCGCGGTCCGTCGTTAAGCGATTCCGCAAGTGGGGCGTTAAGGGTGAGTCGAACATCGATGCGGTTTTTTTCCAGTCCTTCGAATAGTAGTGTGTCCGAGAACCGCAGTTCCGCGCCATGAGAGAGCGAACCTTCTCCCGTATCGGAGCATTTCCACGATGGGCGGCAAGATATACCTTGAGTGAGCGATTGAGTTCGATCGCTTCCGCGAGCTCGGTTAGCCTCCGAGGTTCGGTCGTTTCACGACTTAAGCGGGCTAGTACAGCAGTGCTCTTGTCCAACTCCAGAATCGAGCGATAACCATGCGCCAGGTTCGTTAGGAGGGTCGTTCGAAGTTCAGCCCACTGTCGTTTATCCCCTTCTGGACACTCGGCAAAACGCTTCGGTTTTGCCTTTAAGGCCTGCGAGATGAGTCGTTCTAAGAGTTCAACACTTTCAACAGTGCTGAGCCCAAGGTGCAGTTGGGTGAACCAAAGATCCTTGGGCACATGGTAGAGAATGCTACCGCGACATGAGCGCGCGCCCACAGGAAAGGAGTTCACACGTTTAAATAGGTCCGTTTTCAGTTGTTCGAATTTCTCCTCGAGAGAGTCTTTACCCGTATCGAAACGCACACCTCGATAGCGCGTTGACCAAGTGGCAACCAGGGGTATCTGCGGGAAAAGCTCCAGAGCAGCATTCAGGTAAGAGCGACTGAAGGACTCACGTAGACGCTTAATGTGAAATTGATCCCAATCGGAGGGCCAATCACCGCTGGATGATTCCGCCAACAGAAAGAGAGCAGTCGCTCGATCGATGGCATGCTTCTTTCCTTGGCGGTTTGCAATATTCCACAACGTCTCCATGTTGCGTTGACTCGCCGAGCGCCGGGCATCCTCCTTATTCCGACGCTGTTGTTCGATGATAATCTGCGACTGCTCAGCACGATCCCGAAGTGATGTAATAAGCCGGTCGTATTTCTGTAATGTGTAGGCTGCCAGCTTGAAGTCCTCGTCCAGAACGCTGGCCTCCTTCAGATTTCGAATCGCATCCTTGTAGCGTTTTTCGTCAAAGGATCGGAGTCCCCTGCTGTATGCCCGAAAGGCTTTAAACTCGGCTGTATGGATGCGAGCGACTCTCGCTCTCTCTTTCGCAGTGGGCTTCACACCCAATGACCGAATGACGCGCTTCACAAGTTGCTTCTGGAGCTCAAAGAACGCGTCTTTTTCGCCCTCGGATTTTTCGGCCAATAGGATTCGCCCGTCGCGAACGGAAAAAAGACGTGCGTCTATCCGCATTGTGTCGCCTTGGACGTAAAACTCGCCTCCCAGAAGATGGGTGGCACCTACCAGTTTACCCAGTCGCACCACACGCCTCTTGTCCATCATCTTGCTCTTGGCGAGCTTTTGTTCGGCTATAATTTCATTCAGCCTGGCCCGCTCGACCACGTCCACGACATCGACGTGAGCCAAGTCGGTCGTCACCATCGACTGCAGCCCGAGCCCTAAACTGTCTAATTCAGCCTGATTGGACGTGTTCTGAAAGGCCATGACGGCAACTGTGAACCGATCCTTATCCTGCTTTGTCTTCGTCGCCTGGACATCCACCGGCAGGAATGTGAGTAACACCAGGAAGAGAATCCCGAGCCTCACGCGATGACTTCGATTATTCATCCAATCGCCCCGTTTAATCGCTACAGTAACGTAACGCTATCCCGGTTGATTGAGGAAGTTCAAGGGATTATGGTCGATGAACTCCGGACGATTAAAGGAACCATGATGAAGGCAACATTCTCACTTGCAGCCATCCTCGCCTTTACCCTTTCCCTCGCGATGGGTCTGAATGGATGCAGCACGATAAACAACGCGCGGCCACTTGCCGAAGGCAGCCATCAGGTCGGTCTGACCGTGGGTGGCCCCATGGTCATGCTCTCTGGTGCACCGATTCCGCTTCCCAACGCGGTAGTGGAGGGACGTCACGGTGTCGCCACCGTCGCAGAGCGCCCGCTAGACGTTAATTACGGCCTTAATCTGACCGGCACGGCCTTTGGTATCCTACAGGTGCACGTAGGAGCCTCCTATCTGATTATGGCCCAGAAGGGCTCTGTTCCTGCCCTATCCGTGAGTAATCGCATCTTTATCGCAAGTAACCTTTTGGGCGCGGCAGATAAAGCAGATCCGGACGCCAAGTTTTGGGCAGCCGATCAGTTGGAA
>MDTD01037063.1_pt1 | contig 11761 bp, 7 predicted proteins | sample 811221 | NCBI WGS metagenome assembly MDTD01 (sample SAMN05326646, study PRJNA326480) | marine metagenome | isolation source: seawater | place: Pacific Ocean: South West | collected 2011
GTTTGCCGATTTCATGGAAGAGGACCACAGCGCCAGGCTCCAGACCGCCATGGAACAGACCGTCCACCAGGACCGCAACCCTCTGATGTTCTCCAAGCTGCGGACCCTGCTTCACGGCAATATCATCACGGCGTCCCCCTCGGTCACCTTGCAGGAAGCTGCAGGGATCATGACGCGCAACAAGGTCTCCTCCCTGGTTCTTGTGCCGGAAACACCGGGGGAAACACCGGGGGAAACACCGGTCAGCGGCATTATCACGGACCGGGACCTGAGAAAAAGGGCCATGGCCAAAGGCCTGCCCCTGACCACCCGGGTGGAGGCAATCATGTCCAGGGATGTTGTCACTCTCCAGGCACAGGATTTTGCCTTTGAGGCCATGCTCACCATGATGCGCCACAACCTGCATCACCTGCCCATCCTGGACAACGACATTCCCATCGGCGTCATCTCCGTGTCCGACCTTATGCAATACGCCTCCCACGGCTCGGTCTTTATCGTGGGGGATATCCGCAGGAAGCGCAGTGTTGAGGAACTGGCCTCACTCACTGAAGGTATGCAAAAACTTTTCGTCCAACTGGTAAACGAGGACGCCAACTCCCATACCATCGGCGCGGCCCTGGCCCGGATCGCGGTCAGTATTTCCCAGCGCATACTGGAACTGGGGGAAAAAGAGCTTGGCCCCCCGCCGGTCCCCTATTGCCTGATGGTTTTAGGATCCATGGCCAGGGACGAGCTGACCCTGGTGACTGACCAGGACAACGCCTTTGTTATTGACGACAGCTTTGACCCGGAACTTCACGACGACTATTTCATGGCACTGGCAAAATTCTTAACCGACGGCCTGGACCGCTGCGGCTTCCCATACTGCACCGGCGATATCATGGCCACCAATCCCCAGTGGCGGCAACCCCTGTCCGTATGGAAATCCTACTTCTCCCAATGGATCGACCGGCCGGAGCCCGAAGCCCTGCTCCACGCCTCCATCTTCTTTGACCTGGAAGGGATCTACGGGGAAACCGGATTTGCCCGGGTGCTGCGGCACCATATCCGGGACAAGGCCAAGGACAGCCCGCAGTTTTTAGCCTGCCTGGCCCGGAATGCCCTGCTCCGCAATCCCCCCTTGGGATTCTTCAGAAAATTTGTTCTGGAGCCGGACGGGGAGCACAAAAACACCTTCAACCTGAAACGGCGGGGCACCGCCCCCATCTCCGACCTGGCCCGGGTCCATGCCCTGGCCTGCGGCGTCACCAAACTCAATACGGAAAACCGTCTGGAGGAAATCAAAAAAACCAAAGTATTGGCCGAAGGCGTGGGAGACGATCTTCTGGATGCCCTGGAACTCATATCCATGGTCCGCATCCGCCACCAGGCAAGAAAAATAAAAAGGGGCAGGAAACCGGACAACAACGTGAGCCCGGAGCGATTGTCCGCCTTTGAACGGCGCCACCTCAAGGATGCGTTTAAGATCGTGGCCCAGGCCCAGGCGTTCCTGAGGTTCCGGTACAATACCGCCACCGCTCTGTCAAAAGACCCGGATGTCAAACCGGAAACAAAACCTCAAACCGGGGAGTAGCCCATGTTCGCAAAAAAAAAGTCCCCGCCGATGCCCATTGACTGGAAAGGCCACTGCGAACGGCTGTCCTACCAAGTGCAGGAGCCGAAACTCAAGGAATTCTACCAGGCCTTTAATACCCCGGCCCATGCCCCGGTCCGTCAGGTGGAATTTCTGGCCCTGGACCTGGAAACCACAGGCCTTGACCCGCAGAACGACCATATCCTGAGCATCGGCTTTCTCACCCTGTCCCACGACCGCATCTTCTGTGACAGGTCCAGGCACTGGATTGTCCAGCCGGAAGAACAGCCGGAAAATGCCCAGAGTACCATCCACGGCATCACCCACAGCACGCTTGCATCCTGCCCCGCCTTCGGGGACACCCTGATCCACCTCCTCAGGGCCATGGCCGGCAAGGTTATCATCGCTCACTACAGCCGCATCGAACGGGAGTTCCTCAACCAGGCCACCCTGGACTGTATCGGCGAACCATTGGAATTCCCGGTTATCGACACCATGGAGCTGGAGTCCAGGAAACACCCGATTTACCGCCCCAATTTTATCCAGCGCTGGATGGGAGACAAGAACAGCCCTTCCCTGCGCATGTCCCATGCCAGGGAGCGTTACGGCCTGCCCCGCTACCGCCCCCACCATGCCCTGACCGACGCCCTGTCCACGGCCGAGCTTTTCCTGGCCCAGATGGCGGACCAGTTTTCCCCGGATACACCGGTGGGGCAGTTGTGGCTGTAAGGCAGGAACCGGGAAGTTGTGTTCCTTAAAAATACCGCGGCGGGTAATATGCCCCCCACTGGCTGTGGATCATCTTCCGGTCCCCGGCAATTCTCCGGTCCAACTCCGCCACCTGCCCAAAGGGGCCTGAAATGGCATTGATACCGGTATAATTGGACACCAGCAGGTAGGTCCCGTTGTTGAGAATTATGCCGGCCCCGGTATGAAGACCGTCCCAGGGATCTTCATCCCATTTCACGCTGCGCATAAATGTAGTGTACCCGGCCCGGGCCAGCATAAACACCGTAAAATAAGCCGCGTCCGTGCATTGGGCCTTTTTTTCCAGGAAAGTAAAGTACACCCCCGAGGATGGGGTTTTCCTGAAAAAGAAATACCGGTTGATATAGTAGTTGATGACTTCAGGGGAATTGAGGCGGTCCGCCACGGTGTAGAACCGCTTCCAGCGGGACCGTTCCACGGCGGTTTCTATGGTGCCCCAGTCACCGGTGTCAAACATCTCCTTTTGTCTCAGATAGTCGTCCATGACATAGCCGGCCAGCTGTTTTCTGGAACGCCTGACGGTGAGATGGGCGTATTCGTCGGTGCCGGCCCGGGTTCTGATCTTGTTGATGATGTGATGGATATTCACGGTCAATGCGGATTCGGCTTCACCGTTCCAGGAATCATTCAGGATGCCGGATAGACTGTAATCCTGTGGTGCCGACAGTTTATTTAGCACAAGCCGGTCGCTGCCATCCCCGTCCCCCCGGGTGATATCCAAACCGAGGATGGACCCGGTTCGCCCCAGTTTTCCGTCCTGAATCATCCAGAACAATCCCTGGAGGGGGGTGCAGAACGGCCGTTTTTTCTTTATCCCCTCCGTATCCATGGCGTCAAACAGGGAATCAAACCGATCCGGTGAGTATGCATAAATCTGGCGCAGGTTTTCCAGTGCCTTGCGGGACCGGTCGGTTTTAAATGCGGATAACTCAGGCAACTGCTCCAGCTCTGCTGCCAGGCGCCGGTTCTTCTTCCCGATTTTAAAGAGGCTTTTTTGAATGGTGGGTATCATGGGACAACCATACGCGTAAGCCTGCGGGTTGTACACAGGCAAATTTTATTGTACCCTCTGGCATTCAAAACAAAAACGAACACGGAAAAACCATGGCATATACACGGCTTGACATTGACCTGACCACTGGCGTCTCCCAAAAGGAGGCCTTGCCTGATGAACTGATCTGCCGCTATCTGGGCGGCCGCGGGCTCAACGCCCGGCTGATTCACGATACCCTGCAAAAAACCCATACGGATCAGGTATCCGCCTTTGATCCTGCCAACGTCATTGCCATGAGCTGCGGCCTGCTCACAGGTACCGGGGCGCCCTCCGGGGCCAGGATGCACCTGAACACCATTTCCCCGCTCACCGATATTCTGGGCAGTTCAAATATCGGCGGAGACGCAGGCACCCGGCTGCGGTCCCTGGGGGTTTTCACCGTGGTCATCACAGGCCAGGCCGAACACCCCGTGTGGATCCACCTCCATCAGGACGGTGCGGACATCCACCCGGCAGGCCACCTGTGGGGGCTTAGCACAGGTGAAACGGAACTGGCATTGCAAAAAGACCTGCCCGGTGACAGCACGGTCATGAGCATCGGCCCCGCAGGTGAAAACCGCTGTGCGTTTGCCTGTATCATGTCCGGAAATCACCACGCCGCCGGGCGGACCGGTATCGGCGCGGTCATGGGGGCCAAACGAATCAAGGCTGTGGTCATCACCGGGAAAAAAAAGCTCCCGAAACTCGACATCGCCCAGAAGGCCACGGTGCGGGTATTCACCCGTAAAATCATGAAGGCCCCGCTTTATCCCGTTTTTTCAAAGCTGAGCAACTCCGGGTTCGTCATCCCCATCGATGAAAAAGGGATGCTCAGCACCCGGAATTACAGCGACATCACCTTTGAAGGGGCAAAAAAGGTAGACGGCTCCGCCATGATGAAGTACGTCCAAAAATCCGTCACCTGCCCCAAGTGTCCGGTTCACTGCAAGGCAGACATTAAAATTTCGGAAGGCCGTTACCGCGGCACCACAGGTGCCCGCCCGGACCTGGAGCCGATCATAGCCCTGGGTCCCAAATGCGGACTGGATGATCCCGAAGCCGTTCTTTACCTGCACAACCTGTGCAACCGCCTGGGTTTGGATGTGATTTCCGCAGGCAGTACGGCGGCATTTGCCATGGATCTGTTCAACCGGGGCATCCTCGACAGGGAGGCCACCGGCGGCATTGACCTGTCCTGGGGCAATGCAAATGGCATCGAGCAGCTCTTGAACGCCATTGCAAACGATTCAGGTATCGGCAGCACCCTGAAACTTGGCGTACACAAAGCGGCACATGCCATCGGAAACGGTGCCCAGGCCTTTGATTTCACGGCCAAAGGCCTTGAGTTCACAGGCTATGACCCAAGGGGCATGATGGGGGTTGCCCTGGGCTATGCCGTATCCTCCCGGGGCGGTGATTTCTGCTCGGTGTACAATATCCCCGAAAGCAGGTTTACCCCGGAACGCGCCGTTTCGGAATTCGGCACAAAAAACGCCATCAACCGGTTTTCCCTGGAAGGAAAAGCCCCCCTGATTCAACGGTGTATGGCCGTGTCAGCCGTTATTGATTCTTTAGGACTGTGCAAGGTGCCGGCCCTGAGCCTTGTGGGGGAATTCGATCTCAAAAATGAGGCAGCCCTGGTGACAGCACTGACCGACCTTGAGATGAACTTTTTAGATCTGATCCAGACCGGGGAACGCATCATCACTGAAGAACGCCTGGTCAACCTGGCCCTGAGCCCGGAAGGATTAACCGACACCATTTCTGAAAAATTTTTAACCGTTCCCATCACCCAGGGGCAGGCCAAGGGAAGCCGGGTGGACCTTGCCCCCATGCTGGCGGAATTCTACCAGTGCATGGGGTGGGACGAAAACGGTGTGCCGGAGGCTTAACCTCCCGCACCTGCGGTCCTGCACCAAACGATAGCCTAAAAAAAAATTGCATCCCGCCCCAGAAGACGTTATGCTTGCCTAAACGTTGTTAATCTAGGATCGCCATCGGTGAATCGATTGATACCATCACCCGGGAGAGCATGAATGAAAATGTCGTTCGCCGGATTGCTGTGTCTCATATGCATTGCCGTTTCGCACCCGGCCAAGGCAGGTGACACAGTTACCCTCCAGCTTGCCTGGAAACACCAGTTTCAGTTTGCCGGATACTATGCGGCCCTGCATCAGGGGTATTACCGGGAAGCTGGGATCGAGGCCGTCATCGTCGAAGGGGGGGAAGGCCGGTTTGCCAGAGAGGAAGTGCATTCCGGGCGGGCGCAATACGGCGTTGCCGGTGCAGAGCTTTTGCTCCACCGCAGAGACGGCGACCCCTTTGTGGTCCTGGCACCCATATTTCAGCATTCTCCTTCCGTTCTGCTGGTGCGCGAAGATTCCGGAATCTCCCATCTCCAGGACCTGATCGAAAAGCGGGTGATGCTTTTGCCCGGAAAAAAAGATGCCGATATTCTGGCCGCCTTTCTCAACGAGGGAATTCCCTTGGAAGCCATTGTCCGCATCAACCAGACCTACAACCTTGACGACCTGATTCTCGGACGCACGGATGCGGTGAGCAGCTACGCCACCAACGAACCCTATCTGATGATGCAACAAGGGGTGACACCGGCAATCATTTCGCCGCGGACCTATGGCGTGGACTTTTACAGCGATTGTCTTTTTACCTCGGAAAATGAAATCCGGCACCACCCGAAACGGGTGACGGCTTTTCTTGGGGCCTCCCTTCGGGGATGGGAATATGCCATGGCCAACCCCTCGCAGATCGCAGACCTGATCATCAGGGAATACCGGCAGGACAAGTCAAAGGAACACCTTGAGTTCGAGGCCGAAACCATACGAAAGCTGATGCTGCCGGATCTGGTCCAGATCGGCCATATGAACCCGGGGCGGTGGCGCCACATCCGCAATACATACGCGCGACTGGAAATGATCGAACCGGGTTTCGATATGACAGGCTTTCTTTACCGGCCGTCCCCGGTATCGGATTATACCCTTCTGAGAAACCTGGTCACCGCCACGGTGGGTTTTTGCGTCTTTTTAGGAATAGGCGCATTGTTTTTGTACCGGTTCAACCGGAAACTTGCCGAAGAGGTGGCCGAACGCAAACAAATCGAACAGGCGCTTCTCCAGCAAAAGTTGGAAGCCGAGCGCTACCTCAATCTGGCCCCCGTCATGTTCATCGGCCTGGACAGCCGGGGAAATATTACCCTGGTGAACAATAAGGCCTGCACAACCCTGGAGTACAGCCGTGATGAAATGATCGGGCGCAACTGGTTTGACAATTTCATTCCCGACGCCGTACGGGGGGAGGTTCGTACCGTATTTCTCCGCCTGATGGCAGGAGAAACGGAACCGGTCAGCTTTTTTGAAAATGTGGTCCTTTCCAGAACCGGCCGGGAGGTCATTGTGGCCTGGCATAATGTATATATCAAGGACGAAACGGGAACCATCGTCGGTGTTCTGTCTTCCGGTGAAGATATTTCCGAAAAAAGACAGTTGGAAACCCATCTGCTGAACGCCAGGAAAATGGAATCCATCGGCAGTCTTGCCGGCGGCATCGCCCACGAGTTCAACAATGTATTGAGCATCATCATCGGCAACAACGAACTGATCATGGATGACCTGACACCTGGCACCCAGGCCATGGAAAATGCCAGGGAAATCCAGATCGCCGGCCGGCGCGCCAGGGATGTCGTCAAACAATTGATGACCTTCAGCCGGCAGGACGAGGTATCCTGCAGCACAATCAATATCCGGGAGGTGGTATGGGAAGCTGCAAAACTGCTGAGATCATCCATCCCGGCAAACATAGATATCAAAAAAGACCTTTCCCCCGATGTCTCCCCCATTATGGGCAACGCCCCCCAGGTGAAACAATTGCTGATAAACCTGTGCAGCAACGCCGCAGACGCCATGCTTGAAACCGGCGGCCAGCTTATCATCTCCCTGGCGGACGGATTTCTGGATGGTTACGACCTGGCCCAATACCCGGACCTGCTTCCCGGCCCCTATGTTATATTGAAGGTATCCGATACCGGCTGCGGTATAGAAAACAGCATTCTTCCCCGGATCTTTGACCCCTATTTCACCACCAAAGAGGTGGGCCAGGGGACCGGTATCGGCCTGGCCGTGGTCCACGGCATTGTGGAACGCCACGCTGGTGCCGCTTCCGTAGACAGTACACCGGGTAAAGGGACCACTGTCACCATTCTTTTTCCGGCACTGGACAAGGTATCGCAGACAGTACCCCAAACGGACACCGCCCCCCAAGGCGGCAGCGCCCGCATCCTATTTGTGGATGACGAACCCGCCATCGCCAAACTCTCCGGGCAACTGCTGGAAAACCTGGGGTATACCGTATCCGCCTTTAGCTCCCCGAAAGAGGCATTGGAAGTGTTTTCATCTGATCCCGGGGCCTTTGATCTGGTGATTTCGGATATGGCCATGCCGGAGATGACCGGTGACCGCCTGATTCGCAGCATACGTGATATCCGTCCGGATATTCCCACCATCATCTGCACGGGATACTCGGCCCTGATCACCGAAAAAAAAGCTGCGCAGTTGGGTATTTCCGCCTTTGTGATGAAACCTTTGGATAAAGGGGAATTCGCCGCTGCCGTAAGACAGGTGCTGTCCTAAGGCAACCCGCAGACGCCGGGATAGGTGCCGGTGGTATAGGTCCCAAAGCTTATTGGCTTGTCAGCTTTATCTCAATTCGCCTGTTCTTCCGGAGCGCCTCTGGCGTATCCGCCGGATCGATGGGGTAGTACTTGCTGAATCCTGCCGCAGCCATCCGGTTGCCCGGAATCCCCAGGCTGTTGAGAAACCGAACCACGGAGACGGCCCGGGCCACGGAAAGCTCCCAGTTGGAGGCGAAAAATTCATTGTTGATGGGGATTTTATCCGTATGCCCGTCTATCCTGAGCACCCAGTTGATATCATCGGGGATCTTTTTGGCCACATCCAGCAGGGTATCTGCAAGGTTGGTCAGGTGGGTCCGCCCCGCTTCCTCCAGGGTGGCTGAGCCCGACCCGAACAAGAGCCCTGCCTGAAAAACGAACCGGTCACCCTGGATTCTCACCGCAGAATTGTCTTTCAAAATGGCCTTAAGTCTTCCAAAAAATTCAGAGCGGTACTTCTCAAGTTTGTTCACCCGGCGGGCCAGGGCTATATTGAGCTGCTTTCCCAGTTCCTTTATTCGCTCATCCTTTTCTTCGCCTTCTGCTGTACTTGTCGCAAGGGCTTTGCGAATGATCTTAAGCTGGTTGCGAAGGCGGGAAAGCTGGTCGGATAAAAAAGCGACTTCAGCCCTGGCATCGGCAGACAATTGCCGCTGTTCCTCAATGGCTGTTTTCTGTGAGCTGACAACCGCAGACAGGGCCTGGATACGGATATCACGGGTGTTTATTTCTTCCTGGGCCAGCAGTGTCCGTTCCTTTTCCTCGGCCAATTCGGCACTCAGTTTCTTAGACCGGTCCCGAAGGCTGCCAGCCAGCGTCTGGCTTTCAGATAAGGCGGAGGTCAGTTCCCCCACCTGGCCCTCAAGCCGATCCTTGAGGGTTCGCAGGGCATCAATATCCTCATTTAAACTGGCGATCAAAAGGAGCTGCTGCTTTATTTCTTTCTCATCCGACGCAGCCTGCCCTTCCAGCTTTGCCACCTCGTCTTTTAATACCGTGCGGTCTTCGGACAGGGCGATGATGGTATCGGACATCCCCTCAATTTCGCTGGACAGCTTGGCCGTTTTTTCCTTTTCCAGCCCCAAAAGATCCGACAATTCTGACACCTGGATATTGAGCCGGGCCAATTCGTTTTCCTGGGTGTTGAGCATCCGTGCCAGAAGGAACTGGGCAATCACAAAGACCAGGAGAATGAAGATCACCACCATGAGCAATGCGGACAACACATCCACATACCCGGGCCATGCGGTTATGGGGCTTGATATCCGACGGGATCTGGCCATGATTGCCCCCCTTTAGCCCTTTGGCCCTGTGCCCGTTTTTTTAGCCAGCCGGAGCCTGAGATATTCGTGCATCAACTTGTTGTTCTGCTGAACCTGGTTGATCAGAATCTTGAGATGGGTGTTGATCTCGTCCATCTGTGCGGCATTGGCCACCCCGCCGGCAACCTGGGTGTCCCCGTCATCCGTATCCACCAGACGCGTGACACCGGACAGCCACTCCTCCATCTCGTTGAAAAACCGGTTCTGGGCATGACCGGCCTGGATATCCACAAACCCCAGAACCAATGAGCCCCCGAGTCCGAAAAGCGAAGAACTGAATGCCGTACCCATACCGGCCAGCGGGGTTTCAAGCCCCTGCTTGAGCTTTGCGAACAGGGTGGCGAAATCTTCTCCGGTCACACTCAGGCCGTTGATGACCTGCCCCACCGTACCGATGGTCTGGAGCAATCCCCAGAAGGTTCCCAGCAGCCCTAAGAAAATTAGTACCCCGATCATGTATTTAGAGTTTTCCCGGGTTTCGTCCAGCCGGTCCCGGATACTGTCCAGCACAGTTCGCAATGATCCTGCCGACAGCCGGAAGCGGTCCCGGTGGATCTCCTCCAGATGCCGGGCCAGGGGAGACAGCAAAAGGGAAGGTTCTGTCACGGACAATCCCGGGTCACCTGTTCTGAATATTTTGATCCATCTAATCTCCGGCTCCAGGCGGATAATCTGGAACATATTGATGGCAATCCCCACAACCAGGGCGGCAAGAATCAGCAGGTTGAACCCCCAGTTGGCCAGGAAAGCGGCTTTGAGCGGCTGGATCAGCAGGCCGCAGATCCCGGACACAATAACAAGATAGATGATCGTCAGATACAGATAATGACGGGGATTGCTCATAGGCCTCCACCTTCCTCGATTGGGTTATCCCGGATATTTCTTGATAGATCCTATCCGGCTCCGCATCGCTGCCCAGGGGGAAATCCTGCGGCGTGGCAACGCTTTATCCCGTGTAACAGATTTTCTCCATTAAAAAAAGTGCAAACTCCCGTACATTTGAAATATGTACATGATTGCGTCCTGTTTACGCACAGGCATGTTATTTCGGATAAAAGTTTGTGCCTATTTGTAAGACGATGACCGTTATGCCATTTACCCGGCAGCAACGGCGCAAGGGATCTTCGCTAAATCTCCGGCAGCCGTCCTGCCTGCCTCCGAAGCGCGGCAACCGCCTCTTTCAGTCCGTGACGAGACGGCTTGCCGGACGCCACTCAGACCCTCACCCCGCTGCTGCCTGGCCCTCCTGGCGCGTTTAGTCAATTGATTCGATCCTAAAATAAGGATGTCTGCTCTGCTACTCATACCCCTAAAGGATCTAATGGTTATCAAAGTTGTTATATTTTGCCTTTGTTTTGTGAGCTGTAAAAATTTCTAAGATGGCCTGATTAACAGGATCATTCTCTTCTACTACTTGAACATCCATTTTCCGTATATCTTCACGTGCTTTATCAAAAGCCTCTCGGAATACGGCGTTCTCTAAAAGTTGTTTCCGCGAACCTTCTGGTTTATAACTGGCTTTTAAATTCCCTGTTTCATACCTGGCTAAAAGAAACGCGAATGTAGCTTGGTTGTGATTGTTCCTGGTGTGGTATTGGAGTCTTTTTCGTATACAATTCGAGCGTCCAACATAAAGAACTTTTGAATGCTTTGATATTATGTAAATACCAGCTTCAGGTAAGTCTTTAGGGAGCTGAGCTATCCTAAAGACGGGGGATGACAATAATGAATCATATTTGCCTCGAACGGACATAATTATATGATCGAATGAATCCATGACGAACTCCTTCTGTGATATTGATTGTTGGGAACGTTTTCAGCATACTCAAAAAAACAAATTAATTGGAATCATGATAATGTATAGGGCTTTATCTTTCATCTATAGCCAAGTTTGTCGGCAAATATCAGAACAAGAAGCAACCTCCAACTCCAGAAAACCCGGATTTACAGAGATGAAAGATTAAATCTGTTGAACTAAACCTGAAGAAAAAGGTGAGCAAACCACAGTTGCTCATTTACTATGGAGATTGTATTGAAAGCCTTGGTACTGAGGCGTTCCATTGTTTCACGGCATTCAGGATACGGATGTCAAGAATAGCACTTATAATGGAATTATGTATCATAGTTCAGCCAAAAGGCGAAGCCTTCAATATGATCAAGGAGTTTAAAATCAAGAGACCGACCCCACCGCGAAGCGGTTTAGTTCAATAGATAGTTAAACAGGCGAAGAAATACGAATCCCACTCAGCAAACCAGGAGGGCCAGGCAGCCGGTGCCGGGGCGGCCTGGAGCGTCGTAAATTCACTGGGCGTCACGGATTGAAAGAACAGGGAATTTCCGATAGCCCGGCGATCAGGACGATCGCCGGGATTTTAGCGGAA
>MDTD01012523.1_pt1 | contig 11760 bp, 13 predicted proteins | sample 811221 | NCBI WGS metagenome assembly MDTD01 (sample SAMN05326646, study PRJNA326480) | marine metagenome | isolation source: seawater | place: Pacific Ocean: South West | collected 2011
TTTTATAATATAATATGTTATTTTTATAATGTGCTAATATAAAACCAAGTAAAATAGCATCAAATCTTAAAAATGTTCCTGTTCTATAAAAGTTTGCATCAACAAGATCTGCTATAAATATTTTTATGAACATAATAAAAAGGAAGATTAAAATTACATTTCTTATGAAATTTAAATGATTGTTAAAAATTAGAATAAGTGGAAATAGTAAATAAAAAAATTCCTCTATAGATAAAGACCATGCTACAGGATAGTAATCAGTATTTAAAAAATCTGGAAAAGTCTTTTGAATTAAAAAAAAATATTTATAGAAGTCAGTTGAAAATAGATTATTTGTTAATGCTGATACTAGTATTACGACAACAATAAATAATGGCAATGTTCTTAGCCATCGTCTTTTATAAAAGATAAATAAATTATTTTTTTTTCCTAAAATTTTTACTAGTTGGGGATATAGAACAAATCCACTTAATAAAAAGAAAAACTCAGGAAAAATAAGAGACACGTACTCCATATACGTGTTGTCATATGTAAAAGCAAAAAAATGAGAGATAGCAACACCATATCCACAAAAACCTCTAAATAAATCTAAGCTGAAATAATAATTTTTTTCACCCATAAATTATAATTTAATAAGAAATTCTTTTACTTTTGCAAATATTAGTCTATATCCTTATATCAATTTATGTCAAAACCAGATTTAATCATTCATGACGAAAAAGATAATGTTGGTGTAGTTGTTGTGGAAACAACGAAAAAAGGTCAAGATTGCAATGCTTGGATTATGGAAAATGACAAATCTACCAAAGTTCATTCTATAAATGAGGTTCCCCTGGGTCATAAAATTGCTTTAGAAGATCTAAAGATTGGGGATACAATTTTTAAATATGGTCATGACATTGGTAAAGTCGTGAAAGAAATTAAAAAAGGTGAACATGTTCATGTTCATAATGTTAAAACAAAAAAATGGTAATTTAATGAAGGGTATCCCGAAAAGTTTTTTAGGTTATAAGAGAGAAAATGGCAGAGCTGGAACAAGAAATCACGTAATTATTCTACCGGTGGATGATATTTCAAATGCTTGTGCTGAAGCAGTAGCCAATAATATCAAAGGTACCATCGCGCTTCCTCACTCATATGGGCGATTGCAATTTGGTGCTGATTTAGAATTACATTTCAGAACGATGATAGGAACAGGAAGAAATCCTAATGTTGCGGCAGTAATAGTAATTGGTATTGAGCCAAAGTGGACAAAGAAAATAGTTGATGGAATAGCTGAAACTGGAAAACCAGTAGAAGGTTTCCATATTGAACGAAGCGGTGACATACAAACAATAATGAAAGCATCTAAAAAAGCCCAAGAATTTTCAATTTGGGCTTCTGAAAAACAAAGAGTGGAATGTCCATTGAGTGATTTATGGATTTCAGTAAAATGTGGTGAGTCAGATACCACTTCTGGCTTAGCGTCCAATCCTACAGTTGGAAATTTAATGGATAAACTTGAGCCGCTCGGTGTTCATTTATGTTTTGGAGAAACCTCAGAATTAACTGGAGCAGAACAAGTTTGTGCTAAACGAGGCGCTACGCCTGAGGCGCAGAAAAAATTTATGAAAACCTGGAGTAGTTACAACGACTTTATTTTAAAGGAAGCAACTGATGATCTATCTGAAAGCCAGCCAACTGCTGGAAACATAGCTGGTGGCCTTACTACGATAGAGGAAAAAGCTTTTGGAAACTTTCAAAAAATTGGTTCTAGAAAATTTATTGATGTTTTAGAGCCAGCTGAAGAGCCAAAAAAAGGAAAAGGATTATATTTCATGGATACATCATCAGCCGCAGCAGAGTGTGTTACTCTTCAGGCAGCTGGAGGTTTTAATATTCATCTTTTTCCAACTGGCCAGGGAAATATTATTGGAAATCCAATTGAACCAGTTGTCAAACTTACTGCCAACCCTTTAACAGCAAAATTAATGAGCGAACATGTTGATTGCGATGTTTCAAAAATTTTATCTAGAGATATGAACTTAGATCAAGCTGGAGATAAGTTAATTGAAACAACTCTTAAAGTTGCTAATGGCAGGTTAACTTGTGCAGAGGCATTAGGTCATAAAGAATTTGTTATGACTAAACTTTATCGAAGTGCTTAATGTCTTCTTCTGAAGATTGTATTTTTTGCTCAAAAAAAAATTGTAATGTAGTAGAAACTACAAAGTTTTTTTTTATAATAAGAGATACTGCTTATCCTGTTACAAAACACCACACATTAATCATTGCTAATAGACACATAAGTAATTATTTCGATTTAGAAAAAGATGAAATTATTGAATTAGATGAAATTATAAAAAAACAAAAAAAAGAATTAGTTGTATTAGACAAAAATATCACTGGGTTCAATATTGGGATAAATATTGGTAAAGATGCCGGCCAAACTATCATGCATTGTCATATTCATTTAATTCCAAGGAGAAAAGGAGATGTAGAAGACCCTAGAGGTGGTGTTAGGGGAGTTATTCCTTCTAAACAGAAATATAAAAGAAGGTAATTATTTGACTGGAAATTTTACTTCCTCTTGTTTTGGCTTTTTATGTCTTAAATCATGAATGATTTTTCTAAACCAAGCCATCAATGCTCCAAGAACTACTGCAAGTATTATTGCAAAAGCTCCATATAAAAATGGAACATCATTAGAAATTCTTAAAATAAATTCTGCTAAACTATTTAATTCTGGCGGTTCAACTTTAGTTCCATTAAAATCTATTTTTGCTCTAAAGAAGGAGTCGTAAGCAATTGCTATTGCGACAGTTATTAATAGCATTGCAAATAAAGATTTTAACTCTGAACTATCTAAAAATTGACCAACTTTTTGTCCGACTTGAACACCCACAATTGATCCAAGTATTAATGGAACAACTAAGAATAAATCTATGGTTCCATAATTAAAAGAATGTAAGATTGTTACAACTGCGCTTATAAAAATTGTGACAAATAAGGACGTTCCAGGTATTAATTTTACTGGCATTCCTATTATATAAATCATTGCTGGCACCATTAAAAAAGCTCCTCCGATTCCCATCATGGAAGCAACGAATCCAACAACGAGACCTAGCAATATAGGTGTGAACGCACTTTCATATAATCTAGATTTGTTAAATCTTACTCGTAAAGGTAAACCTTGAAGCCAATTATGATCATGTAATTTTTTTTTAATCATAATTTTAGATTTAAGGCGATTTCTTTCTTTAATCGCCTCAATAAGCATAAGAGTTCCTACAATAGCTAAGAGGTACATATATAATAAAGAAATTATTAAACTTATTTTACCGATCTCTGAAAAAAAAGTAAAAGTCATGATCCCTAATATTGTGCCAACTACTCCTCCGGCGACTATCATTAAGCCCATTTTATAATCTAAAGTTTTTTTGTACCAATGTGTTAGGGAACCTGAAACTGATGTCGCTAGTATATTATTTACTTCGTTTGGAACTGCATATATTGGAGGAATACCCATAAAAATTAAAAACGGGGTCATTAAAAAACCACCTCCAACTCCAAATAAGCCAGACAGCACTCCCACTAATAAACTTAAAAATAGTAAAAGAAAGATATCAATATTTACTTGAGCAATAGGTAGATAAATTTCGAGCATCTATATATTAGAATTATTCCTGAAAACTCATCTTGTCAATCTTAATAAATAGTAGCACCAAATACTTTTATCATTTCACCTTCGACACCTAAAACTAATCTTCCTAAAAATTCACCTGGTACTGTTTTACTTTTTTGCTTGTAGAGCACAGTAATAAATTTATCTCTACGAATACATCCAATAAACTCTTGCTTCTCAGATAGACTTGTTAATAATTTATTATTAGCCCATTGTTTACCTAATTCGACCTCATTAGCCCCGTATAACATTTGTGAGGAAAAATCTTTTGTAAAACTGCCATAATCTTTATTATTTGATGATCGAACTAGATTTTCCCAAATAGGATTAGCTAATTTGATGATTTCATCATCACTTTTATCTAACAAATTCATTTGATTAATTTATGAAGCTTTCTTTTCCTTCTCGTCCCCAACTATATGATACACTGGCATCTTTTCTAAAGTGAATTTACCAGTTTTTGGATCTCTTCTTGATACAGTCAAGCAATGCCAGTTTTTATCATCTAATTTTAATTTATCTCCTCTATAATAATACCCTGGCCATCTAGTTTCTTCCCTGAAAAGAGTATGTTCAGTAACGCATTGAGATGTTAACGTTCTATGTTTTAACTCCCACGCTCTCATCAATTGATGGTAATCTTCAGCTCCGACATTTTCTAAATCTTCTTGTAACCAATCTAATAGTTCTAAGCCTTTTTTAAGTAAATTATCATTTGTCATATAGTTTGCTGTTATACCGCCAACATATTCATCCATAATTTTTTGCAATCTTTGCAAGCCTTGTATCGGAGAAATATAACTTGGAGAAACAGTTCCGCCAGTTATTTCGTTTCTTCCAATCGTATAATTGTCTAATGGTTTATAAATTTTTTCTTTTAATTCATCACATTGTTTTTCTGAAACATCTATATTTTCTGCTTTTTTATCTTCTATATATTTTATCGCAGCCTTTGCAGCCAGTCTTCCTTCAGTAAATGATCCTGATGAAAATTTATGAGCGCTGCCGCCAACTGTATCTCCTGCTCCAAATAAACCTTCTACAGTCATCATCCTATTGTATCCCCAAAAATATTCTGGTGGAGATATGTCCTCTGGACCGCTAACCCAAGCTCCTGAACAAGTAGCATGGGAACCCATAACATATGGCTCAGAGGTAGTTAACTCAGGATTGGTATATTTTGGATCAATGTTTTGTGATGCCCACACAACAGCTTGACCGACTGTCATGCCTAAAAAATTTTCCCAGCCAACAGTTTCTAGGTGGGGATCCTGAAATGCTTCTTTTGTTACCATGTGTATTGGTCCACCACCGGCCATCACTTCTTGTATAAAAGCGTGATTTCTTAAACAAGTTGGAGTTGGATGGTGATCAATATACTCACCAACTAATTCTTTAGTCTTTTCGTACCATTTCTTTTCATAATTTTCACCATTAGCATTTTGGGTATATGTTTTTAAATGTAAAAAGTATGCTCCTACGGGGCCATAACCATCTTTAAACCTGCAAAGAACAATTCTATTTTCCATTTGTGTCATTTTTGCTCCGGCTGCAATTGGTAAAGCGTATGCTGAGCCATTGCTCCAAGGAGCGTACCAAGTCCTACCCATGCCTTCTCCAACTGCTCTAGGCTTAAAAATATGTGAAGCTCCGCCAGCAGCCACAATCACTGTCTTCGCTTTAAAAATATGGTAATCTCCTGTTCTCATATTAAAACCTACAGCTCCACCAACTCTATTTTCGTTATTTTCATCCATCAATAAATGTGTAACCATTATTCGATTATAAATTTTATCAGCTGATTTTTTTGCAGCTTCAGCTACTATTGGTTTGTAGCTTTCGCCGTGTATCATTATTTGCCATTTACCTTCCCGTTGGTATCTACCAGTTTTTTTATCTTTCATCATTGGCAATCCCCATTCATCAAACATATGAACAGTTGAGTCTACATGACGAGCCATATCGTATCCTAAATCTTCTCTTACTAGCCCCATCAAATCATTTCTTGCATATTTTACGTGATCCTCAGGTTGATTTTCATTCCATCTCATTCCCATGTAGCAATTAATTGCATATAATCCTTGCGCAACCGCTCCACTTCTATCAATATTAGCTTTCTCTACACAAATAATCTTAAGATCTCTTCCCCAGTGTCGGGCTTCAAAGGTTGCTCCTGTTCCAGCCATACCCCCACCAACTACTAGAACATCGCAATTTTCTTGAACAGTTTTGTTTTTAGGCATTAGTAATAAACACCTTTTTTAAAAGAATTTTTACTTATAGTTGGAAGGTCTTTCTTAGTATCTAATCCTTCAGGCTCTGAATATAAAACTTGAGAATTCATTTCTCCCTGTCTAGGCTTATCTCCATCTGCTAATTTAGGTATAAATTTCCCCCAAGGTTTAGTTGTAATTGGAGAAACAAAATCTTTTTCAGTTCCGTTTCTAAATTTAATTTTCCAAGAGATAGTTCCCTTCTCTTCTTCTCTTCTAACTCTTACACTATGACCCATTGGAGCAAAATCAGCGTAACCTCTTACGTCAATTGCGTGATTTGGACAAGCTTTAACGCATGAATAACATTCCCAACAAAAATTTGGCTCTATGTTTTTAGCTCGCCTAATAGTTTCATCTATGTGCATGATATCCGACGGGCAAATATCAACACAATGACCGCAACCATCACATCTAGTCATATATACAAATGTAGACATAATTAAATTTTTTCCTTAATTTTTATTATATTAGTATTAGATTTTAATCTAGTTTTTAATTTCATTGATTTTAGTAATGTTTAGGTTCTTCTCTCTTAATTCCTAAACCAAACTGTTCAGGAGCGTCTGCAGGCGGAGGCAAATTGTCTCTAGAACCATCAGCCTCTGCTAAATTTTTTTGGATTGCTGCGCCAGGCTTATAAAACATATGCGCAAATTTAGACCAATAAACACCTCCAAATAAAACTAAGTTGGATACAACGAAGAGAGTAAAAAATAGATAGCTAAGAGCGCTCATGCCTGCGCTTTGAGAAAAGGACCAAGCTAATCCAAAAGTTGCACAAGCTAATAATGCTAATACAAATAAATCTGCAGTAATAATTCGGTACCAGGGATGAGCCTCAGCAGAAACATCCACTCTTAAGAAGAACCAAAACCAATAACCGCCTAAACATGTCATTAATGCTCCTATGTGCCATATTATAGGAATATAAGATGGAGCAATGTTGCCATCAGAATATTTGAAGATTAAAACTACTGAACCAAGCCAAAATAAAATTGTGCCATACATTCCTAATACATGTGCAATTCTTCTTTTTCCTAAGCCTAGTTCTGAAGTTGTAGCAATGTCATGTATTACTGTTTTCAAAATAACAGTACTTTTTTTTCCAGCACTTAAGATAGTTTTCGCAGATTTTTTTGCTTTTTGTGCATTTCTAAAAAAATAAATTACGTTTTTTTTGTGTAACATGTCTAAACCTGTACCAACTATTATTAAAAGAATCATAGCTATTACAAAGTATTGCATTAAAAAAGACGGAATAACCGTCGCGAGATCTGCAAATGGGTTTGTTGACAACATATTTGAGTTTTAAAGGTTTGATTAAAATAGGTCAAGTGAGAACGTTTCTCAACTATTTGAGTTTACCATCTTTTCTCATTTGCGCACGAATTTTTGTTGCTGAAATTTGTTGTGTTTTTTCATCTAAAACTATTTCCTCAATTTTATAACCAACTCCTCTACCGTAACAAATATTAGTTATATTGGGTACCAAAGTAATTTGAATTCGGTTCTTGTATTCTTTAAGTGCCTCAAGAATATTTTTTTTTACTGTTTCAAAATCAAAAGGATTATCGTCTAATCCTTTTACATCTCTCACCATTATATTCACTTGCCCAGTTTTTTTTAAAGTCTCCTCAAAAAGTTTTTGATGCCCTGTATGCCAGGGTTGCCAGCGACCTAACATCTGTGCCGTAGGATGTTTATTGTCCCAAACGTGATTATCATTTTTCATTTAATTATTATTAAAAAGTCTATGCAGCAACAGTATGAAGTTTATGTTTGGAGGTCATGCCGCTTAAAAAATTCCAAAGATACCTTGCTGTAAGTAGTGATGCAGTTTCTGCTTTTTCTTGTTCTTCTTTAGTAAGACAATCTAATAATTTTTCACATTCAGCTCTATGGACTACATCAGCTGATTTATGTGCTTCAAAAAATTCTAAACCCTCTTTCGAACTTACTCCATAAAACTTTTTCAAGCCTTGAATTTTAGTTTCAGCTATTTCTGGTATCTGTCTCTCGTAAGTATATAAAGAAGCAAGACCTTCTGCGTACGATTTTCTAGCCTGAGAAAAGAAATTATCAATCATGTCTTGTGTAAACCAATCGAGTTTTACTTTTTCAATTTCTTCTACGTTGGCACCTAATGCTATTGCAAAGTTTTTCCATAATTTTGGATGGTCTCCATCTTTATTCTCCTCGTCTTGTAAATTTTCTAACAAAATTCTCCTTTTTTCTAAATCCTCACAAATGGAGTGCGTAGCACTTATGTATCTTGGAAAAGCTTTTACATGCTGATAATATTGCTCAGCATAATCTTTTATAATCTCTCTATTAAGTTTACCCTCGTTCCAATAAATTTGGTAAAATGGATGTTTTAATAAATGATACCTGTCTAACTTTTTTCCTAATTTTTTTGAAAACATTTTCACTCCTTTTTCTATGTAGATTAGTAAAAAAACTTATATTATCAAACATAAATAATAAATAATTATCCACACCATCAAGTTGAAAATTGTCAAATGTTCTCGTTTTGATTCACTTTTGATTCATAATTAGACTCAATTTTCAACCTTTAAGTGTTATACACAATTCTGCAATGGATATTTTTTTTGAAATTATTGTAATGATTATTTTAATAGCCATTCAATCTATATTTGGGGTCGGATTATTAATATTTGGTACTCCATCATTTTTACTTTTTGGATACGACTTTGCAAATACAATCAATATTTTAATGCCAATTTCAATAACTATTAGTTCATTACAATTTTTTAAATCTAAAGTCAGTGATAAAAAATTTTTAGGTGAATATAATTTATTTTGTTTACCATTTTTAATCATTTTTTTAACTATCGCTTTAAATTTTAAATACTTATTTGATTTTAAGCTTCTTGTTGGAGTCCTTCTAATATTTTCATCTGTTTTAATTCTTAATAAAAGAAGGTTCTCATCATTTAAAAAAACTTTTTTTAGATTTAAAAAGTTAGTCTTAATTGGAATAGGATGTATACATGGCCTTACGAATATGGGTGGAAGTTTTCTAGCAATTTACTCTACTTTAGTAAGTCAAAATGTAAAGGAAGTAGCAAGATATTATATTTGTTATGGCTACCTAATAATGGGAGTAATTCAATATCTTCTAGTTTTAATGATAAGTTTTAATCACTTGGTTTTTGAAAAATTATATTATATTTTATTAGCAATAATAATTTATTTTCCAACACAAAAAATTTTCATAACGATAAATGATAAGAAATTTTCTAAATATATTAATGTTATTGCCTTGATTTACGGTTTGATAATAATCTTATCTTACTTTAATTAAATTATTTGCTTTTGCCTTAAAATTGGTTTTTCGTCAATTGGGTAATGCACTATTGTTGCAAAAATTGATAAAGTAATTGCCATATACCATGCATAATCATAAGTTCCAAATTTATCATAAAAGTACCCTCCTAAGAATGCGCCTACAAAAGCACCAAACTGATGGCAAAGAAATACAATACCAAAGAGAGTGCTTAAATATTTGGTGCCAAAAATTTGAGCAACTATTCCATTAGTTGGTGGAACGGTAGAAAGCCATAAAAGACCGAAGGTAATTCCAAAAATAATTGAGTTTAACATAGAAGGTGGAGAAAAAATAAAAACACAAATGCTTGCTGCCCTTAACGTGTAAAGAACACTTAACAAGTTCTTTTTCTTATACTTGGTGCCAAGATAACCCATACCTAAAGTACCAAAAATATTAAAAAAACCAATTAATGCTAAAATAATTGTTGCAGACCAACCAGCCATCCCTCTTTCTTGCATATATCCGGGTATATGGGTTCCTACTAATGTTATTTGAAAACCACACACGAAAAATCCTAGAACTAAAAGTACATATCCTTTATGTGTGAAAGCTTCCTTGATCGCTGATAAAAAAGTTTGGTCTCTATCTGCTTGTGATGAATTGATTACGGTTTTAGCAGGAAATAAAAAGATGGAAACAACGAGGCCAATAACAATAAATATCATAAAATATTTCAGAGTTTGTTCCCAGTCAAATTCTACCAAGCTATATTTAGTTAGTAGTGGTGATAGAAAGTATCCAATCGATGCAGCCGCAGTTACAATGCCTGTAGCGATAGTTCTAGTTTCGTTTGGAAAATGTTTACCAACTTCTGAAACGGGAACGCCTATTGCTGTGGCTCCTAGAGCTATGCCGACTAAAACTCCTAAAGCTAATTGAAAATATATTCCTGTATTCGGACCTGAATACAGCATGAAAATACCAAGAGCAAAAATCAAAAATCCCAAAAATACAGCTTTGTTACCTCCGAATTTATCTGCCATCAAACCAAAAATCGGTGCGAAAAAACCCCAAAATAACATTTGTATCCCAATCGCTAAACCAAACTCAGTTCTTGATACGCCCAAGCCTCTCTCAAACGCTTCGAAAAAAAGTCCAAAAGTTTGCCTTAAGCCCATTGAAATTAAGATTACGCTGCATGCAGACGCTAAAACTACTATAGCTAGTCTATTTGGTATAAAATTTTGCATTACTTTATGTACCTTAAGCCATTTCTTAAATCATTAATTAAATCTTTTGGATCTTCAAGCCCAATATGTAATCTGACAATATATTGATCTTTTTTGAACCTATAATATCTTCTGCTTTGAATATATTCATTTTTTTTTCTTGTTGTGAGGTCTTGTAAAATAGCAAGACTTTCAAAACCTCCCCAACTATATCCTATTCCAAATAATTCTAATGAATTTACAAATTTGATCACAGATCCTTTATTTTTACTTTTTATTACAATTGATAATAAACCAGTCCCACCAGAATAATACTTCTTCCATAATTTATAATTTTTACTTGATGGATTATGAGGATAAAGAATCTCGTTTATTTTTTTTTGTTTCTTTAAAAAATTTATCACTATTTTAGTATTTTCATAATGTTGTTTAAGTCTTGTATCTAAAGTTCTTAAACCTCTTATTATTAAATAAGCCTCATCAGCTGACATTCTGTATCCCGATAGTTTATAAAAAAACATTATTTTTTTAAAAACTTTTTTATTTACTGCTAAAGAACCTCCCATAGCATCTGAGTGACCAGAAAAATATTTTGTTGCTGATGAGAAAGACATATCAAATCCTAGTTTCAACGGCTTTAAATATAATGGAGTGCCCCAAGTATTATCCAGAAATGTGAATATTTTTTCTCTTTTAGCTAATTTAATAATTTTTGATAAATCTTGGAATTCAAAAGTATTACTGCCAGGATTTTCAACTAATATCATTTTAGTTTTATTTGTGACTTTATTTTTTAAATCTTCAAAAGAGTCTGGATTATAGAATTTTGCTTGAACGTTAAATTCTTTTAATAATTTTTCTGAAATTTCTTTGGTCGGTCCATAAACGTTATCTGAAACTAGTAATTCATCTCCTGGTCTACATAAACTCATAATTGCTAAGGCAACTCCACCAAATCCGGTGCCAGTTAAAAATACATGGTAAGCTTCCTCTAATTCTCTCAGAATATTCTCTAGTTCAATTGTAGTAGAGCTTCCATATCGACCATAACTATAATGAGTAATTTTCTTGTGTTTTTTTATTTTTTTTTCATGCTCATAAAGTTCCTGCATAGTGTTAAAAAGTATTGTTGAGGCTCTTATTACTGCCGGATTGGCAGATCTATTTGAATTATCTTTTGTGGGGTGTTTAAGAAATGTGCGTATAGACTTTTTCATAAAATAAGTATATTTGGAATTTATATAGTACAAGGTTATTAAGATAAAAAAAAGGAGGCAGAAATATGGGATACCCTAAAAA
>MDTD01172411.1_pt1 | contig 11760 bp, 11 predicted proteins | sample 811221 | NCBI WGS metagenome assembly MDTD01 (sample SAMN05326646, study PRJNA326480) | marine metagenome | isolation source: seawater | place: Pacific Ocean: South West | collected 2011
AAATGCAAAATAGTTACAAAAAAAGTGGTGTTAATATTTCGTTAGCTAATAAGTTTGTAAAACATATTCATAAATTATCCAATAAAGTTGGCAAAAAAACGAAAAATTCCATTTATAAAGATAATATTGGGGGCTTTGGATCTTTGTACGATATAAGTAATATTGATATTAAAGATCCTGTAATTGTATCTTGTACTGATGGCGTTGGTACAAAGTTAGATTTAGCAAATAAATTAAAAAAATATGATACGATCGGGATCGATCTTGTTGCTATGTGTGTAAATGATTTGATTGTTCAAGGCGCTAAACCGCTTTTTTTTTTAGATTATTTCGCTACTGGGAAATTAAATATTAATAAATCAAAGAAAATTCTTAAGGGTATTTTAAAAGGCTGCAAATTATCTGGTTGTGATTTAATTGGGGGAGAGACAGCCGAGATGCCAGGAATTTATAAAAAAAATGATTTTGACTTAGCGGGATTTAGTGTGGGTATAGTATCTAAAAAAAAAATTTTAAGTAAAAAAAATGTAAAAATTAATGACGTAATTCTAGCAATACCCTCAAGCGGTATACACTCGAATGGATATTCTTTAGTTAGAACAATTTTGAAGAAAAATAAAACCTCAAGTAAAATCAGAAAAGACTTACTAAAGCCTACTAAAATATATTCCAATGAAGTTTTAAAATTAGTTGATAAAAATTTTATAAATGCATCAGCACATATTACTGGTGGCGGTCTTGTAGAAAATTTAATGAGATCTGTACCTAATAAATTTTCAGTGAATATTGATTTATCTAAAATAAGAGTAAAAAAAATTTTTAAATGGATAAAAAGTAAAAATATTACTGATGAAGAAATGATCAAGACTTTTAATTGTGGAGTTGGTTTCTGTTTAATAGCTCCAAAAAAAAATGTTAAAAAAATAGTTAGATTTTTTTCAAAAGAATATTTACCGTATGAAATTGGCAAAATCTCTAGTAGTTCAAAAAAAATAAATTTGTTTAATGCTATAAAATGGTAAAAAAAAATGCCTGTATTTTTATCTCTGGAGAGGGATCAAACTTTAAAAATCTTTTAAAAAGATCTAGAGACTATAATTTTCCGATCTCAATTAAATTAATTATCTCTAATAATCCTAACGCTAAAGGGATTATTTTTGCTAGAAGATACTCAATTCCATATTTAATCATTAATACATATTTAAATAATTTCGAAAACACTATTCTTAATAATCTAAATAAATATAAGATAAATATAATATGTTTAGCAGGATATATGAAAATCATTTCAAAAAATTTTTTAAGATCCTTCAAAAAAAGAGTTGTTAATATCCACCCCTCTTTGCTTCCAAAATTTAAGGGATTAAATACATTTAAAAGAATTTTAAAAGAAGGAGAGACTAAAACAGGTTGCACTGTTCATTTTGTAGATGAAACTTTGGATGGAGGAAAAATAATTACTCAAAAAAGTTTCTATATTACTTCAGGCTTCAATGAGTTAGATTTAAAAAAAAAAACTCAAATGCTTGAATATGTTGCTTATCCTGAAGCAATTATAAAAATATTTAGGTTTAATTACTAAAAAAAAAATTTATTTCTTTTTTTGCATTTTCTACTGAATCCGAACCATGAACAGAGTTTTTATCAATTGAAATTCCGTATAATTTTCTTATGGTATTATCCTCTGCATTTTTTGGATCAGTTGCACCCATAATTTTCCTGTTTTTTATAATTGCGTCTTCACCTTCGAGTATCATTACTATGATTGGGCCTGAAGAAAGATAATTACATAAATCATTGTAAAAAGGTTTAGATTGATGAACTTTATAGAACTCAGCAGCTTCGTCTTTAGTAATATGAATTTTTTTATTATCTTTAATTTGCAAATTATTTTTTTCAAAAATTAGTTTTATTTCATCGATTAAATTTCTCTCAACAGCATCGGGCTTGATTATTGATAAAGTTTGTTCTTTATTGTTCATAATTTTCTTCTACCAATTGATTTAATAATCTTACTCCAAAACCAGTTGCTCCTCCTGAATTGAGTGCACCTCCATATTTAGAAAAAGCCATACCTGCGATATCTAAGTGTGCCCAAGGTGTTTTATTCACAATAAATCTTTGTAAAAACTGAGCAGCGGTTGTGGATCCAGCACCACCAACGTAATTTATATTTTGTACATCTGCATTTTTTGAGTCCATAAGCTTATCGTAATTTTTATGCAAGGGCATTCTCCAAACTTTTTCATCAACTTTTTCGCCAGCACTAAAAATTTGATCTGACAATTTATCGTCATTAGAGAAAAGTCCTGCATATTCCGAACCAAGACAAACTATAATCGCTCCAGTTAACGTGGCTAAATCAACTATAAATTTTGGTTTAAATTTTTTTTCTGTAAAAGTTAGGGCATCAGCTAACACAAGTCTTCCTTCAGCATCAGTATTTAAAACTTCAATTGTTTTACCACTAAACGACTTTACTATATCACCTGGCCTTTGAGCGTTTCCGCTTACCATATTTTCTACTAAACCTACAACACCTACAGCGTTTATTTTTGCTTTTCTTAAAGCTAGACTTTTCATTAAACCTACCACCGTAGCTGAACCAGCCATGTCGTAAGTCATATCTTCCATATATCTGGCAGGCTTTAATGAGTAGCCTCCAGTGTCAAAGCAAACCCCTTTACCCACGAAAGCCAAAGGATTTGATTTATTTTTTGCTCCATTCCACTCCATTGTAACTAAGTAAGATCCTCTTATGCTACCTTGACCTACTCCAAGTAAAGCGTGCATACCAAGTTTTTTTAATTTTTTTTCATCGTAAATAGTCACTTTTAAACCATCTTTTTTTAAGGAGTTAAGTCTTTTAGCATATTCATCTGGGTGTAAAATATTTCCAGGTTCTGAAACTAAATCTCTTGCGTAAAAAGTTCCTTCTTCTAGAGCTTTGAATTTTAATTTTTTTTGAGCAGAAGGAATATTTTTCTTTCCGATTACGTTTAAAGAAATATTTCTTATTTCAATTTTAGTTTTATATTTTTTAAAAGAATAGGACTTGAGCTTTAAACCATGAAGAAAAAGACTTAAAAAATCAAAATTTTTACTTTCGATACTATCAGAGATTATAAAGTATTCACTTTTTTTTCCATGATTTATACTATTATAAAATTCAGCACCTAAGCTTTCAACATCTGCCGACTTAAATTTATCTTTAATAGAAATGAGAATAATTTTTTTTTTAGAATTTAATTCGAAAACCAGTAAATTTTTTTTAAGATCACTTGTTTTAAGTAAGTCACTAATGAATGAAAACTCATGATTAGTAAGGTATCTTCTCAACTTATTTATTTTGTATTTTTCATTAGTAAATAAAGCCAAGTTGGATGATGGTTTGCTTTTAGTTTTTAGATAGTTGATTTTTAAAGACATAATTTTAAATTAAATCAATTTGTGTTTGTGATATATGTCCAAATATACAAGTTTTCAATGGATATTTAGTCATAGTTAAACCATTAGTTGAATTTATTTTATGGATGTTCTATTTATATACGATAAATTCTATGCTTCAAAACAAAATTTATTACAACTATTTAATTGAAATAAGTAAAACATTCTTAATAATTTTGTTTGGTTTATCAGTAATAGCTCTAACTGTAAGAGCTGTTAATTTCTTAGACTTAATCGTTGATAGTGGTTACGATGTAACTACTTATTTCAATTATTCAATTCTAAACCTTTTCGGTATAGCACCTAAATTTATTCCTTTATCATTTTTACTTTCATTGATAATTTTTATTTTAAAACACAAACAAGACAGCGAATTTATAATATTATGGACATCTGGGGTGAAAAAAATTTACTTAGTAAATCTTTTTTTTTCTGTTTCAACGATAATCCTAATAATTTATTTATTTTTAACAACATTTATAACACCATTAGCTTTAAATAAATCAAGATTACTTTTAAGTAACGAAAATTTTGAATCATTTGTGCCTACAGTTAGAACACAACAATTCAGTGACTCTTTCAAAGGATTTACGTTTATAGTTGAAAAAAAAGTAAATAACGAATTAAAAAATATTTTTTTACATGATAAGGGTAACAATTTAAAAAACTTATCGTCAAATACATCTAAAATAGATACCACAACGATTCTAGCAGAAAGTGGCATAGCTAACGACAAAACTTTAATCATGTTTAACGGTCAAATTATTTCAGAAAAAAAAAATTTAGAAAATGAAATTATTAAATTTGAACAACTGAATATCGATTTAAGCTCACTTAGTAACACAACTATTAAATCACCTAAAATACAAGAGACTACAACATTAGCACTACTCAAATGTTTATTTGATGAAGAGTCAAAACAAAAAGACTTTTGTAATGATGATTTTAAAAAAGAAATTTTGTCTACTTTAAATAGAAGAATTATTATTCCATTTTATATTCCTGTACTATCACTTGTGTGTTCGTTCCTTTTGATAAAATCAAAAAGAAGTTATTTTCAAAACACAAGTATATTCGTTAGTAGTTTTATTATTCTATTATTTACAGAATTAGCAGTAAGATATACTGGAATAAATACTTTAATCTTTTATACGTTTATCTTAATGCCTTTCTCTTTATTGCTAATTTTGTATTCTGTTTTGATTTATAAATTTTCTAATGAGTCTTTTAAAACATGAACAAAATTTTTTTAAATTATCTCTTGATTAATTTTTTAAGAACATTTTTAGTTTTTGTTCTTGTTTTTTATTGCTTTGGGGTGATATTAAATTTATTTGAAGAAGTCGAGTTTTTTAAAAATTTAGATGTAAGTATATTTATTCCACTTATGCTTACAAGTATTTTTATTCCTAGTATGATTATAAAAATTTTACCCTTTATCATTTTTCTTTCAAGTATGTGGTTTATGATGAAGATTAGAAATAGTCGAGATTTATTAACTTTAAAAGTATTTGGTTTTTCTAATCTAAAAATTTTTCTAATATTGGCTACAACTTCTTTTATTTTAGGTTGTTTGATTTTGCTACTAGTTAATCCAATTACATCTTCGATGTCAAAATTTTATGAAAAAACTAAATCAAATTACTCAAAAGATATTGATCATTTGGTTACTTTTAATAAAAATGGTCTATGGATTAAAGAGCATTGGAAATCTGGGCAGAGAATAATAACTGCTGCAAGACCAGAGAATAAAAATTTAGTTGAGGTAACTATTTTTCATATTAATGAAAAGTCCGATTTAAAAGAAAAAATAACTTCAAGAAAAGTAAATATTGAGAGTAATACTTGGGTTTTAAATGACGCTATAGTTTTTAAACAAAAAAATGGTGTTTTTGAAAAAAATAATTTTGATGAGTATAAAATTGATTCGATTTATGATTTTGAAAAAATTAATAGTTTATTTAAGAATTTTGACACAATGTCTTTCTTGGACTTAGTGCTAAATTATAAAAATTTATTAAATAATGGCTATAATAAACCTTTTCTCAATCAAAGCCTACATTCTATGTTGTCTATGCCTTTCTTTTTATTTTTAATGACAGCTTTAGCTGCAATACTAACAATGAATACTCTTAAAAGGTCAGATAATATTAAATATATTATCTTAGGACTTTTGGTAAGTGTTGTAATATTTTATTTTAAAGATCTTTCACTTGCATTGGGCCAAACCAATAGGATACCACTTATATTATCTGTTTGGGCCCCTGTTATAGCTTTATCACTTTTTACCTCAATAGGAGTAATACAAATCAATGAAAAATAAACTATTAATATTTTTTTTCTTTTTATTTTATAGTTTAAAAGTTCATGCGGAAAACGTTTTTATTGAAGCAAAAAATATCTCGTTGGATAAAAATAGAAAGATATCTATATTTGAGAATGAGGTAAAAGTAAAAACTTCAGATGGATATGAAATAACTAGTGACTTAGCCGAGTATAACAAAGATACAGGAATTCTAATTTTAAAAAAAAATATAACTGGGGTTGATAAATATAATAACATTATCAAAACTGAATTTGCTAAATACATCGAAGAAACAAAAATTTTCACAACTATTGGATTAACAAAAATTTCAACTGCAGAAAATTATATTATTGAAAGCTCCGATATTACTTTAGATAACTCAAAAAGACGAATTTTTTCAGAAAAAAAAACTACAGTAACAGATCAAGATAATAACAAAATATTTGTAGATAATTTTGACTTTGAAACAGAAAATAGTATTTTTAAATCGATTGGTAATATAGAAATATTTGATAATAAAGACAATAAATATCAATTTTCTCAAGTCTATATTGATACAACGAAAAAAGAAATTTTGGGTACCGATATTAAGTCATATCTAAATAACCAAGAATTTAAAATAGACAAAAGGAATAAACCAAGAATATTTGCAAATACATTAAAGATGAGTAAAAAAACTACAGAGTTTAATAAAAGTATATTTACTTTATGTAATTATAGAGAAAATGATAAATGTCCACCATGGTCTATTCGAGCAACAAAAATGTTTCATGATAGTGAAAAAAAGACAATATATTATGATAATGCAGTAGTAAAAGTTTATGACCTTCCTATTTTTTATTTACCAAAATTGTCCCATCCTGATCCCTCAGTAAACAGAAGGTCTGGTTTTTTAGTGCCAACTTTATCTGACTCAAAAAATTTAGGCTTTGGGGCCTCAGTGCCATATTTTTTTAATATTGATCAAGACAAGAATTTTACCTTAATAAGTAAATTTTATGCTAATGAACATCCTTTATTTATTGCAGAATATCATCAAGCTTTTAAAAATTCGAGTTTTATAGCAGACTTTGGGTATACTGAAGGATACAATAAAACAAGTGCCAAAAAAACTGAGGGAGCGAAATCTCATTTTTTTTCTAAGTTAGTTAAAAATTTCAAAGGCAAAAATGAATCTGAAAATACTTTAAGTCTTTCTTTGCAAAGTGTTTCTAATGATAAATATTTAAAGCTTTATAAATTAAAATCTAATCTTGTCGATTACAATCAAGATACTTTGGAAAGCTCTATTGATTTTACTCATGAAGATGAAGATATATTTTTTGGTTTTAATGCTAGTATATTTGAAACATTAAAAGAAAATTATAAAGACAAATACGAATATATTGCTCCAGAAATTACATTTAATAAAAATCTATTTGCAAATGAAAGTTTAGGAAATTTAGATTTACAAACAAATTTAAAAGTACATAACTATGATACAAACAAACTAACTAATTTCCTCGTTAATGATTTAAGCTGGAGCTCTAAAGATTTCATTCTTAAATCTGGAATTAAATCAAAATTTTTAAGTAATTTTAAAAATATCAATTACGAGACTAAAAATGTAAATTTATATAAAGAAGATCCTACCAGTGAAATATATGCGGCTTTCGGATACCAATCAGAGATAAAATTTGAGAAAAATAATGGAGAAAACCGGCATTTTCTCACGCCTAAATTCTTTGCTAGATATGCGCCAGGGAGCATGAGAAAAGAGAGAAGAGGCTCTAGAATAGATCCTAGTAAAGCGTTTAGTATGGATCGGTTGAGCCATATAAAGAATTTTGAAACAGGCCTAACAGGAACTTTAGGACTAGATTACGAAGTCAAAAATAAAGATCGAAGTCTTGATTTTTCTATCGCTCAGATAATTAATAACAAAGAAAATAAGAAAATGTCGAGTGAGAGTAGCTTGGATGAAAAACTGTCTGACTTAGTGGGAAAAGCTAATCTTGACATAAATGATAATGTCAATTTTAACTATAATTTTGCTCTGGACCAAAACTACAAAGAATTGAATTATAATGATTTAGGCACTAAGATGAATTTTGGAGCTTTAGGTATTAATTTTAATTATCTTCAAGAAAAAAAACATAGGGGTGATAAAGATTATTTTAAGACTAAATTGACTTTGAACAAAAACAATAATGGAATGCTTTCATTTGAGACTAAACGTAATTTGATAACTAATTCATCAGAGTTTTACAATTTAAGTTATGAATATATCAATGATTGTTTGAGAGCAGGTCTAGTTTATAGAAGAGAGTTTTATAATGACTCAGAGCTTGAAGCCGAAAATTCTCTATTTTTTAAAATCACTTTAACGCCTTTTGGAGGAATTGATACTCCTGCATTGAATTAATGGTCAAAAGATATTTTTTTTATTTACTCACATTGATAATTTTGAATCTCAGTACAACTGCAAATGCTTTAAAGAATGAAATAATTGTAAAAATAAATGAGAGTATTATTACAACTTATGAACTAAAAAATAAATTAAGAACTTCACTAATATTATCAAATCAAGAAGTCAACCAAATTAATGTAGATAAAAATAAAAGTAGAGCACTTACTTATTTGATCGACTTAAAAATAAAACAAAACGAGTTAAAAAAATACAAAGTAAAAATAAATACTTTTAATGTTAATGATCAGCTTCTCTCTTTATCTTCAAATAATATTGATGAATTTCAAAAAAGATTTAATGAACAAGGAATTAATTTTGAATTATTTGTAGATGAACTTAAAATTGAAACCGCTTGGAAACAATTAATGTATAATATTTATAGTGAAAAAGTAAAAATCTCTGAAGAGGAGGTAGAGAAACAAGTTATAAATTATATGGAGAAAAGTTCGATCTTTACAGAATTAAAAATTTCTGAAATAGAAATAAATTTAAATGATCTTTCAAATTTTCAAAATGAGGTTGATTTTATAAAAAAAGAAATAAAGGAAAATGGATTTGAAAATACAGCCTTAAAATTTAGTACTTCCTCTACATCAAAAAATTTTGGTAATATCGGATGGGTAAATGTAGAAAGCTTAAGTCCTAGAGTAAGTAAAATTTTAAAACAATTAGAAATTGGTGAAGTTTCACAGCCAATAAAAAATATGAATACTTTATTATTTCTAAAGATAGCTGATAGAAAAATAACTAAAATTGACAATATTAATTTAGAAGAATTAAAAAAAAAAATTGTAGATCAAAAAAAGAATGAATTATTTAACTTATATTCAAGAAGTCATTTATCTAAATTAAAAAATAATTCTTTGATTGAATACAAATGAAAAAAATTATTCTAATAAGTGGTGATCCAAATAGTATAAATTCAGAAATAATAATAAAAAGTTGGAAAAAAATAAGTAAATCTTTAAAAAAAAAAATTTATTTAATTTCAAATTATAAATTAATTAAGGATCAATCTAAAAAGTTAAATTATTCTTTGAGAATTTGTAAAGTTAAAAGTATTAATGATAAAAATAATGATCAATCTTTAAAGGTTCTCGATATTAATTTAAAATACAAAAGAGTATTTGAGGTTCCTTTTAAGCAAGCATCAAAGTTTACTAATCAGTCATTAAATCTTGCCCATAACTTAGCAATGAATAAAGATGTATTAGGTATTATTAATTGTCCAATTGATAAAAAGTTATTAAGAAGAGATAATATTGGTGTCACCGAAATTTTAGCCTCTAAATGTAAAATAAAAGATAATTCTGATGTAATGCTAATCTGGAATAAAAATTTCTCAGTAAGTCCAATTACTAAACATATTGATATTAGGAATGTCTCAAAGAATTTGAAATCTCAAATAATAATAAATAAGATAATTACAATTAATAATTGTTTTAGAAGAATTTTTAAAAAAAAACCTAAAATTGGAATTCTTGGTTTAAATCCCCATAATGCAGAAATGAAAAAAAATTCAGAGGAAAAAAAAATAATATTGCCTTCAATTTTGAAACTTAAAAAAAGGGGAATAAATATTAAAGGTCCATTAGTTTCAGATACATTATTTATGAATAATTATAAATATTTTGATGTGGTTGTGGGAATGTACCACGACCAAGTTTTAACTCCTTTTAAATCAATTTTTAAATTCAATGCAATTAACGTTACTTTAGGTTTAGATTATCTCAGGGTATCTCCTGATCATGGGGTTGCTAAAAATCTGATTCTCAAAAACGAGGCTGATCCTAAAAGTTTAATTGAATGTATAAATTTTATTAATAAATATGGCGTATGAAATTTACAAAAAAATCTTTAGGACAAAATTTTCTAGTTGATAAGAATATAATTAAAAAAATAATAAGTTTAGTCGAAATAAAAGATAAGAATATAATTGAAATAGGACCTGGTCTTGGTTCTTTGACAGATGAAATAATTAACAATAAACCAAAATTTCTTCATTTAATAGAAAAAGATAGTTCTTTGTATAAAAAATTAAAGAAAAAATATTCACATTCTGAAAATATAAAAATATATAATAATGATGTTCTAAATTTCAATTTAGAAAAAATAGTGAAAAAAAATTCAATAATTTTAGGGAATTTGCCTTACAATATTTCATCTCAAATACTAGTGAAAATCTTGAAGTTTAAAAAATGGCCTCCAAATTTTGAAAGTCTAATTTTTATGTTTCAGAAAGAATTAGGTGAAAAAATTTTAGGTAGATATCCAGATTCAAAATATGGAAGACTATCAATACTATCAAATTTTAGGATGCAATCTGTAGGAAAATTTTTAGTATCTAAAAATTGTTTTTTTCCACGGCCAAAAGTTACTTCAATAGTAATACTTTTTAGACCGAAATTAAAAAAAATAAATAAAATTAAAAATCTTTCAAACCTAGAAAAAATTACAAATATTCTTTTTTCAAATAAAAGAAAAATGATAAATAAAAATATAAAAAAGATTTTAAGTAAGCAAGAAATTCAAAATATAAAGGAATTGAATCTCAATTCCAGGCCTTCGGAAATAAAGCCAGAGATATATTATAAAATTACTGAATTATATGAGAAAAAATAGTTTTTTTTTTGTAATTTTGAATAATATTTTCAATCTGCTTAAAGCATGCGTCTAGATTATTGTTAATGATTATGTAATCATAATCGTTCCAATGTTTAATATCTTCATCAAAAGCGTTAAATCTTCTTTCTATTTCTTCTTTTGAATTTTGATTTCTTTTAATAAGTCTATTTTTAAGCTCATTTTTATTACTTGTAATTAAATATATTTTTATCATTTTTAATTTTTTGAACTTTGATAGCTGTTTAGTTCCTTGCCAATCAATATCAAAAAGTAAATCATTTTTTTTTATTATTTCATCAACATTCTCTTTTAATGTTCCGTAGTAGTTCTCAAAAATTTTAGCGTATTCATAAAATTTTTTTTTTTCAATAAGTTCCTCAAATTTTTTAGTAGAAACAAAGTGATAGTCTACACCGTCGACTTCGTTTGATCTTGGAGATCTAGTTGTGTGAGAAACAGAAATTTTGAAAGATTGATATTTTTGCTGAATTTTTTTTGTGATAGTAGTTTTGCCTACACCTGAAGGAGAAGACAAAATAACCATAAGATTATCTTCATCCCGCATTTTAAATGGTATTTGAAGTTATCAACTTGTTTTGTTTTCAATAAATTTTATTGCGTCTCCAACGGTCAAAATTTTTTCTGCTTCACTATCAGAAATCTCTGATCCAAACTCTTCCTCAAACGCCATAACTAATTCAACAGTGTCTAAACTGTCAGCGCCAAGATCATCAATAAAACTAGCTTCTTCAGTGACTTTCTCTTCTTCAATTCCTAAATGATCTGCGACTATTTTTTTTATTTTACTTTTTATATCTTCTGACATGAATTCCTTTCGTGTGTATGATTTCTTAATAAATTATTAAACAGAATTGTCAAGCCATATACATTCCACCATTAACATGGATAGTTTCTCCGTTGATATAGTTCGACA
>MDTD01177733.1_pt1 | contig 11760 bp, 10 predicted proteins | sample 811221 | NCBI WGS metagenome assembly MDTD01 (sample SAMN05326646, study PRJNA326480) | marine metagenome | isolation source: seawater | place: Pacific Ocean: South West | collected 2011
ACATCGCCTCCAGCTCCGCCGGGGAGTAGGCGCGCATGCCGGGCAGCTCGCCCTCCAGCTCCGCGGTCAATTCGGCGACCCGCTGCAGCGCGTGCGCCGGACGGAACTCGGCCGCGGCGGTCTTGTGATAGAAGCGCAGCGAGGAGGACACGCTGGCAAAGGGCCCGCGCAGCACCGCCATCAGCTTCGGGTCCAGCGCCTCGCACAGCGCCGGCAGCTTCTCGTTCGGAAAGTTGACCTGCTTGGTCAGCACCCAATCGCCGTCGCGCAGCTTAGGCCGCCCGTACCAGTGATAGATGCCCCGCAGCGCCGGGATCGCCTTACCCAGCTGCCAGCTGGCGCGCAGCATCGCCGGCGGCTGGGGCCGACAGCTCTTGCGCAGGAAAGGCGGATAGTCGACGTCATGGACGCAGCCGCGCACCAGTCGGTCGTAGTCGATGCGTGCCTGCTCCGCCGCCTGCTCGCCCAGCGCATCCTGCCAGGCGGTGTAAGCACGGTTCTTGCCCGGGTTGAACGGCTCGTCCTTGTAGACGCAGCCCGAGAAGCGATTCAGGATCTGCGCGATCCACGTGGTCCCCGAGCGCCCCCTTCCGAGCAGGAAGGCGTGCTGAATCTTGGCGGCTGCGGGCGCGGACATGCGTGGCAGGATCCCGGGCGCACCCGGGCCTTCTTCATCGGCCTGAACCGGGGATGCGCTTCAGGCCATCCTGCCAGGGGGACTACTCTTCCTGATCGGCAATCAGCTGCGCGCAGAGCGCCTCGATCTCCGCCGCGCTCGGAGCCTCATCCTGCAGCGGGCCCAACTCGCGCAGACGGCGAAACTCCTCGAGGTTGGAGGATTCCGCAAAGCAGCCAGCCTGCGGGGCCTGACTGGAGGCCGGCTGCCCCAGCGGCACCTGGCCATGGGGCTGCGGCGCGTTCAGCGAGCGCCGCGCATAGTCACAGACGTCCAGCGTGCGCGACAGATTGCGGTGCATGCGTGTCAGGCGCTCGGCCTGTTCCGCATGTTTGGCAGGGGCAGACGATGCCTTGTGCTGGGCAAGCCGCAGCACGGCGATCAAGGAGTCGAGACGAGCAAGCATCTCCGCGCGATAGCGCGGGTCGGCGAGACGCCCCCGGGGAGAGCGGGACGGGCGTTCTTCCATGGCAACAGGGAATCACCGGAAGGCTACCCCGGGACCCGCTCAGCCGCGCGAAAACGCCGCGAGCTCAGACCTTCATCGACTCGAGGAACAGCACCAGGTCGCCGCTGGGCACCGGGCCGATCGAGTAGACCCAATGGTTATGGATCTGGCCTTCGATCAGGGTGACGCCGGTGTCGACCGATTCGAACAGGGTCAGCGCCTTGACCGGAGTGTCGCCGACCTTCTGGGCCGGGCCGCGATATTCCTGCGCGATCGCGACCGAACGGACGCCGTCGCTCATCAGCGTGAGCAGCATGTTGCTGCGTCCGGCGAACAGTGTCTGCGCGTGCAGCAGCTTCTCGTCGCGGTTCAGGAAGCCGGCGCCCGTCGACTCAATGACGAGCGGATCGAAACCTAGCTGACCGGCAGCTCCGCTGCCATCGTAGACCTCGGTGTCGACGTTGGCGGTCGCCCATTCGACGCCGCTCAGCGCGGGGCTGTAGTCCACCGTCGTCGCGTACGAAGACAGGATCGGAACTCCGTCCGGATCCTCGATCGTCCAGCCGAGCAGCACCTCGGTGCTGGCATCGACATCCAGGACGATGTCGCCGATGTGGTACTTCGAATCCAGGTGGTAGCGGTTCACCGGAATGCCGGCCACCGAGTAGCTGCCGGGCACGCTGTACCAGTCGTAGTTGCGGCTGGCGAGCGCGTTGTCGCGCACCACCGGGCCGCGGTACTTGGCGAGGAAGAACTGGCGCTGGTGATGCTGGAACTTCTCGGCCTGGCTGGCCACCGTCCACACCCCGCTGCCATCGGAGATCGAATCCAGCAGCAGCGCGAACTGACCCGCGCCATCGGCGTACAGGTCTTCGCGCAGTGCCTGCGCCAGGGTGCCTTGATCGTAGATGTGCACTTCGCTGCGCATCTTCAGCAGCGCTTCATAGGGCGCCACGATCTGGGGCATTTCCGAAAGCAGCGTGCCGCCCGGCAGACCCGGGCCATTGCTTTCGAGGCTCTCCTGCTCTTCGCCGCTGGTGTTGCTTTCGTAGCTGTAGGCGTCCGGCCGGCAGCTAACAAGCGACAAGGCAAAAGTACCCAGCGCGATCCAGGAGAGCGGGCGGATCACTGGGCTCCCCCTCGTTCAAGCGGGGCGCCGAAGCCGCGGGCGAGCGACTGGGCACCTTCGCTGAGCTCATCTGCCGAGACACGCACCATCAGCACCTTCTCGGCGGCGGCGTTCTTCGCGGCAAGATACGCGCCGGGATCTACCGGAGCGGTTTCGGTGCTCGACCACGGGCCGAGCATGATGCTGCCGACCACCAGGACGGCGGCCGCCGCGGCGCGCGGCAGCGTCAGCCGGAACGGGAAGGCCAGCACCGGGCGGGTGAGCTGCCGGACTTCGGCGCGCACGCGCTCTTCCAGCTCGGCGGGAGCCTGCGCGGCTCCGAACAGGGCCATCTCCACCCGGTCGCGCAGCTCGGCGGGCGCGCTGACCTGACCCAAACGCGCGAGTCGCACGCGATCCGCCAACTCGGACGGGGCGCGAACATCGCCGAGAGCCCGGAGGGAGTCCTCCAGTTCCTGCGGCAGCGCGTTGTGTTCTTCGGGGTTCATGGGTCGAGGGAGAGAATGTCAAGCGCGACCAGCATCGTGATGGCGCTCGAGGTAAGCGCGCAAAGCAGCATGCGCGCGGTTGAGCCGGGACTTCACCGTGCCGAGGTTGCAGTCGAGCACCTCGGAGATCTCCTCGTAGCTGAGCCCTTCGATGTATCGCAGGGTGAGCAGACTGGAGAAGCGGGGATTGATGTTGGCGAGTGCGCGACGGACCTGCTCGTGCTCTTCGGCGCGTTGCACCTCGGCGAGCGGGCCGTTCACGTCCGGTTCGACTGCCGTTTCGGCGAGCCACTCGGCGTCTTCTCCGACGCGGGTCTGCACGCCCGCGCGCGGCGCGTCGAGACGGCGGCGGCGGATGTCGATCGCGGCGTTGACCGCGATGCGGTAGACCCAGCTGGAGAACCGGCTGCGGCCCTGAAAGTCGCCGATCCGCCGGGCCAGGGTGACCAGAGTCTCCTGGGCGGCATCGAGGGCGTCTTCCTGGTTGCCACAGACGCGCAAACAGATGGTGAAAACCCGATCCTGGTAAAGAGCGAAAACGCGCTGGAAGGCACGTTCGAACTCCTCGCCTTCCGCCGCCTGGCAGGCTTGAACCAGCTCAAGATCAGGATCAGACACAGGAGTTCGCGCTTTGGACGGCCTTACAGGGCAGGGAGTTCCGAAATGTATCAAAAAAAACAACCCGATCGCGGGGCAGCGATCGGGTCGGTCGGGCAAGCAGCCCGAGGGAAGAAAGTCGCAATCAGTTGAGCAGAGACAGGATGTCGATGCCGATCACGATATCGAGCACCGAGGAATCGCAGCCTGGCAGGCAGATCGCGCCCGCAAGTGGGTCGCACTGTGCCTCAGAGACCTGGTACTCGACCTTGCCACCGGGCAGATATGCCGTGGGGACAAGGGTTTGCACACAAACCTCGTCGGGGTCGCCGCTGGGCAGCTGGCCGCCCGGCTCGACCGGGAAGACGCCGCCGCCACCACCGTTGGTGTTGATGAGGTCTTCGCGCAGCTGGCAGAGCACCTGATTGAGGTGCAGCAGCTGAACGGAAGCATCGAGGATCTGGCCGTCCACGTTGGCGGCAAGGCCGATCCCCATGCTGGCCTGGGCGGTGAAGACCGAAGCCGGCATAGACAAGCTCATGGTCTTGACTTTCCAGCCGGGGTGGACACCATCCCGGATTCCGGCCTGGAAAACAGTGTGGCGCAGCTCGCTGAAGCCTGCCTGGCCAGTGCCGCCCGGAGTCGCCCAGGCGAACAGCAGATCCTTCACTTGGGTCTGCGAGTAGGCCGCGATCTGGAAGACCATCTCGTCGCCACTCTGGTAGATGTCCAGGTAGAGACGCGGCTCGGCGGGGAAGGAAGTGAGGCTATCCGCCTTGAGCGGGTCGGACCCCAGGAGGAACTCCTCGAAGTCGTCGATGCCGTCGAAATCGGTATCGGCGTTCGCGTGCTGGGTGCCCAGACGGGCCTCGAGCGCGTCGTGCAAGCCATCGCCGTCGGAGTCGAGGCCCACGGCGTAACTCCCACCATTCGCCCGCAAAACAGCGCTTTCGGGCGCCATTCCGGGGAGAAGTGCGAGCGCGGCTGCGGCCAAAGCGACCGGCGCGATCGAACGGGAATGGGGATGGAACATGTTGGGAAAGACGCTCCCGGGCAGGAGCGCTGCAACCAGTCTAGACCAAGTGACCCGACCGGATTGAAAAATCCTAGCCCGCAGCAGGGTAGGAGTTACCCGAATTCGGGGTCATTCCAGCAACGTCACCCCGGCTCAGAACGCGGCAAAAAAGCCCCCGGGCCGCGCTCCGCGGTCGGACGCCCCTCGCTATCCTGTGCCCCCCTCGTGGGACAGCAAGCCGCGATGCACCCGTAGCTCAGTTGGATAGAGCGACAGCCTCCGAAGCTGTAGGCCGCACGTTCGAATCGTGCCGGGTGCACCACTCCTTCCCCCGCCACGCGGCGCTCCCGGGAAGTCGAGAGAATCCGGCTTAGAGTGGAGGCGTGCGATTCCCCTCGACCCGCTCCCTCCAGGCCCTGCGCCACGCGGCCGCAGGCATCCTCGGCCTCGCCGTTCTCAGCCTGAGCAGCCCCCAGGCCGCGGCCCAGCAGCTCGACCTGGAGCACTGCATCTGCTTCGGCGACAGCCTGACCAACAACGACTTCCTCGGTCTGGTCTACGGCAACCCGCAGAGCCTCTATGACAAGGACCCCTTCGAGGCGATGTTCGCCAAGTCCGCTCCGGGCGGCGCGACCCTGAACAGCTTCGCTCTGGCCGGCGCGACCTCGCGCGATCTGGCGGGACAGATCAATACCTACGAAGCGCTCGAGTTCCTGTTCCTCGCGCCGACCGCGACGCTCTTCCAAATCGAGATCGGCGGCAACGACTTCCTCGACAACGTGCAGCTGCTCGGATCAGCTGCGCCGGGTCAGAACGCCACCGCCGACGCCGTCGTGAACCGCGTGCTCGGACGATTGGAGTCGGCGCTGAAGCGGCTGCGCCCGCGCCAAGGAGTCGAGATGGTGCTCTGGACCATCCCCGACATCACGATCACTCCCGAGTGGCTCGGTCGCCTGAACGCGACGCAGATCGCCAACATTCGCGCGCACACCAAGCGCGCCAATGATCGGATTCGGATGTTCCGCGGCCGTCCGCGCGTTGCGGTCCTGGACTTCGAGAAGCTGCAGGTCGCCGTGGTGAATAACCCGCCGGTGATTCAGGGCAATCCGCTCATCCCGCCGCCGTCCTTCGGCGACTACGACGATCTTCATGCCGACGGCGTCCATCCGACCGCAGTCGCCAATGCGCTGATCGCCAACGCCATGATCGACCTGCTGAACGGCAAGTTCGGGACTAGCTTCCCGTTCTACTCCGCCCAGGAGCTGGCAGACCTGGCGCGTTTCTAGTCGCGCCGACCGTCGCGGATCGGATAGTCCGGGATCCAGCCGCGATACGGGGCAAGCTGCAGATCCGCCTGCGCCGCCTTGCGGCGCGCAAACAGCGCTTCGGCATCGCGGCGCAGGTTGCCGTACTGCCCGCGCAGGTTGTCGTGGCGGTCACCACGCCCGTCGGGGATGCCGTCCAGGTCCAGGCCGAAAACCCGCACCATCAGGGTGCCCACCCATGCGCCGTCGCGATCACGGATCGGCTCGTAAACGTCATAGCCGGCGAGCCAGTGCAGATCGCTTCCGGTCCCGTGCAGAAAGAGAGCCGGGCGGCCGTCCTCCAGCAGGCGGTTCAGGGTGTGCAGATGAAACTCGGCGGTCGAGAACGGGAAGGGCAGGTCGAACTCGAAGTCGATGTCGAGGCTCGCTGCGATCAGCCGCCCTTCCTCGTCGCGCTGCTGCAGCGCGCTGTTCAGGTCGACCTCGATGCGCTCCCAGTCATGCTTGCGGTGGGACCAGTAGCTGTCGTAGTCCGCTTCGGCCTGCTTGATCGCCGCCAGATCGGCGAGCACGATCTGCGCGATCTGCTCGACCTCCCGGTCGGCCTTTGCCTCGGCCCAGTCGTTCTTGCCGAACTTCCACTGCTTGCCGAAGTGCATGCCGTGACGCTGCCCGGAACTGCGCGGGTTCCACTTGCGCCCGTACAGATCCCAGGCGCTCAGCAGATGGCGCAGGCGCGCCTCGTCCTTCTCCGGGACCTTGTCCTCGATCTGAGCCAACACCCTCTTACTGGTGTCCTTGGTCCATCCGCCGGCCTGCATCTGACGCACCAGGTCTCCCAGCCAGAGTTCGGGCTGACCGTTCTGAGCGAGCAGGATCGGCTTGCGCGCCAGCGCGAAAATGGCTTCCTCAAACTCGACCCCCGGATAGGGCGTGCCGTCGGAGCGATGGCGCGGGAACTCCCAGGAGGCATCGAAGCCCCGGCCCCGCAGCTCGGCAGCGGAGACCACCCGAGGCGTGACCGCCAGCGGGTCCTGCGGGGCGGCCTGAGCGGCAAGAAGGGCGAGGGCAAAAGAAAGCATCCCTCTTCTATCGGCTGGCCCGCCTCGATTCTGGCCCTTTGGCCCCCTGGGGCCGAATTCCGCGGGCTGAATCGCCTCAAGTCGGGCCTGAGGCGGCCGTCAAGGCTCCAGGATGTCTGCCCTCCTCGCCTCCGCTGCGGTCGCCGCTTGGCTGGCCGCCCCCCAGCAGGTGACTCCTCACCCGAACCCCGAGCCTGCGCGCACGACCTACCAGGAACTGCCGGCCGGCAAGTGGGTCGAGCACCCGACCACCGGGATCTGGTACGGCCTGACCGAAGCCACCGACTGGCGCGCGGCCGAAGCCTCGGCCCAGCAGATGGGAGGCCACCTGGTGACGATTCGCTCGATGGAGCAGCTCGACTGGCTGCGCGAGCAATTCGGCACCGAGAAGCTCTGGATCGGACTCAGCGACAGCGGCGAGGAAGCGGTCTTCACCTGGGCAAGCGGCGAAGTCTGCGATTTCCGCTTCTGGTCCTGGGGTTGCCCGGACAACTTCGGCCTGGGCGAGAGCTACGTCTACATGAATCACAGCTACTTCGGCGACTGGAACGACTCCGGCGCGCCGGAAAGCCCCGAGCTCGAGCTGCGGGGCATCGTGGAACTTCCGCACCCGCCCGGCGACTACGACGGCGACGGTCTGTCGGATGACCTTGAGCGGGTGCTGGGCAGCGACCCCGCCGACTTCGACAGCGATGACGACGGCCTGAGCGACTTCGAAGAGCACCGCGGCTGGGGCGCCGGCAACTGGCGCACCGACCCAACCGCATTCGATACCGATCAGGACGGACTCTCGGATGGGCAGGAAGGCGGCCGCGCGCAAGGCGTCGAGCCGGACCGGCTGCGCGATATCCCGGGCACGAACCTGGCCGTCTTCCGGCCCGATGAGGATCCGGAAAGCACGACCGACCCGACGCGGCCGGACAGCGATCTGGATGGCGCCCTCGATGGCGAGGAAGACCTCGACCACGATGGCGTGCGCGACTCCGATGAGACCGACCCGCTCGACTCGGGCGACCAGGGCCTGAAGCTGCGCTCGGATTCGTGGCAGGACCGCGACGAAGCGCTGCTCGAGATCGTCGGCGCCGAGCCCGGCGCCAACATCACGATCTACGCGGCCCGCTGCGTGCGCACGATGCAGTCCGGGACGTCCACCTTGGACCTGATCGATGAGCCGGCCATCACCCTGGCCTCGCGTCGCGCGAATACTCGCGGCCAGGCGCAGTGGGTCGTGCGCGGCACGCAATGGATCAGCGCGCAAGGTCCGGTCTGGCTGCAGGCAGTGGAAGTGAATCGCGACGGCCTGCGTCGGATCACCCTGCCGCTGCTGGCGACGGACTCGCCTTCCGGCTCGTAGGCGAACCTAGACCCGACGCGTCTCCTTGGACGCGGCAGCGGCCTCGGAGTCCGGATGCGGAGCCTGCTCCAGTTCGCGAGGCTGCTCGCGCGCGGGCTCCGGCTGGGCACCTGCCGGAAGCAGGTACAGCGCGAAGGCAACGACGGGCACTGCCGCCAACAGGGGCAGCGCGCTGCGCAGTGAAATTGCAGATCGAGAACGGGGCATGAGACGGGGCCGGTTGGAGTGACCGCGCTTCGCAAACCATCGTGGGATGGCTGAACGGCGCTTCCAAGTCCTTTTTTTGCTTCCGAATGGGATCAAGCGCGCCGTTCAGCCCGCGATAAGGGAACGACCCGTTTCCCCCCAGTCATGTTCCAAAAGCTGTTTCCTGCGATTCCCATCGCGCTGGCGACTGTCCTCACGGCATCCAGCTTGCGCGCCCAGGAGCCCGTCGTGCCGCCATCCTTGCCCGGCCCGGCTCCGATCACCGATCCACGTCCGCTTTCCTTCCGCCAAATCGAGTGGGACTTCGGCGCGGAGACCAGCTGGCAGCGCTGGTGGGCGCTCGAACGCGAGCGCTTCCTGGACCTCCGTCGTCTCGCGCGACGCGGCGCCGGACGCACCGACGGCGAACTGATCGGCGGCGTGTGGGCGAGCCGCGTGGAAGACACCGACGCCCCGACGCGTGCCCAGAAGGAGTATCTGATTCACCCGGGGATCGAACGCCTGCGCGACAAGGTGCGTGATCTGGATGTGCAGTCGGAAGGCCTGATCGCGCTCGGACGACTCAGCATGTTTGAAGAGCTGAGCGTCGAGACGATGCGCGATTACCTGCGCGCTCCTTCCCAGGACCTCGCGCACTCTGCCGTGCTGGGCCTCGGCCTGCTCGGCGATGAGCTTGCCTGGAGTTCGCTGCGCAGCCTGATGGTGGATGACGCGAACGGTCGTTGGCTGGTCGCCAACCAAGCCGGCGTCCCGACCACGACCCGCGCCTGGGCTGCTCTGGCCACGGGCATCGGAGTCTCGCAGTGGGGCGAGCGCGCTCAGGAAGAGGCGGTCGCGGTGCTGCTGCAGGCGGCCCAGGCGGCGGATAGCCTCCCCGAGCTGCAGGCTTCGGCGCTGATCGCCCTCGGCATGGTGCCGGCGCGCGAAGAGTCGACGCAGTTCGAATCGCTGCTCGGCATGCTGCACGACAGCGGCCTGAACCAGTCGGTCCGCGCGATGGTGCCCGCCGCGCTGGCGCGGAGCGCGCAAGGCGTGAAAGACCGCATGGAAGTCGCCCGCGAAGAGCTGCTCGGTCAGCTCACCGGTAGCCAGGCCGCCACGGTGCGTCAGGCTGCGATCCGCGCGCTCGCCCTGGTCCCGAACCAGAACATGGAAGCGGACCATCTGGCGGTGGAGGCTCTGCGCAAGCTGAGCCTGCAGGCACGCACGCCGGAGGAGCGCCACTTCGCCGCGCTCGCTCTCGCGGAGATCGCGGCGCAGATCCAGGACGTCAAGGAGATCGAAGAGATCGCCGCCGCTCTGGTCGCGCAGCTGGGCGACGGCTCGCCGGAGCACGCCGCCTGGGCCGCGATCGGCCTGGGAGTGCTGGGTTATGAACAGCCGCTTTGGGCCGGCATCTCGCAGGTCCGCGCCGAGCGTGCGCTGCTCGCGGCGCTGGTAGACGGCAAGGCCGAGGAACTGCGTGGCGCAGCCGCCATCGCCCTGGGACTGATCGGCCAGCAGAATGCGGCGCCGACCCTGATGCAGATCCTGCAAGACGGGGATCACCCCAGCCTGCGCGGTCATGCGGCCGTCGCGCTGGGCCTGCTGGGCGCGCAGGACGCGGAGGAAGTGCTGCTCAAGCAGCTCGCATCGAGCGCACATCGCCCGACGCTGCTGGAGCAGACCACGATCGGCCTGGCGCTGCTGGGCTCCGATGAGCTGCACAGCCGCCTGCTCGACATGCTCGCGCCCGAGGAGGGCGTGCTGCCGACGCTCGCCGAGGTGACGGCGGCGTCGCGCGGCATCGCGCTGATCGGCGACGCGCGCACCGCACCTTTCCTGCTGACGGCGATGGACAATGAATCGTTGACGCACAAGTCGCGCGCCCTCGCCGCGCGCGCCCTCGGCTATCTCGCCGACTCCGACAGCACGCCTTGGCAGCTGCGCATGATGCCTGGATTGCATCACCTCGCCGTGCCATCGAGCGTGCTCGATTGGGAGTCAGGCAACGGGGTGCTGGACCGACGCTAAGAAGCTGGTCTGAAGCACGGAAGGGGGGCAGCCGGATGGCTGCCCCCCTTTTTCGTGTGCGCAAGGCGTGGCCTATTTCGCGCGCGTCTGCCCCACCGAAACGCCCTTGCGTTCACGCTGCATCTCTTCACTCAGGCGCTGCGCACGGCCGGCCTGGTTCTCGACGTTGAAGCGGAACACGTTGTCCAGGTAGTCTCCTGCCTCGAGCTGCTGCAGGCCCTGCGTCCGGGGCGCACCGGACTGCCCCGGGGTCGAAGGCGTGGAGGGAGTTGCCGGCGGAGGCGGTCCCACCCGCGTGCCACGGAAGAAGGCGTAGTGATGGTCGTCGTAGCGCGCGATCACCGTCGTGGTGCCCGCGACGCCTTCCGCGACGAACATGCCGCGCGGATCGGTGCGACCAGTGACGAAGTCCCCGCCTTGACTGCCGACCACGCGCACATCCACGTCGCGCACGAAGCCTTCCTTCTTGCGGTCCAGCGCCTGAATCCGCAGGCGGCGCGCTCCCAGGTCCTCTTCCACTTCCAGCTCGATGTCACTGACCAACACCAGGCCGGAGGTGTGCAGCTCGTCGCCGCGGCAGATCACCAGGTAGGCACCCGGATCATCCAACTTGAGCCGCACCTGCTCCTTGGCCTCGCGCATGCCGGTCTCGCTGTCGAGCTTGACCTGCTTGCGCTGGGTCGGCGCGATGCCGGCCAGGTTGACGGCGGTGATCTGCGAGAGGTTGCGCTCACGCAGGTAGAGGGTCATTAGATCGACGCGATAGACCAGCAGCTCTGCCTCGCCGATGTTGCGATAGCGCAGCTCGATCTCGGCCGCCTTGCCCGGTTGCACCTCGGTCACCTCGTCAAAGCCGATCTGCTTGGCGCGGAAACCAGCCAGCACTTCGCGTGCGTCGGCGAAGACGGTCTCGACCTGCGAGTAGTACTCGGCGGCCTCGTCGAACTTGCGCTTGGCGTGGTGGATCTGCGCCAGAATGTAGAGCGCGAGCTCGCGGTTCTCACTCGGCTTGGTCGATCCATCCGGCGCCTCGTAGCGCGCCTCGACGATGTTCCGCAAGGTGCGCACGGCGTTGTCTTCCTTGCCCAGGTACCACTGCGCAACCGCCTCGCTGTAGCGGAAGGCATCCTTGAAGCGCGGCTTGGCGTAGCGCCCGGAGAACTCCTGCGCGAGCACCACGCCCGTTTCGAAGTCTTCCAGATCGAGGAAGGCTGCGACCAGGTTGAGGCCGGCCTCGGGAGCGAGCGGATCCTCGTGGTAGATCGCCAGGAAGCGCTGCAGCAGCGCGATGCCCGCCTTGGTCAGTTCGGCTCGGCCCAGCTTGCTGGCCACCAGCCCCGGGACCTCATGCGCGCGCGGCGCGAGCGTGAGCAGCTTGTCCGAAAGCGTCAGATAGGTCTCGACGACCACCGGCAGATCCGGGAACTCGAGCCACAGCCGCTCGACGAGCCCGTTCAAGTCGGGTGTTCTGGAGTTCCCTCGGCTC
>MDTD01038914.1_pt1 | contig 11758 bp, 7 predicted proteins | sample 811221 | NCBI WGS metagenome assembly MDTD01 (sample SAMN05326646, study PRJNA326480) | marine metagenome | isolation source: seawater | place: Pacific Ocean: South West | collected 2011
AATCGCATTGGTTCTAGCCGACTTGAAACAATTCTCTGTGGGTTCGGGTTGACCAAGAGTCAGGGCGTCCTCCCCTGTCTGACCAATACAGGGAGTCTCAATGGGATACTCGGTATCGAAATCTTCCAGTAGAGCGTAGGTAACTACCCAATTGGTCAACAGTGGGGCCATTGAAGGGGCTGTATTCCACACCATTGTGTTTGAGGCTCCTGTCTGCTGAGTGTAGTTGTGCAATGTTGGCTGGTCGGGTACATTACCAAAGTTGGTCACATTCATGATGAAACGCACGGTCCTCCCAGGAGCTGTGGTCTTGATTTTACTCTCCACCATCGGGTCGACCTCAATCCTCATGTCATGGAATTCGATGATTTCGACCTGCAATACGATGGTATCTCTCACCTTGGTGCCTTCGCATGGATCCTTGGTACATGGGAAGGGTTCCTCACTGAGAACATCGAGGATTACAGTGTACTGACCTGCATGGGTCTTCTCGGGGACAGTAATCTGGATTGGTACTGTCTGTGACTCATCTCGGTCTAGTTCTTGGAAAAGCACTCGGGGAATCTCGACATCCCAAACTTGGGAGTAACCCGCCGCATCGGTAATCGAATTCACTGAGATGTCGTACCTATCTGCACCATTGCCAGAATTCTCCACGGTGGTGTCTAACTGGTACGTCTGCCCAGGGTACAATGAAAGTATGCTTTCGGGTACCGTGGCTTCCAAGTCATATCTCTGTATGACATTGGTCAGTAGTACCCGCGCGTCCCTCACCCGAGAGGCCCCCTCAAGGTGGGCCTTGACTGTGACAGACTCACCCAGCCCAGCAGTCGCGTTGTATGGTGCGCACATCTCGGCAGTGATGTTGATTGGTGTGTCAACTACGGACCAATAGCGGGGCGCGTTGTCTGGAATGGCATTTCCTCCTGGTGCGCCTTCGAAATCCAGATCTACAGTCCAGTGATCAAATCTCCAAGTCTCCTCGGAAATCTCGGGTGGCCTCTCCTCGGGACCGCCTGGTGTGGTGAATATCAGGAAGCCGGGAGTGTAATGTTTAGTGACGGCGATATTGAATACGGCGCATTCCCCTGGTAGCACATGCTTAGTCTGTTTGTCTATGTCGAAGACTATGTTTCCAGTGCTCTTGATTGAAACATTAATCCATAATTCTAGGACATCGAATGTCCCTTGATCTACCGAAAGAACTGGCTCCCCAGTGGACCATCCTTTGAGGTAAATCACGAAGGTACCGGGATCTTGAGAAGTTGGGATTGAGACTTGTAGATTACGAGTGACTGACTGACCGGGATCTAGTGATACTGACAATGGGAAGTCGAGGCCCCAACCAAAGGGAAGGGCCCACTCGACCTGTCCCTCTAGATCGGATGGATCATAGAAGGCGAAGGTATCGTAGACATTTCCTGTATTGGTTATGGTGATTGAGAAATAGGCAGACTCTCCTTGTTCAACATCCACTTGGTAATGGCTGGTATCTATGTCAATTCCATGGACCACATCCATCAGGGTGACGGTGAACCTCTCGTCTCTGATGGCTGGATCCTTGTACGAAACCGCAGTGACTGTGATGGTCGCTATCTCATCGGCATGCGCCTGATAGATCGATGGTGCTCTGACGCGCATGTACAACGGTACAACATCGCCTCCACGCAGGAATACTGGTGTTGAGTCGAATATGGGTGTGTTATTCGTGGTGAAGTATAGGGTGGCGGTCCAGTTGTTCGGGACTCCTTCCAATGTAACAGTAAATGTATCCGAAACCAACTCCGTTGGACCTGGTGTCGGGTTGGAGATGGTCATGTTGTACAGAGTTTGCTCGCCCGGCTCTATGGTGTGGTAATAAGTCTCAGTTTCGGTAAGATCAACTTCCACTAGGCCAGTGAGGACATGCACATAGCACAGGGTGTAGGTACCGCCATTGCTGACATCGTTACACTTGTTGGTATCAGACCAAGCCACATGGGCTCCACTGCCGAGGTCTCTGGCGAAGGCGGGTGGCTGTCCCAAGTCAGGAACAGCAGGAGAGTTGGGGCCGAGTTTGTCCGACTGCCACTCGGTGACGGGTTCGATTTCCCATGGATCCAGAATTCCCGAGGCTAGGGAATTCAGAGGGAAACCATTGGGGTAGTCATCGTTGGTATGATTGAGTTTCGTGTAAACAAGAGTCTCGCCCTGAGTCTCATTGTAGTTGTCCAACCAAGAAAGATGTACATTGTCGAAAGAGTCAGTGAAGATGGCTGGCATGTGGGAGTTAGCCCCAAAGGGTCGATCAGGTGATACAAATTCGAGACCTTCGACATCGGAAATCGCTGAATCATATATCTGCTTGATACCGTAGGAAGGCAACCCTTGCGGGGCCCCATTCCATTCGCCCGCTCCTCTGAGTCTCAAACGAGTGTAGTAGATTTCGTAGTTCACATCAATCTCGAAGCCATAAGCGCGGCCGTCCATCCAAGCAACGTGGGTGTTTCCTGAGTTGTCAATAGCAATAGCTGGATGTAGGCTGTAAGCGTCATTGAGAGTAATCCGAGTATCGTTCACTACAACGAGATGGCCGTATCCGAGGCCATCGATTGAAGGTCCGATGTCCTCTGTGTAGCTATTGCCGGAGACGAAAGTACCAGAATCTCCATACTGCCAGCCAGGCGGAGGATGATCAATTAGAGAAAGTGGGTCAAGAATGGTCATGTATATTTCTCTGGAGTTGTTTGTAGAAAGATAGACCATGGCCTCAACCATCAATTGAAGTTCGGCCGAATTCGAACTCGAAGTAGGGAAGCTGTACATTTGCCCCTCAGCATCAGTCAGTCTGAGGTTGGTACCGGGGCAACTCCTGGTGTTCAGACTGACGAAACCATTGGGACACTGAGCGAGATCCATCATGTGTGATCCGACATCCGTTGAACCCGAGCCGAAACCAGCTGCTAGGAGTGGAACGGGAATAATTCCTGCCTCAACACAGGCATCGTGGGCCTCATTGATACTCTGGGTGTCCTCTGACTGCTGGGATGGGTCGCCTCCATAAGGTCCCTCATCAGAAATAGGGATGATTATCTTGGTTGCATTGGGGTTCCACTTGTGATCCAACTGGGTCGGTGGATTCCCAGGGACGTTGCCACCAGAGTCTCTCCAGGAAAGGCACGCCCAAGTTGAGGCCGGCCCCCAGAACTCAGAGTAATACCCTCCATCTGCAGGAAGGCTGATTGCTCCATTGTTGTAGACCACTGAGGTTAGTTCTCTAATCCCTCCGGAGTCATCACCGGGAGCGATGCCTAAGGGAGTGGTCCTAGGTCCTTGGCTACCAGAGCCACCGGTTTGGTATGCAGACGCACAATTGCCGCTCGTAGCGGCACCGGGCCAATTACCACTGAGAGCGTACAGGGTCTCGTAGACTGTCATGTTAGCATTGAGCAGCATCGGCTTCAAGCCATCGAAATACCCTCCGCTAGTGAAATAACCACCGTAGAACACCACGCACATATCCGCCCATTCGGTGTTCATCGAGCCGGATGTATCGATAGGGGCGACTATCTCCACCTTACCGCCTCGAGTATCATCCCAGACGATTTGTACGAAGTCGTCGAGATCGACGGCTATATCTGGGTGACCCTTGTGTCCGATGATTGGAGTTAGAAGAGTCTCATCGATAGCTACTACTGCCTCTCTTGAGGATAGGTCTGGATCAATCATCGAGTAGTATATCTGGGGCTGCTGATAGAACTTCTCGAGAGGCTCAAAGGAATCCTCCCAAGCGATGTGAGCGTTGTTCTCTGAATCGGTGTCTATAGCTGGCCAGTCTCGATTCTGAGTATGTCTCGAGACCTCAAAGTCGTCGATTAGCGAAATTACATTATCAACGGCAGAGTCACCATTCTGGTCGTCTTGGGAGGGGTCGATTAGAGTGTACAGAATGGTCCACTGTGCGGCCTTATCGGTCCAAGTGATGTGGACATTATCCTCGCTGTCAACAGCGATGTCAGGATGCCAGGCCCTGTGGGAGCCGGGGTTGGAAATCTGGGTCTCGGCAATCAGTACATCTCCTCTTGAATCATGCATCTGATACCAAAGATGCTGGGTGTTCCTACTCCATACGAAGTGGACATTTCCCTTCGAGTCTGCATCGGTGGCTACCATCCTGTCATTTGCAGAGCCACCGTTGACTATCTGTATCGCATCGGTCAATACCACTTCGCTAGCCTCGGCCTCGGGGATTTCAACCGCCGCGAAGATGCTCATCAGCATCAGAAGAACCATTGACACGCTGTTTCTCATTTTTCCAGTTTCCATTTCTAACCCTCCAGCAAACTGCTGTATCGAGTTTGTTCGGAATTCTTCGATACTTAACCTCGACCCTTAACGGTCACCCGCGCGCGCGGGGGGAGATGGGGCTCAGACCCAGTCTGCGGGATCGAAATCTCGGCCGAAACCACCCGTCTCGTCGGTGTCAATAGTTGAGGGTTCTTCCTCGGTGGTGGGTCTCTTGGTGCCTTGACTCTGGGCCTTCTTGGAAATCCAGTCGTCGACGGGGCCGGGCTTGCCGACACCCGGGCCGTAGCAGAATTTAATCTTGTGAATCAAAGCCAACTTGGTAAGCCAGAGATGTCGCATAGTGTGCATGAACTCATTCTGAGTCAGGCCGTCAAACCAAATGGGTCGAGACAGGTTGAATGCCTGAAGGGGGCCTGGAATATCGTTGCTCTTCTTGCCGACATGGAGAACCCAATCCAAGTCTGCCTGTGTGAGGTGAATCCTAGTCTCGTGCAGCCAACTCTCCCATTCATCGGAAGCATTCTGTGAATGGTCTGCCATCTGGTTTTGCTGTCCCTCGTCTACTCGTGTGACGGTGTAGATAAGGACCAGATTCCTGTTCTTCGGGATGACCACATTAAACACGTGGCCCTGTTTAGTGGGAGGGTACCTGACATGCAGGTGGAGCAAGGCCTGATTGTCTGAAACTTCTCTTGCTTCCAAGCGCTCGCTGTTGAGCCAATCTCTGATTGAATCGGTGGCCTCGCGCGAGTTCATACGGATTACGAGTAGACCGACCTATTTGAGAACGACTAGTTCAGAATCTATCTGTGTAATCAGTTGTTCTAGCCTACTGCCTTGGGCTGAATTGGCCAGATTGTTTCTTCTCTTAGCATCGCCATAATCGACCCATAAGTCATAGCCTCTCAAGAAAACCAAATTGGAGACGTGGAATAGTGGCATCGTTAGAAGCACGAATATCAGTAGTATGGGTTTGAGGCCCAGAATCAAAATGCCCGCGATTAGAGAAAATAGAGGCCAGATTAGGAGTGGAGAAAGAATTGCTCCAATCATGTGGTGTGTAGTTCGGGCGTCCACACCCTCGTCGGATCGGTCACCGGCGTACCAACCGATGAATGCCTGCAGGCCGGTGGACGGTATCGAGATTGGTGAGGCGAGGAGCATCAGCAATGAGCCGAGCAATAGGGAAGCTGTGGAGGACTCGCGCCTGATTCGGCCCTGTGGGTCTAGAGAGCGGGCATCGAGGTCGTTGGAGTGAAGAATCTCCGCCGCTTCTCGGGCTTTCTCAAGCAGGGATTCAGGAGTTTGTGATTCTCTCTCCTCGCGTGCAGCAATGACCTCCTGCTTGTATGAATCAAGGTTTGCGCCCTGTTGAGACGCCCTGCGATGCCCGAGCAGGTGCCAAGCCCTGTGCGTCTCCCAGTCCGGAGCATCGGGGGTGATAGGGGAGAGTTTGTCGAACAGTTTCTCCTTTAGAGGAATCACGTGCTCTGCGGGTGGTTCTATCCACTCGCCCTCTGCGATTCTGCGATGTTTGTCGTCGTCTCCGACCAGAGGTATGAGTAGAGGTTCGCCGAACTCAACGTAGATGTCCGTCCTGAACCAGTGATGGCATCTGTAGTGCAGACCTATCGGCTGGATCAACGGAATCTGCAGACCCCTGTGATGGGCTATGCTGGCTGCGTTCAGGGTGAATCTGAGGGGCCCGGTCCTGAGTGCATGAAGTCGCGAATCCTGATGCGACTTTCCTTCGGGCATGACAATGGCGGCATGCCCCGAAGAGATACAGTTGGCCATGGTGAGCATGCTTCTATGATTAATTTGGGTTGCAAACTCATTGTCAGCGAACCCGCCTTGGATTTCGGCTTTCCTGATTACCGGTTGAGAGCCGATTCTTCGAGCTATCCAACCAATCACTGGCATAGTCATGATATCGTGCCGACCGATTGTGATTATCCTTCGAGGCTGAGATTTCATTATCGCTAGAGGATCAATTAATCCATTGATGTGAATCGAGGCGTAGACCAGGCCACCCTCATGAGTGGGGGCAGAATCAATCTGTGTTCTACGGAAGAGGTACGACCAAGCGATGTCGACGGCTTTGGAGATAATGCTCCAAAACGGGCGGTTCCCCGGGTGTCCACCGCTGTGGTCCCAGGGGACGCGCAACAACTTCCGGGCGTTTATCCTAGTGGCACTGCTCGACAGTACGGGCAGGACATCCGGGGCTTCGTCGGCATCGCTCACGTTGCCTGAGGAGAGGTTCTAGTTGAGAACACACCGGGTCATTCCAGAAGGTTGCGAATGTTCTCAGCGAGGCTATTCGCATCTTCATGGTCGATAGTTCCGTATTGCCAAAGGAAAGAATGAGTTGAGTCTGGAAATCTTGGAATAATGTGAACGTGAACATGCGCGATTGACATTCCGGCCTCGTGTCCATTGTTTTGGATTAGGTTGTATGCAATCGCCCCGGTTGCTTCCATTACTCCTCTGCATATCCTCGGAAGAGCCCCGCCGAGGGCGGATGCGGACTCTGTGCTGAGCTGATCAAAGGAGGGTGCTGGCTCTTTGGTAACAACTAGAGTATGCCCTCTAGTTAATGGTTGAATGTCAAGAAATGCAATTATGTGTTCGTCCTCGTACACTTTGTGACAAGGCAACTGGCCGTGGATGATTTGCGTGAAGATACTAGGCTCGGCTTCAGACATCCTAGTCCTCCGCGCCGACAATCGACTCGGCAAGGGTCAACATTCCCTGAAGTCTGAGAGCGGTAGCCAGTTCAGTGTTCATGACTCGTGAATTGTATGTCAGAGTCATTCCAGATTCGCGAAGATTGGAGAGTTTCTCGGCAGCCTTGGAGAGCGAGCCTTCATCTCTGCCACCATTTACTGCCGACATAATAGATGACAATGAGTTTGAGACTCGGCTAACTGACTCGCCGGTGCCGGATGCTAAGTCGTCAATCTGCGACTCAGCGGTTTGTGATGCGGCTTCGATTTCTGAAGAGGAAGCGAAGCTAGCCTGAGTTGCCCACTCTCCTGCATGGGTGCCGGCGGAACTGCCGCCAACCAGGTCTTCGAGTAGGATGTTACCGGGGAGAAGCCCGGAGCCGTGCATGCCGGTGTGGGCTGAGCGTCCTGCAGCATACAAACCAGTGAACCACATGCTGCCGTTATCGAAGGTCACCCTTCCATGCTCGTCGACAGGAGCTCCGCCTGTGGTGTCGGCGACTGCGGAAGACAGAGGAATCACATCCATCGAAATGTCAAGTCCGGCCCTATCCTTGACTCGGCGTGATGTTTGAGCAAACCATACCGCCGCCTCAGAGTCGAGAAATCGTAGGTCCAATACGCACTGCTCACCATCTAGAACAGCCTCTGGTCCTACATCCTCGCCGTCCTCCCTGCGTAGTCTGCCTCCTGAGCCTAGAAGATCGAATGGGAGTTTCAACCCGGTACCACTCATTGTCAGGGCGTGTCTTGGGGTGTGTGCCATCCCGCTAAGGCCGACTCCTGCTTGGGCGGCCAGTGCGGCTCCTGAGCCGGAACCGTGTGAGGGGTCTGACCACATTCCTTGGTGGCCCTCAGTAGCGAGGATTACCGCCTTGGCTTGGATGCTGACTACCTCACCAGACATGAGGTCGAATGCCACAATGCCTCTGACCTGTTGATTATCCATTACCAGAGAGATAGGAACGATGTCAGTTCGCCTAGGAATCGACCTCTTGATTGCCTGCTCCTCGAGGATTCTGGTTACTTCTCGCAGTGTACTGTCACCGCAGCCTGTCAACCTCGGCTTGGTGTGTCCTGGGGCTTCACAAGCATGAGGAAGACCCGCCTCGGTTCTGCGTAGAACCAAGCCCCATCTCTCCAACTCTGCTAGAGTGGAAACTGCTTGGGAGCAGATTCTGGAGGCGACTTCCTCATTGACAGAATCGCCACCCGCGGTGATTGTGTCCTCAAGGTGAGCGGAAGAATCGGTTTCTTCGATTGAAGCGGCTAGGCCGGCGGTCGGAGAACCGCCCGATGCTGCTCCTGTGCCTCGAGAATCAATCATCAGAGGAGATGAGCCGGCATCCGCTGATGCAATCGCGGCTCGAAGTGCGGCTGGGCCACCACCAACTACGACTACATCCCACGACTCCATGCTGGTACTACGAATGGAATTACTGTCATGAACGTGACGCTCGGGACTTCGTCCCGAAAATGCTCAGTCGGCCATCGAAAGTGCAAGTCTTCTGACCGATGAAGATGCATCCGCCATTCGTTGGGCGGCGCTCTCCTGCTGTGCATTCGGTGATAAGGTCGTCTTCACAACCATTGCAGACAGAGTCTCTCCTCGCTCGCCCTTGAGGGTCACCTGAACCGGGTGTGACCCGCGGATAGTATCGGGCCACGCCAAACCAATCCATAGCACGGTAGAGTCGTCTAGCAGTCGTCCAAGGGTCTCTACCAAATGCGAGGTTCTCCCTCGGCTGATTCTGCGTGGTTTGGATTCCACCCCAATGGTCTGTAGTGTAGGTTCTCCCTCGGCTGTGATTATGTCGAAATTGACCTCGGCTGCAGTATCTGTGTTGTTGTGTAGGATAACAAACAGATCAGCTTGTCCCTGAGAGCAACGTGGAGGGATGTCGAGGTCGAGTCTCCAAGGCACCGAGTTCAGGCTAGGACCTTCACGTATGGCTGCGTCTTGTAATCTATCAATCAGCCTGAACAGGCCCGGTTCCCATGCCTTGGTATGGGCCAGCAAGGCCCGAAGAGATTTGAGATTGAATTTGTTTGAATCGTCAATCAGCTGGTCGGTCGCCCGTATCTTGAACACCTGCTTGGCCTCGGACATCAAGCGGTCGTCATCAAGCAAGCCCTGTGCGTTGAGATGCAGTGCTCTGAGTAGATGCTCAATCGCCGATTCGGGGGACTGGTCCTCCCTGACGCTGTCGGTCAAGGAAACCATCCACTCGTCCCATGCAGCAGCGGTCTCGGGGTCCAGATGTGCTATCATCAGATCGGATAGGGGTCTGTTCAGGATACTGTTGTGTAGAGTTGGAGCATGCAGGGAAAGAAGCGGGAATGATTTAGAACGCATCGGGATAGAGTTGTCCAATTGGAATGCATTCAGCAGACATAGGCCCCCCAAAACGCAGGATGAGGCCAGAAGCAGGGAGTTCAGAGTGGAGCCGCCATCCATCTTCCATACGGTGATTATTGAGAGTAGGCCGAGGCTCGAGGCGAATAGTCTGATTCTCTCTCGCAGTAACCTCTCTCTGAGGGAGTTTAGGATTCTCTCCACACCCGGATAGGCATCCATGGTACTCTTGCTGCCGTCACGAAGTTTCAGACGGTCCCGCGCTGACATGCCTGAGAAGACGGCCGCGAGATTTGTTGGAATCAATAGCACAGTCAACGAAGCGAAGGCAATGATGGCGGTCTCATGATAGGCATAAGACCAATCTGTCAGAAGAAGGGCAGCGGAAATAGGTGCGAGGGCAGACAGAAGCAAGCGAAGGGAGGGGGTCGGTGGTATCACTGACAATTTGGTCCAGAACCTTCTACCAGCGTCTCTTGCAGCAACGCTACGGGACAGAGCGTGTTGGCGTGTGCTGCCGGATTTACCTGAATCCGAGTATGGAGTCGGGAGGGGTGATTTGGCATCCTCCATGAGGCGACGGAGGACCATTGATGCTTGATGGCATCGGCTAGTTCTGAGGGGTCAGAGTATGATTTGAGAGAGCGTCACCTTTCTTGGGGGGTGGGTGCTGGCGTGAACGGGCGCGTAGCATAGCCTGGATAATGCACCGGCCTCCTAAGCCGGGGACCGCGGGTTCGAATCCTGCCGCGTCCGCCACTCAGCCGAAAGCCAGACCGTGTTGGTTGCCTGCTTTGGCGACCCTGTGCAGGAATCTCTCAAATGGCACTCTAGCGAGTGAGGAGCGCCTGAGTTGGACTTCGCATTCAGCTAGTGCGTCTAGGAGTTGCTCGCGCAACTCGTCTGGTAGTGAGAGTCTCCTGCCGACAAGGACGTCATGCAATTGGTGGACCACATCGTCGGAATCCAATCCGTGATTATTCATCATCCGGTCGATCTCTGCGAGTGCCCCTGTCAGAATCCTCTTCTTTCTACCGCCTTGGTTCTCCCATCTCCATTCTATTACTCTGCCGCGTAGGGCCAACTCGATTAGATGCCTGCCGGATTGCATAGTGGTTGATTGTACGAGTGTATGGACCGCGGAGCGGTCGTTCGCAAGACCTCGCAAGTGGAGCATTTCCAAGGTGAAGATGGCCTTGCGCAGGTTACCCTCAGAGATGTATGCTATGTCCTCGTGGACTCCTTCAGACACCTCAACCCCTTCCTGACGAGTCAACTCAGATAGGGCCGATAGGATGGTGTCCTTAGGTGTCGAGGGGATTCGTATCATCTGGGTCCTCGAGCGAAGCGCGTCGATGATGCGAGAAGGGGCCCTAGCAACGAGGATGAATCTCGAGGCTTCGCCGACCGTCTCCATCATGCGACGCAGGTAGGCCTGTCTGATTGAGCCTAGATGGTCGGCGTCCTCGATCACTATCAGACGGCTGATTGGAAGTGCGCCTTCAGCGACCGTGTTCTCGACCCCGGCAGGAGCGGCGCCTCCGGGGTCTGAGGATGACATGCCACGATCGAAGGCATCGAGACTGAGTCTGCCTGCCAGTGTGTCGGCAGAGCCGGAGCCGCCGGGTCGCAGGAACTCCTCGAAGGTGTTCATCGCTCCTCGCTGTCTGACTAGGTCTCTGGCCTGCAGCACGTGTGTGGTCGATTTCCATCCAGGGCCGAGAATCTGTCGGGCGACCAAGCGCCACGAGGCAGTCTTGCCGACACCTGAAGGACCTGTAATTAGCAGGTGAGGTGGATCTGGGGATTGGCTGGCTGAAGAGAGCGCGTTCCTCACTTCTTCAGGCATAGCTAGTTCAGAGAATGACCGAGGTGCGTGTGTGCTTAGCCAGCCGGACACGCCACTGCGTTGTGTTGGCGGGTCTTGAAGACCGCGCTCCTACTCGGCCTTGAGTTCCTTGAAGCGGCCTTCCCTTCGGGGCTTTACGAACACCCTGTAGCCGCACTTGTGGCAGGATTGTCCGGTGGGTCCGGCCTCGCTCCAAGTAAGGTGGCCGCAGCGCAGGCACTTGTAGCGGATTTCAAGCGGGTCCATGGTGGATTCACAGTGGCCGCACTTAGGCAGTTCCGTGGGATTCCATGCCTTCCTGTCGGTGCGGTTGCAGTTCCTGCACTTGTGTAGAACCAACTTGTCTGAGTCCTTGGCCATCGGGTCGGCGACCTAGCGGGCCTTCTTCAATCTGTCCTATGCATCAGCGGGCCCTTTGGGCCCGTTTACAGGCAGCCACGAAGTTCTCAAACATCTTGGCACCATGCTCGGAATCATTGACCTCGGGGTGGAACTGCAACCCGAAGCGGTCGCCTGCCTCATTCTCCATCCCCTGTA
>MDTD01066352.1_pt1 | contig 11757 bp, 8 predicted proteins | sample 811221 | NCBI WGS metagenome assembly MDTD01 (sample SAMN05326646, study PRJNA326480) | marine metagenome | isolation source: seawater | place: Pacific Ocean: South West | collected 2011
ACTGTACCTGCCTCCAACATGATAAAAAAGCATCATACTTAACATACTTAAAGAGGCAAGTGATATAAAGCTAATAAGAAGATCATATTTTTTAGAGAAAAGCACATATATATTTACCAATATGACAATATGATACCAAATCTCATAAATTTTTAGCTCGCCATTTAAATGTTCTAAAATTTTTTCAGCGATTTTATAATCCATATTTTTTTCAATTACTGACTTTAAAAAATTATAATAGTCTTTGGGCCTTATCCCCAAATTCCAATCCTTATAGGCTGCAATAGTAAGAGGTATAAATTTGTTGGTAAAAAAATAATTATGATAAGGAATGATTAGTGTAGGGGACAACCCTAAAAATAAGTAAAAGATTTTTAGGAAATTTCTAGATTTTAAAAAATTAATAATTAAAAAAATGGTCATAATAAAACATGCAGGTAGTATATTAGCTCTTAATCCGATTGTCATACTAAATAAAAATCCTATGAAGAAGTATACAACTAATGAGGTATTATCTTTTGAAATATTATTTTTATAATAATACTTTGTAATTAAGTATAGTGACGATAAAAAGCAAAGATAAGAAAGAGGTTCTGCAAAGCCTCGTAAGGTAAGTTTTACATAATAAAAATGAAAAAATCCGAAAGCTTCAAATAAAGGTAAAAAGAACCAAAAGATTAAAAAAATTCTTGCCCATTTCTTTTCTATTAACTCTCTTAAAAGTTTATAAATAATTAAAGGAAATAAAGTGAGAATAATTAAAAACATCCAAGGGGCCTCTCCAAAAAGCACATAGTTTATAATCCATACATATCTGTAGAATGGCATCAAGTCATAAGCTGATTCTCCTCCCCGAAAAGCTTCTATGAAATTATTTTGTGAAATATTTTCCATTATAACATGGCTGAAATGAACATAAAGCAAACCATCATTACCACCTTCAAATAAAATAAATTTATCTAAAATGGTTGGGTTAAAAAAAACAGACAATAAGAAACTTATTGAGAAGGAAAAAATAAAAAAAAGACATTTGTTAATATTAGGTTTTGTAAAATTTATTCTTAAAAAGTAAATTAAACATACTATTTTTATAACATCCATTAAAAGTGCTATAAGCTCATTTTTTTTAGAGTTTTTAAACTCAACTTTAAGTGGGGGTGATAGTCCCGTTTCTATAAACCATATTGATAATTTATCATTTTGGTTTTTTACATAATCTTTTACTTTAATGCACTCTTTATTTTTAAATATAAGTTCTTTAAAACTGAAGTTTGATATATATGCTTGCCCTAGCCAGCATAATTTAGCATTTGTTTTATTATAATAACTGGGAAAAGTATAGTTCACAAAAAAAGGTAATTTATCTCTGGAAGGTTGTTGTATACCATAAGCATTATAGGCAGTATTATTAAATGATCTTAACAAAAGTTGATATCTGTTATCCCAATCTATTTTAGACACAGAGCGGGTCTCATTTTTAGTAAATAATATATTAGACGCAGATTTTCTATAAAGTTTCTTATCTGGCGCTGCTATTGAATCAGGAAAAGTCTTTATAAAATCTTCGTTAAGCTTTTGATAAACTTTTGTGGGAAGTTCTTTTTTAAAAACACTATTATCATATTTTTCACCTCCTATAAAAACATTACTTTTTTCAGAAATCTTTGGGTAGATATTCAATTTTTGATACATTAAAGAAAATAAGCATAGAAAAATAATAATCGGATATTTGTTTTTATAAACTCTTGGATTAAAAGCATAGGTGCACAACAAAAGCAAAATCCAAGCAATTAATGAGATCCAGCTAGTGTTATAAAAACCAACTATAAACGAAAATGAAAAGAAAATAATAAATAAATTAATTACTTTTTTTTTTTGGAAATTTTTTAAAATTAACATGTTAAAACATTATAGTACATATTAGTATTAGTTTTAATATAATAAACCCATGAAAAAAAAAAAAATTACGTTAAATAAAGATGCTCAAAGAGCAATAGATATATTAACAAATTTGAAAAAAAAAAAAAAAATCAAAAATATTGAACTTATGAGTCATCTAGATGCTAGAAAGCAATTTAAGAAAATTAAAAAGATATTATCAAAAAAAAAAATTAATTCTTTTCAATGGATAAAAAATTATGAAATAAATGGTTTAAAAATGAGGCATTACAGGGCTGAAAGCAACTGTGAAAAAAAAATAATGCCAATAATGCTTTTCTTTCATGGAGGCGGCTGGGTCATAGGAGATATAGAAACTCATGATAGTGCATGCAGAAGATTAGTGAATAATTCTTCTTATGATATTATTTCGGTAGATTATAGACTAGCTCCAGAACATCCTTTTCCTAGTGCTCTAGAAGATTGTACAAAAGCTTTAATTTGGATAAAAAATAATGCAAGACATTTAAAGTTAGACCCTAATAAGATTATACTTTGTGGTGATAGTGCTGGCGGGAACTTGGCAGCGGTGCTAGCAATTTTAAATAAGAGAGTATATAAATTTAATATTATTTCCCAGATATTAATTTATCCAGTTATATCATTTAATGAAAACTATTTTTCAAAAGACAAATACGATGGCATATTAGTTTCAAAAGTTTTAATTAGATGGTTTGAAAATCATTACTGCTCTATAAAAAATAAATCCAAAATTAAATCAGATTGGATGCTTTCTCCAATAAAATATAAAGACCTTTCAGGATTACCTCCAAGCTTAATTGCCTTAGCGTCTTGCGATCCATTATACGATGAAGGCTTAAAATATTACAAAGCACTAAAAAAATCTGATAATATTGTTAAAAGAATAGTTTTTAAAGGGCAAATTCATGGTTTTTTTACAATGGATGGTGTTATTGAGGACTCGGCTAGACTTGACAATGTTATAAAGAATTATTTAAAAAAAATTATTAAATGATCGCTAATTCTGTTGCTATAAATTCACTAACTTTGTTCATTTCTTTATGTGCAAGACTTTTTGGTGCGGTTTTACCTACCCAGTTTTTTAGTTCTGCCGCTTTTTGAAAATCAGATCTTAGAGATAATTGAGGGGATAGCTTCCATTGTACAGGCAAAACTTCAATTATTTTTCTCCTTGGAAGTAGTTTTTGGGGGTGTATTCTAGAAGGAACAATTATCCCTTTAGTTTTATCATTTTCTTTAGAAGCATACATCACTCTTTCGATAATCGGGAAAGTAGCCTCCCATTCTAATGAACTTAGACCAACGGGAACTATTATGTTACTAACTTGGCGCAAAAGTTCAGAGAATACTATTACATCAATAGGTGGTAAGTCAGCAACTACTATATCGCAATCTAATGCCATATTAGCTACAGTTGCTCCCCAGGTATGTAAGGCATGATGAATATTCCCAGAAGAATTTGGAAGAGATAGTCTTCTAAGTTTTAAACCTTTAATATCTGTATTTTCTAGCCACAGTGAGGAAGATCCAATTGGATCACCATCTAATAAAACACAATTTAATTTATAGTTGCAGGCTAAACTAGCAGCAAGATTTACAGCTAAAGTAGTCTTCCCAACTCCTCCCTTTCTGTTTGTTACTGCTACTATATTTTTTGACATTTCTAATTCTGATAATTTAAAAAAATATTAAAAAATATTAAAGTTATAATCAAGATTAATAAGAATCTTTTTAAGCTTTTCATTATAGAAGGAAAAATAAAGCTTGCTATAAAAATAAAAACTAGAAAAAAAATGAATTTTATAAAAATATTTTACTCCTTTATCTCAGTTACCTAAAGCAACACCTTCTCGGCGTGGATCTGAAGCGCCAACCCATAAGTTATTTCTTTTCCATATAATATTAAGTCCACTTGTCATTTTTTTTCTCTTGACTGAATGTCCAATACCTTTTAAATACAACGCAAGTTCGTTAACTTCATTATTGTCTTCAACTTCAGTCGTATTATCTCTGGAACAAATGTGAGGAGTTTTTAAAACGCTCTTTAAATTTTTATCATGTTTTATCAATAAAAAAAGAGACCTTGCTACATAACAAATAATTCTGCTTCCACCAGGTGATCCAATAACTCCCACAAGCTTATCATCTTTAAAAACAAGAGTTGGAGACATGCTAGACCTTGGTTTCTTAAAGGGATGTACTGAGTTAGCTATAATTTTTCTTTCAGTACTTCTGCTTTGAAATGAAAAATCGGTTAGTTGATTATTCAAAAAAAATCCACCTGCTATCTTTCCTGACCCAAAAGCGAACTCTATACTGCTTGTTAGTGAAACAGCATTTCCCATTTTGTCTACAATACTTATATGAGTAGTAGATTCTTTTTCAAAATTAAGACCTGTGGATATCTTTTGAAATTTTATTGGCTTACCATTTTTAAAGTTTGTATTTGCTTTTTTGTAATCAATTAAAGAAGATCTTTTTTTAATATATTCATTTGATAGCATCTCCAATATTGGTACCTTAAAAAATTCTGGATCTGCTACGAATGTATTTCTATCTGCGTAAGCTAATCTAGAAGCTTCTAAAAATAGATGATTATTTAAATTGTGATTATTTTTCTTAATATTGAGATTTTCTAAAATTTTTAATATTTGCAAGACACCAATCCCTCCGGAGGAAGGGGGTGGGACACCACAAATTTTATAGTTATTATAGTATGAACAAATAGGATCTCTCTTAATGGTCTTCCAGCTTTTTAAATCCTTCTCTGATATGAATCCTTCCATCCTTTTTCCGATAAGTTTTGCTATTTTTCCATCATTAACTGAATAGGGGTTTCTTGATAATATTTTAAGTGATTCTAATAATTCAGGGTTTCTAATTCTTTCTCCGACTTTTTTAGCTTTTCCGTTTTCAAAGTAAGTCCTTAATGAGTAACTGTCATCTTTTATGTGTGGAGCCCAATTCAAAAGCTTATTGAGTCTATCTGAAATTACGAACTCTTTAGAGTATTCTATAGCGTCTTCAAATAAAAGGTGCCATTTATATTTTCCGTGTTCCATATGTGCATCTGCTAGCATAGAATATAAACCTGGCACACCTACCGAATTATTTTTTTTAATGGCATCTATAAACGATATTTTTTTTAGCGATTCGTCTAAAAACATATTTGCTTTTGCACTTTTTGGAGCAAATTCTCTGCCATCCCAAGTATGTATTTTTTTCTGAATTGCATTATAGTAAACAAGGAATCCGCCACCACCGAGGCCAGATGATTGGGGTTCTACTACTGAGAGTATATTCTGAGCAGCAATTGCAGCATCTATGGCATTTCCCCCCAAAGAAAGAATTTTTTTTGCTGCAAATGCAGCTCTTTTGTCAGCGCAAACAATCATATAGTTAGATGAGGATGCAAGATTAGTATTTTCCTTTAGACCTGAACTATTTTCTGGATTATCTTGATTTATAGTATTACCAAATATAGCATGTGAAATATAAAAAATTAGTAAAGAAAAATTAAAGACTATAATTCTATTCTTGTTTAAAAACATATTTGATTAAAATATATATCGTGCGAATAATAATTTCCAGAAATTTAAGAAATTTACAAAAAGTTTTAACTGACTATAGGAAAAAAAATAAAACTATAGGTTTAGTACCAACTATGGGATCAATACACAAAGGACATTTAGCACTAGTAGAAAAATCGAAAAAAATATCTAATAAAACAGTAGTGACTATATTTGTAAATCCAACGCAATTTAACAACAAAAAAGATTATCTGAGTTATCCTAAAAATGAAAAAGATGATATAGCGTTACTAAAAAAAAGTGGAGCAGATATAATTTTCATACCAAAAATTAAAGAAATTTATCCTCCTGACTTTTGCACTAGTATTAGCTTAAACGCATATCAAAATATATTATGTGGGAAATATAGACAAAATCATTTTTCAGGCGTAGCTACGATTGTAGTTAAACTATTTTCTATAATAAAACCAAATTATGGTTTCTTTGGTGAAAAAGATTATCAGCAATATATGATTATTAAAAAAGTTTTTGAAGACTTGAATATAGATGTTAAATTAAAGCTGATAAAAACTGTCAGAGATCGCAAAGGCTTGGCATTATCATCAAGAAATTTATTACTAACAAAAGAAGAGACGGTTAAAGCTCAAAATATTAATTTAATTATTAAAAAAATTATTAGTAACAAAAAAAATGATGTAGGTGAAGTATTAAAAATAATTAAAAAAAATTTTGAAAATATAGGGATAGATAAAACAGAATATATTGAGATAAGATCAACAAAAAACCTTCATTTAGCAAAAGACAGAAGCAAAATTGAAAAAGGTAAATATAGAATATTTATTTCAGTTTACATAGGGGAAATAAGACTTATAGATAACTTCAAAATCACATGAATATATTTTTAATCAGCATATAATCTTACTTCAGTATTCTCTACATCAGCAAGTGCTAATTCTGTAACTGATAACCTGTCTGCGGGCATTCCCATAGAAATTAATGAGCTAACAACTTTACCTGCATCTTCTCTTGCATAAGCAGCTCTCTGAGCTTTCTCACTAGCATTACCGGCAGATGAACTAACTGCTACCAAAGTGAAGGTAGCATTTGGCGCTCTATCAAGAGCAGCACTAACAGCCCCGAACAAGCCTTGAGTAAATTTGTTAGAACTTCCGTCTATCCTAATTACGGCAATAGGATTTCCAGATAAATTTGCATCTGATTTCTTTTCTAAGTTGCTATTGTCTGTATCCACAGGTAAAGATTTAATAGATCCTAGCCCCATGCCAAAAGATTCCCCTACAGATATTGCAGAGGCCAGCAATGTAAGTCTTCTCCTCTCAGCTGCTAAATATATGTCGCGTCTTCTAACTGTTTCATTAAGATTCTCTAGCAATCGAGTAATTTCAACACTTTTTCTTTTTAAGTCGTCTTGCAGTAGAGATAAACGTCTATGATCCTCATCAACAGCTCCTCTTAATCTTTTAGCTGATCTTGTTTGATCCATCAAGTAAGATACTCTAGTGGATAAGAGCGCAATTTGATTTCCTAAATCTACTATAATTTGTCCTTGGGCACCGACTTCAGCTAATTCAGTTTGAGCTTTTTCATATTGATCTAACAAAACTGGATTACCTGGTGTTGTGCCTATCTGTAATCTTGCGGAAATAGCAGCTACTGTAGAATGGTATACTTCAGCGCTAGCAATTCCCTGTTCTCTTAATTTAGTGAATCCATTATCTGAATCAGTTACAGCACTAACAAGATTACTATACTCTTGTCTCATTTCAATAATTCTTTCGCCTACGTAAGTTAAAACAGAAGGTACATTTGCCCTGGCTCTTTGTAGACTGTCAATATTATCGCCTTCATCTTCCTGTAAAATATTATCAATACTGGTAACATCTTGATCTGTACTCTGAATTATTTCTACTTCACCTTCTGATGTTTGATCAGATACTATTTCGATAGTATCCTCGGGATCGAATGATTCGTCAGGCAACTCTCTAATTACAATCTCATTATCTTCTTCGGCGTCTTCAGGGAAACCAGGTATGAGATCAGTTACACTATTTATCGAACATGCGCTTATATAAAAAGCACTAACTATAATGATGAATTTAATATATAAGTTAGACATAAATACCTTCCTTAAAAGTATATATATAATACAAAACAATGTTAATAAATCAATAGTCAGTAAACTAAATCAAGATTCATATTTATTTAGTTGTAAAAATACAACAATAAAGCACTTTCAATTTAACAGTTTACTTTATCGATATTTAAAATAATGTTATATGATTAATAATTTGCCCCTGTAGGCTAATTGGATAAACCACATGACTACGGATCATGATTTAGAGGTTCGAGTCCTCTCAGGGGCGCCAAAAAGATGCAAAAAATGAAAAATATTTTTAAGCAAAAAGTAAATTATCAGGCCCTCACCCCACTCTCTTTGCTTTATCGGACTGCAGAGATTTTTCCGGATACTAAAGCTTGGGTTTATAAAAATAAAGCTGCTAGTTATGTAGATCTTTTGAAAAACTGTGAAAAACTTTCTAAGTCTTTAAAGTTTCTTAAAATTAAAAAAGGTGATGTCATTTCTGTTTTAATGCCCAATATACCTGAAATGATTGAGGCGCACTTTGGGATTCCTATGAGTGGGGCTGTAATCAATGCAATTAATACAAGGTTAAATGAAAGCGAAATTAGTTATATTTTAAAACACAGCAAATCCAAACTGCTTATTTTTCATGAAGACTTTCTTGAAAAGGTTAAATCAATTAAGTTATCTTATAAGCTAAATTTAAAATATGTTTTGGTGAGAGAAAAAAAACAAGCTAGACATAAATTGAAAGACTGGTTTATAGATTATCATAAATTTCTTTCACTTTCTAAAAATTTTGTTACCAAAAGAAGCAAAACTTATATTGAGGATGAATGGGATACAATAAGTCTTAATTACACTTCTGGAACAACTGGTAAGCCAAAAGGAGTTCTTTATTCTCATAGGGGAGCTTATCTGATGTGTTTTAATAATCAAATGGTATGGAAAATGGGTTACCACCCAAAGTATTTATGGACTTTACCTATGTTTCATTGCAATGGTTGGTGTTTTCCTTGGACTATAGTCGCGCTAGCTGGAACGCAATACTGTGCGAAGAAAATAACAGGAAAAGAAATAATAAGATCTATAAATAGATATAAAATAGATTATCTCTGTGGCGCTCCTATAATCCTAAAAATGATTATAGAAGAGCTATCTTTTTTTAAGATAGATTCTCCTATAAAGATAATGACTGCTGCATCGCCTCCCCCTGCAAATATATTAGAAAAAATAGAAAAAAAAGGATTTGCGGTCACACACGTGTATGGTCTTACTGAAAGTTATGGCCCTGCTGTAGTATGTGAATGGAATAAAAAATGGGACAAAATAAAATCATCAACAGCAAGATCAATTTTAAAATCAAGGCAAGGTGTAAAGTACCCTTCATTAGAATATTTAGATGTAAAAAACCCTAAAACCATGAAGTCAGTGAAAAAAGACGGAAAATCACTAGGAGAGGTCATGTTTAAGGGCAATATTATTATGAAAGGATATCTATATGATGATGAGGCTAATAAAGCAGCATTTAAAAATAATTGGTTTCACACGGGAGACTTAGGAGTCATACATAAGAATGGCTACATAGAATTGAAAGATAGATCAAAAGATATTATCATTTCAGGTGGTGAAAATATATCGTCAATTGAAATAGAAAAAGCAATACTAACGCACAAATTGGTTAATGATTGCGCTGTTATTGGAATTAGTGATACAAAATGGGGAGAAGTTCCATGTGCTTTTGTAGAGCGTTCAAGTTTGAAAGTTACTGAAGCAAATCTTTTAGCTCATTGCAAAACGATATTAGCAGGTTTCAAAATGCCCAAGAAAATAATATTTTCTAACTTACCTAGAACCTCAACAGGTAAGATACAAAAATTTATGCTAAAACAAACAGTTAAAAAAAATGAATAGGTATAAGTTGACCATAGAGTACCTAGGTAGCAATTTCTGTGGATGGCAAAGACAAAAGAATAGTATTACTGTACAAGAAGTTCTTGAAACGGCAGCTAAAAATTTTTTTCAACATAACGTAGTTTTATTTGCTGCAGGTAGAACAGACGCTGGAGTTCATGCAGAAGGGCAAGTCGCCCATCTTGATACAGAAAATAAATATGATAGTGAGAGAGTTCTATATGGAATAAATTTCTTTTTAGATAAAGAAGTTATGGGTAAAGATATAAGAGTAAAAAAAGTTAAGAAAGTAAGCGTAAGTTTTAATGCTCGTTTCTCAGCAAAAAAAAAAATTTACAGATATAATATTTTAAATAGCCACTATAAAAGTCCAATTTTTTCCTACAATACATGGTGGGTATCCTCAAGTTTAAACCTGGAAAAGATGATAAAAGCAGCAGAGATATTGAAAGGAAGACATGATTTCTCGTCTTTCAGAGCAAAGGGTTGTCAAGCAAAGTCCCCGATAAAAACTCTAGATAACATTAAAATTACAAAAAGAAAATCACTAATACAACTTACTTTTACAGCAAAATCATTCTTGTATAACCAAGTAAGAATAATGGTAGGAACTCTAAAAGATGTAGGAAACAATTTAATAGAACCAGATGATTTAAGATATATTTTGACAAAAAAATTAAGAAAGTTTTCTGGAGTGACTGCCCCAGCTAAAGGCCTTACATTGCTAAAAGTTCTTTATAAATAATTTCATGAGTTGATTTCATTATATTGAATAATAAAATCAGAATAAATTTTAGACAATTTAATTAAATCCGATATTTTTACATTTTCATCTATTTTATGCATGGACTTTCCAACCAATCCGAACTCAACTACTGGGCATAATTCTCTTATGAATCTTGCATCTGATGTGCCGCCTGTAGTAGAAAGTATTGGATCTTTTCCGACAGTTTTCTTTATTGTTTTTCCTAAGGTTTCAACAAAAAAATCTGGTTCGGTATAAAAAGGGTTGTTAGAAGAAATAACTGTGATTTTAAATTTATCAGTATGTTGTTTGCAAATTTTTCTAATTTTTAAAATAATTTCTTTAGCAGTATATTTACTATTATATCTAATATTCATTCTTAAAGCGCTACATTTCGGTATTACATTAGTTGCTAAATTATTGGTATTAATAGATGTTATTTCTAAATTAGAAATAGGAAAGTTTTTTTCTTTTTTAGATAGTTTTAATTTGCATAAATCTCTTGCTATAAATGACATTGCTTTCAAGGGATTTTTAGCTAAGTGAGGGTATGCGACATGTCCAGAAATTCCTTCCACCAATACTTCTACAGATAAGCTCCCTCTTCTTCCTATTTTTATCATTTCCCCTATTTTATTAGGATTTGTTGGCTCCCCAACTAAGCAATAATCTAAAGGGATTTTTTTTTTCTTTATCCACGCGACTATTTTTTTTGTTCCATTAATGGCTACGCCTTCTTCATCTCCTGTTATCATCGTTGCAAGAGATATGGTCAGTTTTTTATTTTTTAAAGCATTTTCACAAGCTATTATCCAAGCTGCTATTGCACCTTTCATATCAACTGTGCCTCTCCCAAACATTTTTTCCCCTACGATTTTTCCTTCAAAAGGATAATGTTTCCAATCTTTAACATCGCCTACTGGAACAACATCTGTATGTCCTGCAAAACAAAGCACCTTAGCATTTTTCTTTTTAGTTTTTTCATTTCTATAAATAGAAAATAGGTTTGCAATTTCGTCCTTATTTTTTTTTGATCCAAACTTCAAGTTATAATTTACGAATCCTAGTTTCTTGAGCTTGGCTTTAACCACGCTAATGGCACCATCATCATTTGGAGTGATAGATTTTTTTTTAACTAGCTTTTTTGTGAGGCTAATAAGATTATCAGCATTTATCATATATGTTATTAATTTCCAAAAGTTAAAATTATCATTATAATATAGCAATAAATATATAAAAAGCGAACTTATGAAAAAAATACTATTGTTAGGTAGTGGTGAGTTAGGAAAAGAATTCGCAATTAGTGCAAAAAGAGCAGGATGTTTTGTAACCGCATGTGATAAATATGACAATGCTCCAGCGATGCAAGTTGCTGACCGTAAAATTATATTAAATATGCTGGATAGACAATCTTTGATAAAAGCAATTGAAGAGACTGCACCAGATTTTATAGTACCAGAAATAGAGGCAATAAAAACTGATGAGTTAATACAAATGGAAAAAAAAGGATTTAAAGTAATTCCAAGTGCAAGAGCTGTTAATCT